>ENA-UENT01000268-UENT01000268.1-marine-metagenome-genome-assembly--contig:-NODE-268-length-36539-cov-3.231195_pt1 | contig 36539 bp, 35 predicted proteins | sample MGYA00237879_ERZ529330 | MGnify/ENA primary metagenome ERZ529330 (study PRJEB26372, sample SAMN05368345) | marine metagenome | biome: cultured habitat; feature: ocean water; material: water; isolation... | reverse complement strand
TAGCGCCAGCAGACAGGCTCAAAAAGAGCTTCGCCAGTAAATCCAATCCTTTGGCCTCGTCGGCAGAAAATAAGTTAAAACCAGATCTAATCGTCACCTATAAAACAGAATACCAAACTACTAAAATTGTTCTGGTCCAGTTCTGCTTTTGCCTTTGCAGGCCTATTTCTTAAACTGGTATAATTTCAAACCTAATACTCCGACCGAAGCATTTGTGCTGAAGGCGGCGTAGGGACGAGCAGGACAAGGGATGGAAGGGCCTTTTTGGCCCGCACAGCCCGGCCGCGACCGAAGGGCGGCGGTGGCCCCAAACCCAATTCAGCTTAGCTCTTAGTGGCAATTAGGATTAGGTCCTTTACTGGGTTCCCCTGGTCGTCACTGTATTCCAGCCTTTCAACCGTTCGGACTTGCAGGTCATTGTTCTCGAGGGCTGATTGTAGGTAGCTGAGTTCATGATAGTGAATGAAAATCTTACGATCTTCCCCTGAGCTCGGACCTTGCCATTCGGAGTCCTCATAATTGCCTTCCATAGTACTCAAGTAGCACACTCCATAAGGATTCAGTTTTCTGGCTAAAACAGCTATAAACTCCTGGGCTTCTCCTTTGCTTAAGTAGGGTAAGCCAAAAGCACACATGATGGCATCAAACTTTTCTGATAGCTGCCCTGCCGCTCTCATATCCATCAATTGGAATGTCGCTTGCGGATTATTTTTCCGGGCCAGTTGGAGCATGTTAGGTGCTAAATCTGTACCCAACAATCGAAGGTCTGGCCTTTGTTCAAGCAGGTACTTGGTGACATTGCCAGGGCCACAGGCTAGTTCTAAGACTCGAGCAGACATTGGGCGAATCCAGGCGCAGAACTCGTTGAAGGAGTCATAGTAACGAGTCTGATGCATGTACTTTTCCTCGTAGGGCTTAGCATAGTCATTGAATAGCGCTGCTGCTTCTTTAGATTTGTCCAAACTCATATTTGATCACTTTGTCAGGCTATCCACTACCATTTTCATGATAGCTCTAGAATTGGGGTTGAACCAGCTGTCTAGTTTCACTTGGTCCGGAATTTCCGGCAAATTTTCTAAAGTCGTAATAAGGGCTCGCCGCATGTTGCGTTTGGAATCCTGCAAGATATTATCAGGTAGCATTAATAGTCGCTGCAAGTTTTCTTCGGCTTTGGGTAACAACTCTTCCATTGTATAAACTTCGTCCACCAAGCCAAGGGCCCGGGCTTCCTTAACCTGCATGAGTTTCCCCTGCATCAGGCATTGATAGGCTCTCCGTCTTCCCAACCAAAAGGCATACAGTTCATAGATGTTTTCTGGTACCGTAATCCCTACGGCAACTTCGTTTAGGCCGATAATGAACTTCTCGCCTTCTGCCATCATGCGATGATCACAGGTAATTGCTATGACACATCCACCTGCCGGGCTGTATCCATTTATGGCAGCAATCATGGGTTTAGGAAAACGAGTCAACTCCATAACCATGGCATCCCAATGCGTCCAGAATTCCTGGATCTGGCTTTCATCATAATAATATAGTTCCTTCAGATCTAGTCCTACCGTAAAGTAACCCGGTGTATTGCCCGTCAGGATCACCCCTCTGACACTGGGATCTGCCTCAATTCTGCTGATGTTTTCCCGTAGTTCTTTGATGAAATCTGTATTCATCGGGTTGGCCTTACCACGATTGAAGGTCAGAATTTCATACTGTGATTTCTTTACACTTTGGATGTAATTCATAGTCCATCGGTTGTTTTCTGAATTTCAATAGGAAATTGACTTGTAGTTCCGTTGGCTCTATACTTTCGATAGCCTTCGGTCGTATCTATTTGAATGTGTTCCTCTATTTCTAACAAATCGAGATATCCTTTCAACATGGATAGCGTGAAAATATTGAACGCTCCGGGGTAGATATGTTCAAATATGTCGAAAAATGAAGTATTCCCTCTCTGAATCACACGCAGGCATTCTTCCTTGCGCATTTGAATTCTAGCCAACTGTGCGTCGATTAGTTGTTTATGGTGACTGAAGGCTTCCCCGTGACCCGGAAAGACTTTTTCCAAGGGAAGATTCTTCATCTGCTCAAAGGAATCTAGTAGGCGAACAATGCTAATTTCCCGCTCTTCTGGTTCGTCAATTTTCATTTCGATTGCTGGAGTAGGGGTCAGTGGCAATAGCATGTCCGCTGAGAAAAGCCACTGCCTTTATTTTTCATAAAAGCAGGTTTGCGTATTAGAATGACCTGGTACATACAGCACCTCCCAATCTCCTCCACCAAAAGACAGTGTTTCACCAATTTCATATACGTTGAGCGACTCTGCTGGGATTTCAGACCAACAGGCCAGCGCTTGTTTGAAGAAACCATTCATGCCTCTAAGCACGGGATTATCCCATCCTGGAGGGGCTTCTTGTACCAAGGCTGACTCAATAATTTTGGCTCGTTTCTGCCATTGTTTTTCCAAATCTCTAGTCCAAGGCAAGGTAAAGGGGTTGACCCAAATTTTGGCTTCTGTCTTATTAGCCAATCGACCTGCCATCCCCATGTGGTCTATGTGTGCATGTGTGATGTAAACATGGGCAAGATCACCGAGGGCCAATCCATGCTTCTGAAGCTCCCCTTCAAGAAGCGCCAAGGTCGCATCAGTATTCATTCCACAGTCGATCAAAACCGGTTCTGGATCCAAAAAGAGGTAGGCATTAACACTCATTTTGGGTTGTAGCATCGGCAATTCGATCCGAATTGGTTCTTTCAAAGGTGTATTTTTAATTGAAATTGTGCTTAAAGGTAAAATATTTGACCTAGAATTGTTCTTTTAAGTAAAAATATGTGTGAAAATATTACTTTTGAATCAAGAATTAGCTTGAAAGCGACGTCAGTATAACTAGCCTGCAATCTTTTTTGACCGAAAAACAAGGTAAAGATGAACACAAAAGAGAAGATCATAGAAGTGGCGATCCGCGTGTTCAATGAGCGTGGATTTGGTCAAGTGTCCATCCAGGACATAGCCAATGAGTTGGGGGTGAACCGTCGAAATATTGCCTATCACTTCAATAGCAAAGATGAGTTACTCGCTGCAATTGCGGATGAACTTTGGGCAGGTTTAGATAAAGAGCGTCAAAAACGTCGGGATTTCCCTTCTTTTGAAAACCTGACCAATGAGACCAAGATGTATTATGCTTTTCAAAAGCAGTATACTTTCATCTTTAATGATCTGAATGTTATTCGACATCCATTAATGGCGAAGAACTTCCGCAAGCTGTGCATGCAGACGATCAAAGACAATGAAGCGGCTATTGCCTTTGCGATCAAACTGGGCAATATGAAGCCAGAGCCTTTTCCTGGGGCTTACTCCAATTTAAGCCTAGCCATCTGGGTGTTGGCACTCTTTTGGCGTTCCCAGCAACTGATCCGAGATGTTCATGATTCCATGGAGGGCCCTAAGGTTATCTGGAGCCTGATACTTCCGCACTTTACCGAAAAAGGGGTGGATTCCTTTAAAGCTTTCTTTGGAGAAGAATTTTACCATAGCATCGGAGATCCGTTCGAGGTTGACCTCGGTCAAGCTTTCTTTTAGTCATACAAAACACATTCGAACACCATGTAGGAGGTGATCGAGGCACATTAATATTTACATGAAGCCCTTACAATCAAAGATCAATACCCGCAGCCAGCAATTCTTGGCCAACAAGGCTGAGATGTTGAAGTTGGTAGAAAAGCTAGAGAAACATCTAGAGGATAGCCGATTTCAGGGGAAAGAAAAGCACATCAATAGAGCGCGAAAAAGAGGTAAACTGTTGGCACGTGAGCGACTAGAGTTGGTGCTCGACCGGGACAGCCCCTTTTTAGAGTTATTACCCCTGGCGGGTATGGGCACCAAAGGTGGTTTTGGTGCCGGCGGGACCAATGTTACTGGTATTGGTTTGGTCTCGGGAAAGCTATGTGTTATCAATTCCAATGTGGGTACGCGAAAGGGTGGATCCGTAGACTATGCTACGACCTTCAAGAGCTTGCGAGTCGGACAGATTACGCGTGAAAACAGACTCCCTTCCATCAATCTGGTAGAAAGCGGCGGTGCCAATCTTCCGGATCAGGCCAAAATATTCAATTATGGCGGCGAGAGTTTCCGAGAAATTACTCGCCGTTCCAAGATGGGTATTCCCACTATCTCCGTCGTATTTGGCAATGCTACGGCAGGAGGGGCTTATGTTCCCGGAATGTCCGATTTCGCCATATTTCAGAAAAAGGCAGCCAAGGTTTTTCTCGCCGGCCCCCCACTCGTTAAAATGGCTACCAACGAAGAAGCAACCGACGAAGAGTTGGGTGGAGCGGAAATGCATAGCCGTGTATCTGGCGTTTCTGATTACCTCGCCGAGGATGAATTTGATGCCATCCGGCAGGCGAGAGAACTGATGGAGGTAGTCAATGTGGGAAAACCACAGTATACACCAGAAGGTCCGATCGAAGCTCCGCTCTTCGATGCCGAAGAAATCCTAGGCGTCGTACCGGCTGATCCCAAGGTTCCTTTCGATGCTCGTGAGCTGATCATGCGTGTAGTGGATGGCTCTCGTTTCTCTGAGTTTAAGCCAGAATATGGCAGCACTATGGTGTGTGGCTGGGCAAAAATTCATGGCTATCCCGTCGGTATACTGGCCAACAATGGTGTGATCTTCTCAGAATCAGCGAACAAAGCGGCCCACTTTATACAATTGTCCAACAAGAATAATATCCCGCTGCTTTTTTTACAAAACACAACGGGTTACATGGTCGGGAAGGCCTATGAGGAAGGCGGAATCATAAAGAACGGTGCCAAGTTGATCAATGCGGTATCCAATAGCGAAGTTCCTTCCATTACCTTAATGATTGGCTCCTCCTACGGTGCTGGAAACTACGGTATGAATGGCCGCTCTTACGACCCCCGTTTCTTGTTTGCTTATCCCAATTCCAAGATCGGTGTGATGGGCTCCGAGCAACTGGCAGGCGTAATGGAGATCATCCAGCGTGCCTCCGCTAAATCACTCGGCCAGCCCTATGACGAGGAACAGGCTGCCATGCTCAAAGCCATGCTGATCGCCGAGGCTGAATCAAAGGCCTCCGCCTGGCACTCCACCTCGGAGCTCTGGGATGACGGCCTGCTCGATCCCCGCCAGACCCGCAATTACCTCGGCTTTTCACTAGCGGTGCTTTACAATCAGCCGTTTAAGGGGAGTGATGGTTTTGGGGTGTGGAGGATGTAGGAGAGGTTGTCGGTCCATGGTCGATAGTCAATGGTGGCTGAAACATGCCTTGTTTTTCTGTCGACCATCGGTGTAGTCAGTTAAAATCATAATAGAGGGGATTCGGACAATTGTGACTACTTGAAAATGGAGTTTTATGGCATTCAAATTTGAAAATCTGAAGGTTTGGCAAAGAGCAATTGCATTTACTGGACAAGTGCATGAATTGACTCGGGATTTTCCACAGGAAGAACTATACATTCTAACCAGTCAAATTAAACGAGCTGCTGATTCGATTGCACTAAATATAGCTGAAGGTTCAACTGGAGCGACGAATAAGCAATTTTCCAATTATTTAGGGACAGCTATTCGTTCGGGAATCGAGGTTGTATCCTGTCTATATGTGGGAAAAGAGCGGAAATTGATTACTGACGAACAGTTCAAGACACATTATGAGGAAGTAGCTGTGATCATCAGAATGACACAAGCCCTCAGAAATTCTATAGATAACTGATTCAAAAGAAGAAAGCAAAGAACATATGGAGCCAGAACCATCGACCATGGACTATCGACCGAAAACCTTATCCTCCATACTCGTGGCTAACCGCGGCGAGATCGCCTCCCGTATCTTCCGGACTTGCCGAAAGATGGGGATCAAGAGTATTGCCGTCTTTTCCGAAGCAGATCGATCCGCCCCATTCGTTGGGGAGGCGGATATGGCGATATTTATTGGAGAGAGCCAACCTACTGCATCCTACTTGGATCAGGATAAGATTATCCAGGTGGCGAAGCAGGTCGGCGCAGAAGGCATACATCCAGGCTATGGTTTTTTGTCAGAAAATGCTGGTTTTGCCAAGCGTTGTGCAGAGGAAGGATTGATCTTTATTGGTCCCAATCCGAAGGCGATTAAGGCGATGGGATCTAAGGCGGAGGCGAAAGCGATCATGGAGGCCCATGGAGTGCCCGTAGTGCCCGGTTATCAAGGAGAAGATCAGACGACAGATAAATTGATACAGGTAGCTAAAGAAGTAGGATACCCGTTGCTATTGAAAGCTACGGCTGGAGGCGGAGGAAAAGGGATGCGGATTGTGCAAAATGCTGAAGGATTGGAGGCGGCGATTGGCGCTGCACAACGGGAAGCGCGCAATGCCTTTGGAGATGACCGCTTGATCATAGAGAAATATGTAGAATCCGGTCGTCATATTGAGTTTCAAATCTTTGGGGATCAACATGGAAACGCCATTCACGTCTTGGAGCGAGAATGTTCCATCCAACGCAGGTATCAGAAGGTAATCGAAGAAAGCCCATCGCCAATCATGACCGAAGCCTTGAGAAGTCAGATGGGAGAGGCCGCCGTAAAAGCGGCTAAGGCCTTGCATTACGACAATGCAGGGACGGTTGAATTCATCTATGATGATCATAGCGGAGACTTCTACTTTCTAGAAGTAAATACCAGATTACAGGTAGAACACCCCGTGACAGAAGAAATAACAGGCTTGGATCTGGTACAAATGCAGCTGGAATCTGCTATGGGAAAACCTTTATCCATTGAGCAAGCAGATATAAAGAGCCGGGGATATGCTATCGAGGCGCGCCTCTATGCGGAAGATGCCAGCAATAACTTTCTACCGGTCACCGGAAAAATTCATCGCTTTGCCTGGCCGGAATTGGAAGGATTACGGGTAGAAACGGCCGTGCAATCCGGTTCAGAGATTTCGATTTTCTATGATCCTATGATAGCGAAATTGATTGTATGGGATGAGGATCGAGCATCCACACATCGGAAGCTAGCCTATGTCCTTCGACGTCTTCAGTGTCTGGGATTAAAAACAAATCAAGATTTCTTGCTTCAATTGTTAGAGCATCCCGATTTTCTAGCTGGACAGTACAACACGCACTTCATCGCGGAGGAAATGAATCTGGATCAGCTTTCTAAAGCGGAAAGTCATGCCCAAGATTTTGCTGCTATTGCATCTACATTAATCAATTGGAAGGAAAGAGAGCAAAGCAGGACACTATTGCGTAGCCTTCCTTCCGGTTGGAGAAATAGCTTTTACGAAGCACAGCGGGTAGGGTATTTGGCTGGAGAACAAGAGCTGCAGCTGAGGTACCACAAACAGGCAAGTGGATTTGCTTTTGAAGTGGAAGATCGCGCTTACCAAGTAAATCTAGTTGAATCCACCGATGATCTTGTTCGTCTGGAGATCAATGGTGTGCAGTATCCATTTCATTGGGTGAAAGCGGGCGCGCAATTTTACCTACAGCAAGAATCATTGGGAAGCCTCTTCGTCGAGGAAATGGATCGATTTCCTAGCCAAGAAACGGAAGAGGTGAGTGGAGGATACGTGGCTCCGATGCCTTCGCAAGTAGTAAAAATATTGGTGCAGGCTGGGCAACAAGTTTTGGCTGGGCAGGAGTTGATCGTGCTGTCTTCCATGAAGATGGAGAATACCTTAACCGCAACCGGAGATGGGGTAGTAGCTGAGATCTATGCGGAAGAAGGCGGGAATGTGCCAGCAGGTTTTCTACTGCTACAATTAAATAATGAATAATCCACAAGCATGAACCTATACACCGAGGCTCAGCTGGCCGAGTTCGAGCAGCAAAAGTTTGCCTTCATAGAATGTGAGGTCAGTGATCATGTCCTACGACTGACGCTGGATCGAGCAGACAAGAAGAATGCCCTTCACCCACAGATGGTCAATGAAATTGCCTATGCGCTGAACTACGCGCATGGGGAAAAATCGATCTGGATCATTGTCATTCAAGCCAAAGGCAATGTGTTTTGTGCCGGAGCAGATCTCAAGGCGATGATGGGCTTGATTGAGGAGAATGATTCCACCGTTCCTGTCCCGGAAGGGGAGGTGTTGATTGGTGAACTTTTCAATAAAGTCGGGAAACCTACCATAGCGAAGGTCACGGGAGACGTATATGCTGGCGGATTCTTCTTCCTAGCTGGCTGCAACATAGTGATAGCCCAGGATTCGGTGAAGTTTGGCCTGCCAGAGGTGAAAAGAGGTCTATATCCCTTCCAGGTGATGGCCGCCTTACTAAAAGTAATGCCATCTCGGAAGGTAGTGGATTGGTGCATCAGAGGATACAACCTGCCCGTGCAAGAGGCGGAGCGCTTTGGCTTAGTATCGCAAGTATGTACAGCTGAAGATATAAACCAAGCCCTGGAGCAGGTGATTGAAGAATTAAAGCAAAATAGCCCCTCAGCAATCCGACTTGGGCTGCAGGCGTATGACCATATTCAGCCCTCAGCTGCTGAACACAAATACCTCTTCGATATGCTCCAACAAACCATCATGACCAAAGATGGTCAAGAAGGTTTGAAAGCTTTCCGGGAGAAACGGAAACCAAATTGGGTAGGGGAGTAGGGGGAGCGAATCAGGTGCCAGATGGCAGAACGCTTCGCTGTAAGAGGTCAGATAAGTGAAATGTGAGAAGTCAGAAATCTGTTTTCTGTCCTCTTTCTTCCGACCTCTGCAAATCTAAAAAAGCAAAGATATATAGCAGATGAAAAAACTAATCTTATCCGCCGCATTAACGGGAGCTGCCACCAACCGTTCTCATTGCCCCTACATCCCATACACGCCAGTTGAATTGGGAGAGGAGGCCAAGCGGGCGGTAGATGCAGGAGCAAGCATTGTTCATATTCATGCTAGAGAAGACAATGGCATGCCGAGCTGGCGATTGGAAGTCTTTGAGCAGATCCATGAAGAGGTACGCAAACGCTGCCCCAATGTGATCATCAATTACTCCACAGGAGCGATTGGTGTCTCGAATGAGGATCGCATGCGGCATGTTAAAGCCTTGAAACCCGATATGGCGGCCTTTAACATGGGATCCATGAACTATGCTATATACTCCAAGAAGTCAAAGCAATTCTATTGGAACGCCGTATTTGAGAACTCCTTTGATACGATGCAATACTGTGTCAATATCATGAATGAGGCAGGTACCACACCGGAGATGGAGTGTTTTGATACTGGACATATTCGCAATGCTGAACCACTTCGCCATATGGGGCTAATCCCAGATAATGCCTGCTATAGTTTGGTGATGGGGGTGTTGGGGGGAATTCCTGCTACGACTGAGAATTTAATTCATCAGATCAAGCAGGTGCCGGAAGGTGCTTTTTGGCAGGTCATTGCCATTAGCCGCAAACAATGGCAGATGGCCGCAGTTGCCTGCACGATGGGTGGCAACTTTCGAGTGGGACTGGAGGATAATTTTTATTTACCGAACGGAGAAATGGCCAAATCCAACGGAGAGTGCGTGGAGTGGGGCGCAAAATTGGCGGGCATGATGGGCCGGCAGATCGCTTCCATCGAAGAGACGCGTGAAATGTTGAATATTCCTCAAAGAGAAACTGCATAAGCATGGATATTGCCACCTTAGATCAACAGCTGCGGGCCAGCCCTATGTTTCTAGTGTCAGGGCCCGAACTCGTCCTGAGTTGTTGCCAGAATAACATCGTGGGTAGCTTTCCTTCGGTGAATCGGCGGACCACAGAGGAATTTGAGGAGTGGTTGGTGGAGATCAAAGTAGGTTTGAAGACCTACAATGAGGGGAGTAGCAAGACTGCTGCTCCTTACGCAGTTAACTTGGTGGTACATCGAACCAATCCAAGATGGAAAGCGGACTTAGCGGTTTGTGTGAAACACGAAGTCCCTATCATTATTACCTCCCTCGGAGCAGCTACTGAAGTAGTGGAGGCCGTGCACTCGTACGGTGGATTGGTATTCCATGATGTGACGACGCCCTATCACGCACGCAAAGCCGCCAATGCCGGTGTCGATGGTATCATCGCGGTTTGCAGTGGGGCAGGTGGACATTCGGGAGCAACCAATCCTTTTGCCTTAGTCGGGGAAATCCGAGCCTTTTTTGATAAGTCGATTATCTTGGGAGGAGCCTTGAGTTCCGGAAAGGACATTGCTGCGGCTTTACAGATGGGGGCAGATTATGCCTATATGGGCACCCGCTTCATTAATGTACAGGAGAGTATGGCGCCGCGTGCTTATCAAGATATGATCGTTGAAGCCGATTCTTCCCAGATTATATATACACCTTCAGTTACGGGCGTTCCGGCCAACTTCCTTCGTCCCAGTTTGGTGGCGGCGGGTTATGATCTAACCGCTCTAGGAGCACCTGGAAAAGTGAACTACGGAGAAAAACTAAAACCACCTAAAGAAGGGACCAAAACCTGGGTCGATACCTGGTCCGCTGGGCATGGCTGTGGAGTCATCGACGATATCCCGACCGTGACTCAACTGGTGGATCGAATGGAAGAGGAGTTTAAAACTAGCCTAGAAGAGACTATACAAAAGGCTAAAAAATATACTAATTGATGATGTTTCATCCAGAATTATTCAAAGACAAAATTGCCCTGGTTAGCGGAGGAAGGAGCGGCATTGGGTATGCCATTGCCAAGCAAATGCTGGAATTGGGCGCCAAGGTGACAATCATATCTAGGAAAGAAGGACCTTTGGAAAAGGCTGCCGAGGAACTCTCCGCTTATGGAGAATGTGATTTCAAGGCTTGTGACATCCGACAATCGGAACAAATTCAGGCGGTCCTTCAACAAATAAAGGAAAGACATGGCCGGCTAGATATTCTAGTAAATAATGCCGGTGGACAATTTCCCGCCTTAGCGGAGATGATCAATGATAAAGGCTGGAACGCAGTGATTAACAATAACCTTAATGGTACCTTCTTTATGTGCCGGGAGGCAGCGAACCATTTCTTTATTCCGCAAAAGGGGGGCGTGATTGTGAATATTATCGCTAATATCTATAGAGGTTTCCCTGGAATGGTGCACACCGGTGCGGCTCGAGCTGGGGTAGAAAACCTAACACGGACCTTGGCAGTAGAATGGAGCAGTCACAACATCCGTATCAATTGTGTAGCTCCTGGAACGATTGAATCTTCAGGCCTTGAGCAGTACCCTCCGCAAATCCAGAATATGTTTGCGGAAGCCAAAAAGGCCATTCCGTTAGGACGATTCGGGACAGTGGAAGATATTGCTCAGGCTACTTGCTTTCTGGCCAGTCCCTTAGCCTCCTATATCACTGGCACTAACTTATACGTGGACGGAGCCCAACACTTAAACTCAGATATTATGGGTTTACCAAATGTGATCAAGTCCTTTATCAACCCCTAAACTTTCAACAATAATCTCTAAAACATACCTCTTCAACTTTGGATAATCCTTCAACATGAAAAATAAAACAGTCTTCATTACCGGAGCTAGCCGTGGAATCGGGAAGGCCATCGGCCTTAGGTTAGCTAAGGAGGGTGCCAATATCGTCATCGCCGCCAAAACTGCTGAACCTCACCCAAAACTAGCAGGAACGATCTATACAGCTGCAGAAGAAATGGAAGCCGCTGGGGGGAAAGCTCTACCTGTGATCGTGGATATTCGGTCCGAAGAAATGGTCAAAGATGCCGTACAACTAGCGGTGGAAACTTTCGGCGGGATAGATGTTCTAATAAACAATGCCAGCGCCATTAGCCTTACACCGATAGAAGACACCACGATGAAGCGCTACGATCTCATGCACGAGATTAATGTGCGTGGCACCTTCATGGTGGGTAAGCATTGTATCCCGCATCTGAGGAAAGGAAACAATCCACACATCTTAACCTTGTCCCCTCCTTTGAATTTGAAACCCGAGTGGTTCGGCGCGCATTTGGCTTACACCATGAGCAAATATGGAATGAGCATGACGGTACTGGGGCAGGCCAATCAATTGAAGACGGATGGTATTGCTGCTAACGCACTCTGGCCTCAAACTACCATTGCGACCGCAGCAGTCAAAAATCTTCTTGGCGGGGAAGCCATGATGCAGGCTAGTAGAACGCCTGCCATTATGGGCGATGCTGCCTTTGCCATTCTCTCCAGAGATAGCCAAACTTGCACTGGTAATTTCTTCATAGATGAAGATGTATTGCGAGAGGAAGGCGTAACGGATTTTGAGCGATACGCTGTCAATCCCGAGAAAACACTTTTTAAGGACCTTTTTGTGGAATAGTACTACACTAAAAGGGAACTCAATTCATTCAATTAATGACTTAGGCAAAGCATAAAGTATAAACCATGAAAAGTTATTACTTCACTGAAGAGCATGAACTATTTCGCGAAAGTTTTCGCGCTTTCTTAGAGAAGGAAGTGCGACCTAATATTGACCAATGGGAAGAAGATCGAAGAATCCCACGAGATGTCTGGAAGAAGATGGGAGAGATGGGATTTTTAGGACTATCCTATCCAGAAGAGTATGGAGGGATGAGCCTTGACTTCTTTTATGATGTTGTTTTCAATGAGGAATTGGGCCGAATGAATTCGGGCGGTTTTGCGATCACTCAGCAGGTGACGCAGTACATGTCAGGACCTTACATTTTGAAATATGGTTCTGAAGAATTGAAGAAGAAATACCTTCCGGGTATTATCAGTGGAGATCTTATTTGTTCCATTGGGATTACCGAGCCTGGAGCAGGTTCAGATGCCGCCAATATACAAACCCGAGCAGTTAAGGAGGGAGACCATTATATTGTAAACGGCTCTAAAACCTTCATCACTAATGCGGTTTACGGTGATTTCATTGTTACGGTCGTAAAGACTAACCCAGAAGCCGGGACAGCAGGGGTGAGTTTATTGGTGATCGACCGCCAAGCGGAGGGGGTTTCTGCCAGAAAACTAAAGAAACTGGGCTGGCATGCTTCTGACACTGCGGAATTGAGTTTTGATAATGTAAAAGTTCCAGTAGAGAACCTAGTAGGTGAAGAGGGTAGGGGCTTTTACTACTTAATGAATGGGTTGCAATTGGAGCGACTAGTAGCAGTTCCTGCCTGTGTAACGGGTATGGAATGGGCTTTGGAAACAACCATGCAGTACATGTCAGAACGGGAGGCATTCGGACGTCCCATCAGTAAGTTCCAAGTGCTACGGCATCGCATCGCTCAGATGGCTAGTGAGGTGGAAGGACTGAAGGCTTTCTCCTATCATTGTTGCCGCTTGTATGCAGATAATGTTTATGATGTAAAACTCTGTTCAATGGCCAAGCTACTGGCAACGGAGATGGCAGAAAAAATCTCTACGCAGTGTTTGCAAATGTTCGGTGGTTACGGCTTTATGGAGGAGTACCCCTTAGCCAGAATGTATCGCGATGTGCGCGTAGGTACCATCGGAGGAGGTTCCTCAGAGATCATGCGCGAAATCATAGCCAAGATTGTGATTGACGATGTCGGATATCAGAAGGCTGAACGGAATGGAGTCAAAGCAGCTGCGCAAATGGACCAAGGGAAATTCTTGGAGCAGATGCAAATAAAAGCGGCCAGCGCTTCTCCCATAGGTCACTCCCTTAAATTTGATTTTGGCGATCAAAAGGTCTTGATTGACGGTACGCTGCATACCAATGTGGTTTCCTTCGATGATAAGCCTGCGGATTGCACCATTACCGTCTCTAAGGAAGATTTTATGGCTTTGACATCAGGACAACTCAATCCAATGTCTGCAGTAATGAGTGGAAAGGTCAAGATCGACGGAGACATGAGCGTGGCGATGAAATTGCAGACGCTTTTTGCCTAGTGGTCGAGAAAATTGTAACAACTAGCTGATAATATCGTCCTTGCCGAAAAAGAGTAGAGTATGTTTAAACTTCCATCAATCGGCTACGAGCGGCAAATTTTTTCCTGTACTTCGTTAAAAAGCCTCGCCTTACCTTCCAGGTATGCCTACGTTTTTTGCCTCGTTCAGAATCAAATTTGCTCGCCCTCGCACAATCATGAAAATTTAAACATACTCTTTACGATGAAGCAAATTGTTACAATGCTAGGCCTTGGTATCTTCTTGATCTATGCTGGTAATTTATCAGGGCAAACGATTGACACTTTAATTCGGGTAGGCGCACATCAGCTGCACTTCCAAATCATGCCAGGGAAAGGAACGCCGATTCTCTTCGAGGCAGGAAACGGCGATGATGGAGCGGTTTGGAAAGACTTGTTAGAGCCAATCCACACTAAGACGGGAGCAACTCTAATTACTTATGATCGGGCTGGCTTAGGTAGAAGTGGGATTGACACCTCTGCCATCGGCTTTACGCTTGAAGTGGAGCAGCTGGAAAGTGCTCTAAAACGACTGGGGATTGAAGGCGAATTATTCGTGGTTAATCATTCTTTTGGAGCCTTTTATACTACCTTATTGGCTTATCGACAGAAGTTCGATATCCAAGGAATGGTCTTTATAGATCCGGCTTTACCCTGCTACTTCACGCCGACCTGGTCCAAATCTTATCAGGAAGGTCTCTCGGAAGAGAATTGGGCCATGATTAAGGAGCATCGGGCCGGTTTATACTATGTGCTAAAGGATTTGGACGGGATCGCTGGATATATGCTACAACGACCGCTTCCGAAGGATATCCGGGCTACTTTGATCGCAGCAGAAGAGATAGTCCCGATGGTTAAAGCTGAGGAATTACAGACTTGGAAGGATTGTCTGAAGTCCTTTGGGAAAGCTCCCAGACATAGGTATGTACTAGCAAAGGGTGCAGGACATAAGGTATGGAAAAAGAACCCCGAAATCGTAATCAAGGAAATTGCACGATTGTATAGAAAACTGAACGGAAAGAATAAGTAGATACACACAGCATTCAATCACTAGCAAGTTTTAACGGCATGTACTATTTCACAGAAGAGCACCAGTTATTCCGAGAAAGTTTACGAGCTTTTTTAGAGAAAGAAGTCCGTCCGAATATTGATCAGTGGGAGGAAGATCGAGAACTCCCCCGAAGTATTTATAAAAAGTTCGGGGAGATGGGATATTTCGGGCTCATGCAACCCGAAAAGTATGGGGGAATGGATTTAGATTTTTGGTACACGGTGATCTTTAATGAGGAGGTTGCGCGCATGAATTCCGGAGGCTTTGGCGCTTCGATTGGAGCCCACCCCTATCTCGCCTTAACGCATATCAATGCGGAAGGTAACGAGCAGCAAAAGCAAGATTATTTGGTGCCGGGGATCCGTGGGGAGCGAATCGGCTGCTTGGCCATCACGGAGCCCTTTGGAGGTTCCGATGTGCAGGCCATTCGCACCACTGCCATCAAGGAGGGCGATCACTATCGTATCAATGGCTCGAAAACCTTCATTACGAATGGGGTGAATAGCGATTATATCGTTGCTGCGGTGAAGACGGACCCTGATGCGAAGGCCAAGGGAATCAGTATGATGATCATTGATCGAGATACGCCTGGCGTTTCGGCCACTAAACTGCGGAAGCTCGGCTGGCACGCCTCAGACACGGGCGAAATAGCTTTTGATGACGTAATGGTCCCGGCGGGGAATCTACTGGGATATGAAGGGGCTGGATTTTTCTACATCATGCAGCACTTCGTATTGGAACGCTTAACCATGGCCATTGGAGGGGTAGCGTCGGCGGAGTATGCGCTAGAGGTAGCGCTAAAGTATATGTCTGAGCGAGAGGCTTTCGGTCGCAAGATCAATAAGTTTCAGGTACTACGGCATCGGGTGGCACAAATGTCAGCTGAAATCGAGATGAACAAGCATTTCTGCTATGGCTTGTCCCAGCGTTTTGAGGCTGGAGACTATTTGGTAAAAGAAGCCTCCATGGCTAAGTTGTTGGGTACACAGCTGGCGGATAAGGTGATCAATCAATGCTTGCAGATGTTTGGAGGGTATGGCTTTATGGAAGAGTATCCACTGGCCAGAATGTACCGGGATACCCGATTGGGACAAATCGGTGGCGGAACCTCCGAAATCCTTTGCGAGATCATCTCTAAGATCCATATAGACGGACAGGGCTACGCACCGAAGACATAGCTATTAGGCTTTTGAGCGAACAAGTTTGAATGGGAACGGATAAAACCATAAATTGGAAAACCTTTTTCCAATTAGATTACCCGTACCAAAAATTCAAACATGAAAAGCCTTACCCAAGGAATCACTTTGTTCTGCTGTATTTTACTCTCTTCCAATCTGCTCCAAGCCCAAATACAAAAAGGCGAACTCAAGAAAGCCAAAATCGTCTCCTCTGAAATTTCAGCCGATCAAAAACACCATTATACGGTAACCTTAGGTGCCAATCAATTCGCCTTCTTCAAGTTGCTGCAACAAGGGGTGGATATTCGAGTTTCTACCTATGATCCAAGCGGGAAAAAGCTAGAGGATTTTGATAGCCCGAATGGTAGAACGGGACCAGAATTGTTTTCCATTACTTCAAGCAATAAAGGCAAGTACAAGATTGAAGTCCTGCCCTTTGATGAAAAGGAACCAGCGGGTACTTACGAATTATCCATTCAGTCGATCAGACCTAAGGCCAACACACCCAATGAAATGGTAGATGAATTATTCACGCCATGGGACAGCGATGATACGCCTGGTGCCGCTGTAGCGGTAGTCAGAGACGGTAAGATTATCTACAAGAAAGGGTATGGGATGGCCAATCTCGAATATGACATCCCCAATACTCCATCTACCGTATTCCACATCGCATCTGTCTCAAAGCAATTCACCGCCTTTTCGATCCTATTGTTGGAAAAAGACGGGAAGCTCGGTTTGGATGACGATATTCGGAAGTATATCCCAGAGGTGCCGGATTTTGGAAAGACCATTACGCTAAGACATCTAGCAACACACACCAGCGGAATGCGAGATCAATGGAATCTATTATCCATGGCTGGCTGGCGAATGGATGATGTTATAACGAAGGAGCACGTGCTCAAACTAGTCGCTAAGCAAAAAGAATTGAATTTTAATCCTGGGGATGAATACCTCTATTGTAATACCGGCTTCACTTTGCTGGCAGAAGTGGTGGCTCGCGTATCTGATCAGTCCTTTGCCGAATTTACAAAAGCCAGAATTTTTGAGCCTTTGCAGATGAATAGCACCCTTTTCTATGATGATCATGAAAAGATCGTTAAGAATCGGGCCTATTCCTACTATGATGGCAACGACGGCTTCAAGAAAAGTGTGCTGAGCTATGCTAACGTAGGGGCAACTAGCCTTTTCACTACTGTAGAAGATTTAAGTCTATGGTCGCTGAATTTTGCCAAGCCTAAGGTAGGAGATCAAGCTATTATTGAAAAACTGAACACGTTGGCCGTACTCAACAACGGTAAGACATTCGGTGGAGCGCTGGGGCAATTTGTGGGTAAGTATAAGGGCTTAAATGAAATACAACATGGAGGAGCTGACGCTGGTTATCGTACCTATCTAACGCGCTTCCCAGATGAGAATTTTTCCGTCGTGGTTTTCAGTAATTCTGCTCAGTTCAATTCCGGAGGGATGGCGCACAAAGTAGTAGATATCTATCTGAAAGATAAGCTCAAAGACGCGCCAAAGAAGAAGGAGGAATCGAAGGAAGAAACACCTACTAAGAAGGTCGAAATCGCTCCTAAGACGATGGCTACCTATGTGGGTAAATACGAATTGCAGCCGGGCTTTGTGATTACGATTAAAGAAACAGAAGGAGGCCTGGAAGCACAAGCTACTGGACAGCCAACAGTGAAGTTAGAAGCCATGTCCTTGACCAAATTCCAAGTCGTAGGCGTGCCAGCAACGCTTGAATTTGTCCCTAATGATGGAGAGGCGGTGCAAGTGGTGCAACTCGCTCAAGGCGGGCAGACGATGGATGCCAAGCGTATTAAAGACTTTGATGAAAAAGCAGTGAAACTCTCTGAATTTACCGGAGAGTTCTACAGCGAGGAGTTAGCCACCTCTTACCACTTCCAGGTAGAAGAGGACAAACTGATAGCGAAACATAGCCGTTTAAGTGATATTACCCTGAATCCGTCTAAAAAAGATGTTTTTTCAGGCAATGCCTGGTACTTTGGACAAATAACCTTCGTCCGAGACACGGAGGGACAGATAACGGGCTGTAAAGTGTCTAATGGTCGAGTCCGAAATTTACACTTTGATAAGGTAGATTAATATAGTATAAACACTAATTATTATATCATTCGGAAGAACGATTTCCGTATTTCTGGATATGACCTCCTCTGAGATAAGGTCAAGCATAGGTTTCGGAGGAGGAGATATGATTTAGGTGCATTCCAAAATAATTCGAAAAATCATATACTCTTTCGAGGCAAAGCGCTCCTAATCAATTATGTACGACGAAAACAAACCCGCAGACTTTAGGCGTTACGAACAAATGCCTATTTACCAAAAAGCGATGGATATTGTCCAAATCGTGGATTCCATCTGTGCCCTTATCCCAGACGATGATTCTGTACTCACAGATATCAAAGGGTTCATGATGGCCGACTCCTATGTGATTCCTGCCAAGATTGCCGGGGCGGAGGGGGGAGACCTCTACGATATCCGCATGGAAAATGCCACTTTGATTCGGAAAGCAGCCCGAGAGTTAATTGTCCAGACCAATGGCTTAGCAATCCACGGCTTTGAAGAGCCAGAATACTTCAAGCTCCTACGACAAGAAATCGAGGAATTTCGTGTACTCTTCCTAGACTGGGTCAGAACCTTTGATCCCTTGAATTTCATTTTTGATAGATGGGGCCTTTTCAACCCGCCTGGGACGGATGTAGAAAAAGATCAGGCGGAGGACTGAGGCCCTCCTCCTGGCTCCCCGGGAGATTCTCCTCTAGCTCAATTCCACTGCCAAACGAAGCCGACGAAAAAAGATCTGAGCTGGTAGTAATCAAAAGCATAGCTACTATAGTCCGCTTCGTAGAGCAAATCTCTTTCATTCCTTAGATTAAAAATATTAGCCACGGATGCGAAAGCAACGAGTGAGTAGCGCTCAAATTGAAAGTATCGACTGATATTTAGATCAAACCGATTGTAAGTGTCGAAGCGGGTGCTATTCAATTGAGTGCTGAATAGCGGTTTGTATCCTCCCAATTCCTCTACGAATACACTCCCTTCTATTGGCGTATAGGGATTGCCTGGCTGACTGAGATAAGTAAAAGCTGCGGTAAAAAGCTTCGGATGCTGGTACTGTAGACTTCCTTTGAAGAAGTAGTTGAAATCTCGTGGCCCAGTATACCGCCTTCCATCCACTCGCATCCGTTGCCGGATATAGGCATTAGCCAAAGTCCATTGCCAGTGCTCACCCATTTGTTGCTGATAAGAGGCTTCTACACCGATGGTACTCAATTGATCCATGGAAAAAAATCCATTGTTGCCTACTTCCCCTTGTTCCCCCTTGGCGTAGATCGCAGCTTGCCAATTAGAGGTCTCCTGTTGGGAACTGTATTCTACTGCTAGCTGCTGAGCCTTGAGTAGCTGATAGCTAGGTATGAAGAAACTTGGAGTACTAAAGCTATGATACTGACCAGCACTAAAGAGCACCTGATCTTGGTCTCGCCATTGATATCTAGAGGCAGCTTGATAGCTAAAATATGGGTAGGCGATTTCATCCAGCGCTAGCGGAATTCGAATTCCGACAGAAAGCGTCCAATCTTTATTGGCTTCCCAACTGGCAAAAGCATAACTTTCTACTTGCTGCAGCTTCATATTCCGGGCTTGAAAATAGCTGGGAGCTTCGGGATCGATAGCAAAGAAGAAAAGTGGAATACTATCTCGAGTCTGTTGATTTTGATGGTCAAAAGAAAGACCAACTTGCCAAACCAGGTTCCGCCAAGCCAGATGCTTATAGTTCAGACCTAAGTAGGAATGCTCCGCTTCTGTACGCGTGCGAAGATTGGCTTGTGTGAATCGACTGGTAGAAGTATTGTACCCCATGTTTATACTTAAGATTCCATTTAATGAATTGTAAATAAGATTATTAACGGTAAAATAACGTTGTTTTTGTGCAGAAGCTAGTGCTTCAAAGCTCAAACTGGCCGCCAAAAAATCATAACCTTCATCAATGGCATAATGGAGTGAATTGAAGGTCCACCCTTGGTTCAGCTTCCATCTGAAGTTGATCCCCACATCTTTTGTACTAAAACCTTTCAGTCTTGGGGTATTGGCCCGGTTCAAGCCGATGAAGGCGTCAGAAAACTGCCAATTGCTGTAAGCCTGCACAAAGCTAGAATCTTGCTTAAGTCGCTTGGATAGGAAGAGTCCTGCACCAGTTAGATGAGTGGAAAGTTGAAACTGGTCTTCTCCTAAGGATTGATTGGTCTGAATATCCACTAGGCCCGCACTGCTATTGCCATAGATGAGTGGTGGATTACTGGCATAGACCTGCATTTCCTCAATAATTTCGGGATTGAAGATGCTGAAGAAGCCTTGATTATTCAGCTGACTGGATCGCACGGGGTTATAGATCGGTACACCGTTTAAGATCACTCTGCTTCGATCAGCGCTACTGCCTCGTAAAGAGGGGTTAGCGGATTCGTCGGTGGTGGTTGAGGCCGGCAGGATCGTGATGGCCTTCAGCGGGTCCCCTTGGGCTACGGGATTCAGGTAAACGTCCATTTTGTCCAGTTTCTGGACAGAAAACTGACTAGAAATAGGATCTGAACCCTTGATTGTAATCATAGCCAAGGATTGGGCGGCTCTTTGTAGTTTGACGATCAACGCTTGCTTTGGATCCTGGGCTTGAAGCAGTATAGCCTGGCTATCAAATCCAATGTAAGACACCACTATCGTGTCTACTTGACTATCTAGCTGAAGTTCAAATCGTCCATCAAAATCGGTAATGGTCCCTTTTTCAGGCGCATTTTTAGGGTAGACGTTGGCAGCAAAAATGGGGGTGCCGTTTTGCTCTAGGACTTGTCCGCTCCAGCTGATTTGAGCGGACAAGTTTAGGGAGCCTATACCTAACAGTAAGGTGATGAGGTACTTGATCATTTACCGACGAGTTTTGCGGCCAATTGATGGATCATATAGCTATTGGGACAAGCTTCTGTACCTTTGTTGAAGTAGGTTTTAGCTTCGTCCCAGCGTTCTGCTTTGATGTATAGCTTAATCAACATTTCATAGGCCTCTTGCATTCCCCAGGATGGGAGCATTTCATTGGGATTTCTCTGTGCAGGTAGACTAATAGCTTTTAATAGATACTTCTCTGCTTCTTTACCTCCTCCGTATTTTGCTGGGGTGTAGTAATCGTTGCTACCAGATACAAACTGTACCCGCAGATTTTCAGCATCTAAGGCACGAGCTTTTTTGAGATTTTTCTTGATTGTCCCGGAAATGAACATAGCCCGCATGCCCTTGAATTGAATACCAAATCCTTGTAACATGGCTAGCAGCGCATAATCCTCAGCATTTTTGTCCGATAGCGCTTTCATCCAGGCAATTCCTTGATCACAGGCTTTCTCCGATTGCTTGGCATCGCCCGCTTGCATGTGATAGATGGCGGTATAGTACTGCAGATAGGAGCGCCAATACTGGATCAATTTGTGTTGTCGTTCTTGATATAGTTCTGCTAATTGTTCCCCAATGGCTTCCATTTGTTTCGTCTCCTTAGTCATAATGCCTTGAACGAAAGAATCATAAATGCGACCCTCTATATTCGCTAGCTTGGGATCTACGTTTACCAATTCATAGTGAGTGGTGTAATTCGTAAGTCGAGCAATTTCTGCCTCAGAAGTGTTGCCTTGGCAGGCGGTGAGTAAGAGGCATATCAATAGTAAATTCTTCATAATTTGAGGTTTGTAAACTAGTTTAAAAAATAAACTAAAAAGGCAAAAAAATTATTTTAAGTATTCTTTGATGGCTTGGACATACTCTTCGAAGGCCTTAATCCCTACTGGCGTAATTTCAATAGCCGTGTGCTGATAATTATTGAGAAATCCTTTTGTGATGCGGATATATTCCGCTTCTTCCAATTTTTTTAACTGCACACTAATGTTCCCTGAAGTGGCCTTTGTCACTTCTTTGATTTCTTTGAAATCAGATTTCCCATTGGCCACCAAAAAAGAAATAATAGCCAATCTTAACTGGGAGTGAATAATGGGATTGAGATCCTTAAACATTGTTGCCCTTGTGCTTAATCATTAGTAACAAACCTGGAACAAGGATAAACAATATTGCAGAGATTCCCAATACCAAGGGATGTTCCAGCCAATTCAGTTGAAAGCATAGAAAACCTGCTGCATTTAGGAAAAGACCAGAAAAGAGAATTAACCGACTTTTAATTAAGCCCCCAGAAACCGTCGTTCCGATGCCCATTAAGATCAACATCAAAGGAGTTAGATTTTCCTGTAAAACGTAGTTGAAGAAAAAACCCAGGATCATGAGATTCATTGAAACTATTCCCCAGGTAATGCTAATGTTGGTACTAACCTGATTTTTCCGAGATGATTTTTTCCTTGCGTAATAGTACCAGGAAATAAGTGCACCAATAGGCACGATAAAGTACCCATAATAGCTAATTTCCTCCTGTCCACTTCTCAATAAACCATACTGTAAGAGCGCCGCAAAAGCTAGAATAGCTCCCCACATGCAATAGATCACACCATTCTCTTCGAATCTTGATTTGGCTTCCTTGATCACCTCCGTGATCAATTCTAAACTTTGTTCTGGACTAAATTGCTCAGCGTTCATACCTGAATATTTACTCCAAATATAAACTAGTTTATTTTATAAACCAAATTTATTTTTTACCTGCACACCACCCTATTTCCAAGGTAGCTATGCACCTTGAATGATTTCTAGCTTTGCGATTGATGCCCATTGTTGGACTAGGTGTCTTTCAATCCTATTGGCTCCTCTATTGTTTACACCCCTCATTTGCACGATCTGCTTTCCTCGATTTACTTCAATAGTAAGCAACCTTTCTGGTATCTGATTTTCCCATTTGCTTAGGGACCAAATGGCACTTTGACCGCTAATGCATCTACTTTGATAGGCCGCTACGCAATGTTGCATATTGAAACCTTCCTCATGTAGGCCCTCAGCGGTAGTTACCTCCGTTATAGTGTATCGGATCCCTTCAGCGTCCACCCAATCAAATCCCGGATAGCTTTTTTTCTCCCATTTGATGGCCAGCTTGGGACTCGTCCTTATGACCCGTTGAGCCTCATACCATTCGTTGGCTCTCCGCAACATCGAATTCCAACTTGCTCCACGCAGAGACCATTCAATGCGCTCATCAATCAGATGCTGATAGTAGCCGAATAGCTGACGGATATCTGGTGCATAGATTGCTTCGGGTAGAGAAATTGAGAATAGTTTACGAAGAAAGGTATTCCATCGCTCAAAGACGTATTGCTGTTGGGCCACATCATTGGTAGACCTTGATAACCAGAGAAGGGAAACATAGTGCTCTAGATAAGGGTACAGCATTCGTAGCCTTGGCGGAACAAAAGTGTTCAAATAGGCTGCAGTCAGGAAGTTATGAATCGAATGGTAATGCACTACATCCTCCATCTTTAGTTGACAGAATTCATGCGCCATTCTTTTGCTGACGGGATAAATGAAATCGGAATAGGTTCTGAGGTTTTTCCCTTCTGCAAGATGTATAGAAAGTGCATGTTCTTGGAACAACATAGGCTGTTGGTTCCAGATGAAGTAGGGGGGCAAATACCGAATTACTTGGTCAAAACTTAGCTGTCGAAATGCCACATAATCTTGGCCAAGCTCTAGGTCAGAAGTATAGTCGGGTAGCGAAGAAGCTAACAATTGGAAAGTCTCTGACTGACTATGTAGCAACCAGAAACAGAATATCTGGAAAACGCGTTGTTGAGCTTGTTCTTCCTCTAGCTCTAGCGTAATATCCTGAGGCTTTTCTGCCAAACGAACGCGTATAATGGGTAGACACTCCAAGATAAATTGTCGCATGATTCGAGCGACCCCAAAAGCATGCTCATGAGGGAAACGAATCTGATCTATGATGTAGCTAAATAGCAACCAATCTTCCCCGACGAAGGCCTTCTTGAAGGTTAGCACGCAAGAATACACCCGCAATTGACTATACGGTAAGTTATGCATTTTAGCCTTGACAACGTCAGGAATAGCATCCAGGCCTCTTCCCACCGTAAGCTTGGCCACTTGCTTGGGCGTTCTGCCATAATCCAGCAGCTGCAATATGATCTTCCATGAAGCGGCAGCGTAAGGAAGAGTTCTGCTATTAAGAACAAACGCTTGGATGATGGGAAAGAAAGATAGCCCTTGCTGGGATTCGATAGCCAGACTGAGTAGAGTTTTCCTCAATCCAGTCTCCGGGCTATGTCTTCGATGAAGCCTCAAACAGAGAGGCAAGAGATCGGCTAAATCATTCACTGGAAAGCACTCCAACAAGATCAGCAAGCGTAGATCATGGCAAAAGATTTGCCGTTCTATATCGTCAATAAAGGGCAGCCCCAACACCTGAAAAACGATGATGACTTCCAAATCTTTAGGAAGCAACTCCTGACCTTGCGACAGGAGCAATAGTTGATTAGCCAATTCTGATCTGCTCGTGAAGGTTAAATTGGTTTTGTTGGCACAAGCCCCAAGATTGGGGATCGGTGCATTCATAATTAAGAAATATGTTTTTTGATCCGGTAAAAAATCAAGGAGGAGGCAAGGCGAGTAGGGTAGGGTTGGCCCTCAGATGATATGGTTTTGGGGTTATCATTTCTGGTGGAATTAACCCGGTAGGAGGGAAAAGAGTTCCTGCAAGTGGAATTTGTTTTTTGGGAATTGGCTGGAGAGATGCAGGGAGGCGAGGAGAGATGGTGGTGGAAAGCACCAGGCATCCGCTGGGGGGAATCGAGGAGGCGATATCGGAGTTACACCCGGCTCAACGCATCTGATATCGCACCCTTTTCTTGAATCACGTAATCCATTGCCTCCACCTTCCGCGTTCGCTGTCGGTAGGTGGTGGTAGGACCCGGCCAAAGCGTCGTATTTTTGCCATCTTCCATTTGATACCAACTGTTACAACCCGTAGACCAGACCATGCCGGCTAACTGGGCTTGGATATGCTCATTATAAGCCGCCTGCCGCTCGGCCTTGACGTCGAGATACAGGGCGTCCTGCTGTTCCAGCAGGTCGAGATAGCTGAGGATATAGTTGAATTGAGACTCCATCATATGGATCATGGAATTGTGCCCAAGCCCGGTATTAGGACCGATGATGGAAAATAGGTTGGGAAAGCCGCTGATGGTCGTACCAAGGTAGGCTTCCGGCCCCGCCTTTGACCAGCAATCAGATAGCAATTGTCCATTCATGCCCTTAATACGTAAGCCTTTTTCATAACTAGCGGCATCAAAGCCCGTGGCGTAGATCAAGGTGTCAATTTCCCGGTGAGTACCTTCGGTTCCGATTATCGTATTTCCTTCAATGGTCTTTACCGCTTCTGTGATTAACTCTACATTCGGTAACTGTAAGGCAGGGTAGTAGTCCTCTGACAGTAAGATTCTTTTACAACCGATTTGATACTTTGGGGTGACCTTTTCTCTGAGGATGGGGTCTGGAATGGATTCCTTAATATGCCGAAGGGCTCGTTTTTGCATTTGTTGGTGAGCAGAGGGATTTCCGAACAATCCCCTGCCTCTAAACTCTAGGTAGCGATAGATGAGGGTCCGAGGTAACCAAAGTAAAAAAGGGAAGCGGCTGAATAGGCCTTGCAGGGCGGAATGCACGGCTGCATCTGGCCGCGGACCTACCCAGGGTGGCGTACGTTGAAAAATGAAGAGCTTTTTGACCGTTTTGGCAATTTCTGGGATGATCTGGATAGCACTTGCTCCGGTGCCGATGATGGCAACGTTCTTATTCCCTAGATCATAATCAGTACGCCACCGTGCGGTGTGAAATTGTACCCCTGTGAAGGAATCCTGGCCTTTTATCTTAGGGACCTTCGGAACATTTAACGGGCCTAGACCGAGTAGGACAGTTCGGGCAGTAAAGCTTTCCCCTTGTTCGGTTTCCACTAGCCAGCTACCCAGATCCTCCTGGAAATTCAGCGCCGAGATACCCGTGTTCAATCGGATTTTATCCCGCAAATGGAATCGATCGACACAATCTTCCATATAGGCTAAGATCTCAGGTTGCCGGGAAAATACGCGACTCTAATTGGGGTTCTGGGCAAAGGAAAAAGAATACAAATGGGAAGGCACATCACAAGCACAACCCGGATAGACGTTGTCTCGCCAGGTGCCCCCGATTTGGGCAGCCTTTTCAAAAACCATGAAGTTTGTACGACCCGACTGCTGCAAACGAATCGCCGCACCTAGCCCGCTGAAACCAGCACCAATTATGATCTGTTGGAAATCTACCGCCATAGGAGTGGAATTGATCAGTTCTTTACTTTTTCATAATCATCTGGATTGACCCAGCCAGTCTGCTTGGGGGTAATCTCTCCATTAAGATATTTATCGTAGAAATTTCGTCTCGGTTCGTCGGAGTAAATGTATTCATCAAAGACATCCCCTTTCCCCAGCACCCGTGGGTCCTCTTGCCCCCTCAAAGCATCCAATAATTGTTCTTTCAGACTAGCCTGAATCTCGGCCAGTTGCTCCTGTCCCGCTAGATTCTGGATACAATCTTTATCTTCTGCGATGTAGTATAATTCTTCATCCGGCCGCTTTCCAAAGGAGAGATCCCAATAGAAGTTTTCGCCATCGTATCGTCTACTATGTAGTATGGCAGATTTGGTAGGACTACCATCGCAGTTTAGATAACCCGTTTCTGGATTCCCGGCAGGCCAACGGTCAGACTTAAAATTCATCAAGTATAGATAGTCCTGCGTGACTATGCCCCGGACGGGATAACCCACATCATTAGGGCGTCCAATATCATGCCGCTCCTTGCCAATGACCATATGTGTACGATTCGGAGTAGCTCGGCTATTAGCGAAGAGGTCGGTTAGGCTTTGGCCTTCGAAGGCTTGCATGCCGGACTTTATGGCGTCTATGCCTGCCACATCCAATACCGTCGGTGCAAAATCAGAAAAGCTGACGAATTCTTCGATGACCCGACCTGGATCTTTGATTTTCTCTCCCCACATGATGGCAAGCGGAAGGTGGTTGGATCGCTCGTACACTTGACCTTTCGCTCTTGGAAAGGGCATGCCATTGTCGGCGGTCACGATGACCAAGGTATTCGCTAATTCACCACTTTCCCGTAGCAGCTGGAGCATTTTACCCAAATGCTGGTCGAAATACTCAATCTCATACGCATAGTCCAATACATCATTGCGCACAGAATCCGTTTCTGGGTAAAAGGCAAATAAGCTATCCAGGTCTTCTACGGATTTCCCGCCGAGGCGAACTCCTGTTCCGTATTCATAGGCCCGATGTGGTTCGAATGAGCCATACCAAAAGCAGAATGGTTGCTCAGGCTCTCTTTGCTGGAGAAAAAGCTTGAAGTTGTCAGCGTAGTCAAAAGCTCCAATGGCTTTAGTAGGCGGGGTGATCTTGCTTTTATTGAAGGCTGGGCCCACCAGTTCTCTAGGCTTGCCATCGACCGTGCCCGGATTGCCAGGAGCATAGCCCTTGGCGACGTGGCCAGTGAAGTACCCCTGTTCCTTCAAGACCTCAAAAAAGGTCTTGTATTTAGCAGGGAAGAAGGGGACATGATTTGCCGCTTCCTCCAACTGCCAGCTATTCCGGCCGGTGAGGATGATGGCCCTGGAGGGTGAACACTTAGCATTTGGGGTATAGGCCTGCTGAAACAATAGACCATGTTCCGCTACCCAGTCAAAGTTGGGTGTCTTAACCCACGAAGTTCCGTAGGCGCCCATGTGCGGAAAGGATACATCATCGGCAATGGCAAAGAGGATATTGGGGCGATCCTTGGGGGCTTCCTGCTCGGGGGCGGGTTGGCAAGCTACTAGTAGCATTAGCAGAGCGCAAAGTGATCGACTTAGAATTCTCATTTTAAGTTGGTTTTAGCATTTCCTCACAACTTAGGGAAAAAGGAGAATTCCAGGAATTTATTGACCTATAATATGGAGTAAATCCGGTCCGTGGGTAAAGATTGAATTGAGGAGTACAGTCGCAGAAAGGAAAAAAGGGGCGCAGATCTCTCTAATCAAATGATTATGGATCGCCCCCCTTTTCAATTACATAACTCAAGTTGCGATGAATGAGCGCAAAAAAGGAAGGTTTTGCAAAAAACACAGCCGAAGGCTTGCTTTTGCCGCAAATATCTGACGCATTTGGGCTCCAAAGAATGAATCACAACTTGCACTACAGAAATGGATTGCCCGAAGGCATCTTGAAAGTGAAAACATAATGGATCTTTCGCTATGTTTTGGGATTAGATGGTGGATCTTCTATCCGTTCTAAAAACCAGAAAACCTAATACTAGAGATGCTACACTATAAAGATTACCGACCCAATTGAAGTTCTGTGACACATGAAGGTCTGAAATTGGGAAAAATTGCATAAGGACGGCCAGTAGGGTTCGAGCCAAGCCCCAGGCAATAAGATAAATTCCCCATGACTTCAATAAGAACCGATAGAGCTTTTGCCCATGGTTTTGACTGTAGATTAGCCCTAACGCTATGATCATGACCAAGCCGAGGATCCAAAATCTTCCTAATAGGGCATAAGTCACTGCCTTTTTTATCCAAAATAGTAAACTGATCCAGAGCCCAATAGCAGACCAGTTAATGGGTGGGGCGGGGTAACTAATTTGACTCATAATAGTCGTCTTCTTTTGTGATGAGGTCGCTTATAGTTGCGCTGACAAAGTTGGTGACCTGTTTGAGGTAGCTGAAGTTCACTCGGTCATAGGTGTCTTCTGGAGTGTCTTTATAAGGTGAAAAATCCCCTTTAGAAACCGCCTCGTTCACCCCAATAACCCCATAACCTGCTTTCAGGAAAGATTGGTAATCAGTAGATCCACCTCGCGAGATGTACACGGGAATGTTTAGCCGTTCAGCTTGTTTTTCATAAAAGGGCAAAAGAAACGGGCTAGGTGCCCCTAGCTCTACTTCTCCATTTCCATCACCATCCCAGCCCACCATATCAAAGGTGTGTACGGAGTGAACATCGTATTCCTCTCGTTGTAGGAATTGGGCAAAAGCAGTACTGCCAATCAGCTCTTCTTCTTCCTGATCAAAGAATACAATCAACACATTTTTCCTCCGTTGCTCTATACGCACTAACTTTTGTAAAACCCCAAAAATCAGCGCGATTCCAGTAGCATTATCAACAGCGCCTGGGCAACCTAACTTGGAATCGTAATGGGCGCCCAGGATCACATACTCTGGACTTTCGGTATGGGCAGGTAAGATCCCATACAGATTAGTTCCTCTGTAGGGAGCTAGCAGAAAGTCCATGGCGGGATGGAGGTTGGGTTGGAGATAGTCATGCTCCTGTGCTTTTACCTGCAATTCTTCCATCCATCCCTGAAGGTACAGTCGGGCGATTCGCCGTTCAGCGGCGGTAGTTCTTGCCTTTAGTAGGTGACGGTCATTAGCTGTCTTTTCTCCAGACAAGTAAGCTACAATATCTTGTTGGGTGAAGGACAAGTCCTGGGCTTGCTGACCAAATATGGGATACCAAATTCCCAGTAAAAACACCAGCAATAGAAAGATCAACAGCGTACGCAACATGGCTTTTTTTGATCAAACCTAGAGCTGTACGACAGCAAAGGCAAATTTTAGTGATGTAAGCCACGCTGCAGAAGGGGAACAATCAGTAAGGCATGTCTAACGTCATTCGTAAACAGTAAAGGTAAGTTGGACACAGCTAGCGTGCTGTTCATCCAATTAATTGTAGGTTAAGGCTAGGTGCTGTAATTTTAGCACATGAAACTTTGGAGTCGTTATAGTAGGGCTTTCACACTATCCTTTCTGCTATTGCTTTCCGTCATTGGGATGGCAGAATTTAGGAGTCGGTGGGAATGGGCAGCTCTACATGAGCTTGCCAATGCCCGGGCACTGGAATTGTATTTTTGGGCGGCCGTCGCTTTGTTTGTTGGGACCTCGGCCTATTTGGTGGTAGAATGGCTATATCGAAAGTGGCTGGCCTACGAGCAGCTAAAGCACGAATATGCACAGGCTAAATTGGCCTTGCTGCGCAGTCAGCTAGATCCGCACTTCTTTTTCAACACTTTAAATAACCTTTATGGCCTTAGTGTTGAAGGTTCAAAACAAACGCCAAGCGTGATCTTGCAGTTGGCAGACATGATGCGCTATACCTTGTATGAAGGTTCTGCTGAATTTGTGCCACTCAAAAGAGAATTGGAGTATTTACGACAATACATTGCCCTGCATCAATTGCGTTATCAGAAGGAAGTGGAGATTGATCTGGAAGTGGAGGTAGGGGAACAGGAGTATGAAATTCCACCTTTACTATTGATCGTATTGCTGGAAAATGCTTTTAAACACGGTGTGGAACGAATGCTAAATCGTGCCTTTTTGCGTATTGGGCTGGCCGTGAATCAGAAAGAGCTAATTTACACCGTCGAGAATAACTTCGATCCCACTGAGGATACGAGGACCAGCGGAATAGGCCTTAGCAACTTGCAAAAGCGATTGGATCTCCTCTATCCCGCGAAATATCAATTGGAAATTGAAAAGAAGAAAGACATCTTTTTTGCTCAACTGAAGCTTAGGTTAGCATGATCAAATACGCCATTATAGACGATGAACCTATTGCCCATCGCATTATCCATTCTTATGGGGCACAGTTGGCCCATTTGCAATGTGTGGGAAACTGTTACAATGCCTTAGAGGCCATGTCCTTTCTAGCGAAACACCCGGTTGACCTCCTCTTCCTGGATATTAATATGCCCAAACTATCTGGCTTTGACTTATTACGATCTTTGACTCACCGGCCAGCAGTGATCATTACCTCTGCTCATCAACAACATGCCTTAGAAGGATACGAATGGGAAATCTTGGATTACCTGCTCAAGCCCTTTTCCTTTGATCGCTTTTTGAAGGCGGTAAATCGTTTACAGCCTCCAGCACCACAGGAATCTCTTCCCGGTTCGGCGGAGCAGTATTTCGTAAAGGTGGGTAAAGCTTTTCATCAAATCCCTTTGAACGAATTGCTTTGGATTGAAGCACAAGGAAATTATTGCCTATATCATTTGGAGGAGCGTAGTATTAAAACCCACCAAAAAATATCTACAGTAGAAAGCCAATTGCCGACTTCCTCTTTTCTGCGCGTCCACAAGTCCTTTATCGTTGCCACGGCAAGGATTGAGTCGATCCATGGAAATCAAATCTTTGTCCAGCAGCAAGCTATCCCTGTAGGGCAGACCTACAGACGAAGTGTACAACAGTTTCTCACCCATACCAAGCGACTTGATTAATACCTGCCAAGGCAAAACAAAGATCGACCGATCTAGGAAAAGAGTAAGGCAAGACTTATCTTTCTGCCGTAGATTATTTCTCTATACCACTCAACTTCATTCATCGATATGCAAACTGTTTCCTGGGGTATTCTGAGTACCGCTAAAATTGGGAGAACCAAGGTCATTCCCGCCATGTAAAAAGGCCAATTTACTTCCATCGATGCCATCTGTTCCAGAAGCCTAGCCTCTGCTCAAAAAACGGCCCAATCCTTAGGGATTCCCAAAGCTTATGGTAGCTACGAAGACCTTTTAGCAGATCCTGATATTCAGGCCATTTACATTCCAGTACCTAATCACCTACATGTTGAATGGACCGTGAAATGTCTGGAAGCGGGGAAACATGTTTTATGTGAGAAACCGATCGGCCTTAATGCAGAACAGGCTGCGTCTCTTTTGGAGGAAACTCAAAAATACCCGGAACTAAAGGTTATGGAAGCCTTTATGTATCGTCATCATCCACAATGGGTGAAAGCTAAGGAGTGGGTGGATTCGGGAGCGATTGGCCGCTTGGTTACGATTAATTCCACCTTTTCCTACTTCAATGCTGATCCCAATAACGTGCGAAACAAATCAGACATTGGTGGCGGAGGTTTACTGGACATTGGGTGCTACTGTATATCCCTTTCGAGGTTTATTGTAGGAGCAGAGCCGAATCGAGTAGCCGGAATCGTGGAATTGGATCCTGCAATGGGTATGGATCGTTTGGCTTCCGGCATGATGGATTTTGGAGCGGTTACCTCAAGCTTTACTTGCAGTACGCAAATGGCTCCCCATCAGGTGGTTCACATCTATGGTACGGAAGGCAGGATTGAAATTGAAATACCTTTCAATGCGCCACCGGATAAAGCTTGCCGGATTTGGCTACACAAAGGTGGAAATATTGAGGAATGCGTATTACCCATAGCTGATCAGTATACGATTCAGGGAGATTTGTTTTCTAAGGCCATTTTAGAGGATAAACCGGTGCCCACTCCTTTATCAGATGCAGTAGGAAATATGAGGGTAATTGATGCCCTATTTGCAAGTTCGAAGACGGAGCGGTGGGTTAAGCTGTAGCATGAGATGATGGCTTTTGCTAGGTTTGGAGAGATTGTAATTCATAAGGTGGAACTAAAATTCATCAGATACTGTTCGGAAACGGTATCCTTTCTTCTCTTCACCTCAATTCAAGCCCATTAATGGAATTAATCGAGCACGCTTCTGATGTCTTTACCATTCAAAACTTATGGAGTTCCGTCAAATGTCAAGAATTCATCCAACAAACGGAACAGGAAGGTTTTGAAAAAGCCCTAGTCAATACTGCCAATGGCCCTGTTCAGATGGAGGACTTTAGGAACAATGATCGACTTTTCTGGGAGGACGAGGATCTCGCTGATCTTATATGGAAGGAAATAGAGGAGTTTGTTCCTACCGATTTAGGAGAATACCAGGCGATCGGGCTTAATGAGTTATTCCGTTTTTACCGCTACGATGTTGGCCAACAGTTCGATTGGCATTATGATGCTCCCTACCTGCGAAACGCAAATGAGCAAAGCTTTTATACTTTCATGATCTACCTCAATGATGATTTTGAAGGCGGCGCCACTGCCTTTGAAAGCTTTGAAGTAACGCCAAAAACGGGTGATGGTTTGATCTTTTTTCAGGAATTAGAGCATGCGGGCTTAGCGATTATCTCTGGGAGAAAATACGTGTTGCGCACAGATATCATGTATTCGAATTTGAACTATTGAAATCAGTTCATCATCTTGTGCCGATGAAATCACCTTTCTATCTGATTTGCTTGTTGTTATTACTTGCTTCTTGCCATTCAGCTGAGGAAGAGCATGAAGAAGACCAGAACCTGTTGGATCGACTCTATAAAAAAATAGAGCAGGGAGACTACCCAAACTCCAACGCTGTGCTCATTTCCCAAAATGATAGTCTGCTTTATGAATGGTACTTCAATGGCTATGGAAAAGACAGCTTACAGGATGTTCGTTCCACTACCAAGTCTGTTACTGCTTTACTTGCCGGTATAGCAATCGACCAGGGCTTGATCAAAAGCGTGGAAGATCCCATTTTTTCTTACCTGTCCATGTACAACGAAAATAATATTGATAACTGGGAGGAGAGAAAACTATCTATATCCGTGGAAGATCTCTTGACCATGAGAACGGGGATCGGCTGCGAGCAGTTTTTTGGAGATATGGGATTCCCCGATTGCGAAGAAAGAATGTTTGGCCAAGAAGATTGGGTGAAATATGGACTGAGCCAAAAAATGGCCCATACACCTGGAGATAAATGGTTATACACAGGAACCGCTCCGATGATTATGGGGGCAGTGATTAGTGAAGCCTCCGATGCCAGTATCGACAAGTATGCGGACCAGTATTTATTCGCGCAGCTTGATATTACAGATCAGTATCGATGGACAAAAAATAGAAATACGGGGCGAGTGTTTACGGCCGGGAATCTATGGATTTCGCCGAGGAATATGTTGACCCTGGGCCAGGTGGTGATCAATCGAGGGAAATACAATGGAGTACAGGTCATATCAAAAGGAATGATCGAGGAAATTTTAGATGAAAAAGTACAATTGCCATTCAATTACTCCTTTTTTGAAACGGCTGGCAATACTTGGCAGGGGCAGAAACCTGCTAAATATGGATATTATTGGTATACGGAGCGGGCGTTGATAAATGGAAGAGAAGTTACATTGAAATTTACCTTTGGCAACGGCGGAAATTATATAGTGCTGGTGCCTGAGCTAGATAACCTGGTCATGGTTTTTACGGGCAGCAATTACGGAAAACCGATCCTTAATAAGCAAGCCTTTGATATGATGTATAGATATGTGCTGCCTCATTTCTTGAATTCCTAAACAACCTCTATGTTGAAGCAAGGTCCTTTCTTCATTAATCTAAACCTGAGAATAAGCATCCTTACCCTAACTGTGCTGATTGCATGTGGATGTATGCCAAAAGCAGATACTAGTGCGCCGGAGGTTTTGATTGACCGACCAAAGGTGAGTTTCACTTTTGATGATGGGATCACCACAGATATTTTACACTATCCGTTTGAGGATTGGAATGAGATGATTCTGGCCTCCCTACGGAAGGAAGAGTTGACAGCTGCCTTCTTTGTTACCGGCCGCAATAAACAAGATGCGAAAGGAAGATTTCTCTTAGATACCTGGTCCAAGGAAGGCCATCTGATCGCTAATCACACCTTTACCCATCCCAGTTTCCATAGTGAGGAACGTACCGTGGAGGACTTTGAAGAAGAGCTGTTGAAGACGGATAAGGTTATTTCAAGCTATGACACCTATACCAAGCTCTTTCGGTTTCCCTACCTAAAAGAAGGTAAGACCAAAGAACAGATCGAGGGATATCGGGCTGTGCTTGAACAACATGACTATCGGAATGGACACGTGACCATTGATGCTTCGGACTGGTACGTCAACAGTCAGTTGATAAGCTATATGCGTCAAGAGGAAGCAGATACGACGGAAATAGATAAGTATAGTTCCTTTTACTTACAGCACATCTTAGAAAGAGCCAATTTTTATGATAGCCTTGCCTATGCCTTAACCGATCGCCATATCCCCCACACTTTACTGCTGCACCATAATCTAAGCAGTGCCTTGTTTCTTGGTGATTTGATCGCAAAGTTTAAAGAAGAGGGTTGGGAAGTGGTAGATGCAGACGAGGCTTTTCAGGACCCCTTCTTTAGCAAAGTTCCTGGTACCCATCCAGCAGGCGAAAGCCTAGTATGGTCGCTGGCCAAGGAAACGGGAGAATATGAAGCTATACTCCGGTATCCTGCTGAAGATAGTCAGTATGAAATTCCAAAAATGGAAAAGTTTGGACTGCAAATTCGGGATTGATGGCGTGCTGTTGCCAGCCTAGATGTTTCCCTAGTTTACCGATTGTAAATGCGCTAGAATGGTCTGCGAATCCGTGTTGATGGTACCGAGAATTCCGCCTAATTTATAGTTGTCAAAACCTAAGAAAAAGAGCCCTTCATGGTACCCTTCCGCAATGGGTTGTTTGGGGCAACCATACTTGTCGAGTAGTTCTTCTCCGCGTTCCAGAAATGCTTCCACTTTAGCCTTATAGCCAGTGGCCAGAATGACGGCATCTAGTTCCTGCTGTGATCCATCTTTGAATTGCACTCCCGTTTCAGTAAACTGGTCAATATCTTTCATGACCTTAATCTTCCCTTCCCTAATCGCCTGAATGGTCCCGATATCAACGATGGGGGTCTTTCCCGTTTCTCTCAATTGGACGGCTGGATGCATCTTGGAAGATTCCAGCCCATATTTAGAAAGGTTGCCAAAGTACAATTTGCGGATCTGTGTACCCAGCCAATCCCCTAAACCGAGTGGGAGTTTGGCTAGCTGTTTTGAAGTCACTTGCACTGGGCGGCCATTTAGATCACGTGGTACGACGCTGATGGGGTTTCGTACGGAGATGTAGGTTTCGACGCCTTTCTCACTTAAGTCTAGGGCCACCTCTGCCCCTGTATTACCCATCCCCACTACTAGGACTCTTTTATCTTGGTATGGGCTCGGGTTTTTATATCGAACGCTATGCGTAATTTCTCCTTTAAAATTTTCTTGTCCTTTCCAATTGGGAATGTTGGGCACTCGGTTTACTCCGGTGGCAATAATTACCTTTTCAGCAAGAAAACTTTTCCCAGCTTCACTATTAACCAACCAACTGCCGTCTTCCTGCTTTCTAATACTACTTATCTTTTGCCCAAAGTGAGGTTGGATATTGAAATGCTTAGCATAATCGGCAAAGTATTCGGTCAGGCTCTGTCTCGGGACATACAGCGGGTAGCTTTCAGGAAAGGGAAGATGAGGGAGATGAGACCATTGCTTAACGGTATGTAGATGCAGACGATCGTAGTGATTGTGCCAGGCATTGCCAACGTTTTGACTTTGTTCCACAATCTCAAAAGGTACATCGGCTTTGCGCATTCTTCCTGCCATGGCAAGGCCTGCGGGCCCGGCACCAATAATTAAGTGAGCGATCTTATCCATCTGTAAGCTTAGCTTTATGAAGTTCAATTGTACTTAGCTAAATGTGGTTTTTTGGAGAGAGTGTAAATCTACGAAGAGCAAGGTACACATTTGGCCTCGATTTGGCAGTTTTTGCCGACAACTAGTATACG
>ENA-UENT01000266-UENT01000266.1-marine-metagenome-genome-assembly--contig:-NODE-266-length-36721-cov-8.582888_pt1 | contig 36721 bp, 26 predicted proteins | sample MGYA00237879_ERZ529330 | MGnify/ENA primary metagenome ERZ529330 (study PRJEB26372, sample SAMN05368345) | marine metagenome | biome: cultured habitat; feature: ocean water; material: water; isolation... | reverse complement strand
GCTTCTACGTTTTAGTTTGCTCTTGATTCGCATGCCTATTATATGGGGCAACTCCTTTTCCTGAACTTAGTGCTCAACTTTTTGAAGGTACCTTTCCCTTCACTTGAGGAGAACACGATTTTTTATTACCTGTTTATGATTGTATTTCTGGGCTACGCCTGGGTGCTGCAGGTTCCGACTTTTCAGCTTCGTGGGGTTTGGACGGTTATCAGCCCGTTGTTATTCCTGCTGGTCATGCTTTTTATTTTGGGGCTGTTTTATGGGTTTGGCGCTGAACTGCTATTATCAAGAGCAGGCTAGTCTGGACGTGCGATGATCGTCGGCCAAAGTATCAGGCTTCCAGCGGTGGCAGTTGGGATAGCACGGTCTCCGGAACTTCCCGCTGTATGGCAGCAAACCAGACTCTTTCCTCAAAGCGGATGTGCTGCTCCAGCAGACGGCCGAGTTGATCCAGGTCATCGGGCGTGGCTGTATCAGAGAGCTGTTGGATTTGCGCCGAAATTTGCCGGTGTTCGGCCTGCACCTGATCGCTCATAGCCTGCAGCTGTTCGTGGTAGGCGCGGGTGGCGGGGATCAGCACCGTGGCTTCCCAATCGAAATGCCGGCTTAGCCGTTTTTCCAGCTCCTTTTTGGCGAAAGCCACCTTGCCCGGAACATCTGTGGGCAGGCCTTTATAATCTGGCACATCGCTCTTCAGCAACTGTGCCAGTATCAGCCCTTTGTGGTGCTGTCTTGACAAAGGAATTAAAGCGGGGTGGCGTTTGAGTGGTTTCCGGTCCATGGAGGTAAAATACAAATTTTCTTACCTTTCGAGGTAGAACCTTAAGCCGCTGAGCTTTGATTTTCCAAGTATTGGCGACTCAATCGACCAAAGAAGTATGCTAATGTACCTGCTTTACGGTGCCGGGATTTACCTTTTGATTTGCATTGTCTTTTATACCATGCAGGACTACTTCTTTTTCCGGCCAGAAATACTGCCCGGAAACTTTAAGTATGAGTATCCATTCCCGTTTGACGAAGTGCACTTTGAAATGGAGGATGGCGGCTACATCAATGGGCTACACTTCCGGGTGCCCAATGCCAAGGGCGTCGTCTTTTACCTCAAGGGGAATTCCCGGAGTTTGAAAGGCTGGGGTAAGTTTGCCAAAGACTTCCTCGGCAAGGGCTATGACTTTTTTATGATTGACTACCGGGGGTTCGGTAAGAGTGCCGGTAAGCGGACGGAAGCGACCCTGTACAACGATGCACAGACGGTTTACAAATGGCTTAGTGAGCGCTATCCTGAGGACCAAATTGTGCTTTACGGCAGATCCCTCGGCAGTGGCATTGCAGCGCGGATTGCGGCCTGGAATAAGCCACGTCTGCTCATTCTGGACTCACCTTACTATTCATTTCTGTACCAGGTGCGGCAGTATGGGTTCTGGTTGCCCCTGAAGTGGGTGTTGCGATACCAAATCCGGACTGACTTTTTCATCAAAAAGGTCACCTGCCCTATTTTCATCCTGCATGGTACGAGTGACCGGCTGATCCATTTCCGCCAAGGCAAAATGCTGCACGAAGATGCGCCCAACAGCGAGCTCATTGCATTGGAGGGGGGCGGGCACAACAACCTGCCCGACTTCCCCGAGTACCATGAGGCCCTTTACGAAATCCTCCACGATGAAGATCGCTACGCCCGGCTCGTGCCCCCCTCAAAATGAAAAACGCACTCGCTCACGAAGAACGAGTGCATTTCCAAACAAACGTGCTAGGACCAGGCCGAAGAATTAACGGCTGATCACTAACCTTTGACTAACAGGCTGTTGCCCCTCTGAGTAGATAGTCACCAACAATACCTGATTATTGCCCCACTCATTGGTATTCAGGGTGAGCTGACCGGCATCACGCATCATATAGGTACCAAGCGTTTGCCCCATCATATTGCGCACCACTACGGTGGAGGCGACAGTTGGGTGATTTAGAGAAACCGTCACCTGATCCCGGGCTGGATTAGGGAACAAGCTAAACTGAATATCCGTATCGAAAACCTCAGCACCGGGAGCGCCCATCGGGAGGCTGCCCGCCAGCGTGACGGAAGAACCGTTGGTGAAGCCGGAGTTTTCGTTGCTGCAAAGCGCTCTTACCCGCCATTGTACCGTACTTCCAGCCGGCAGGTTATCATCGGTGTAGGTAGCCGCTGTAACATCTATCGAAGTCGGGCTGAAGCCAATTGGCCGGTATTGCAGGCGATAAGCATTTGCATTGGGCACAGGGTCCCATTCGAAGGTTGCGCTAGTAGCCGAGTTCGCAAAGGCATTGAGCCCTGTTGGGTCAGAGCAGCCCTCGTCCAGATCGCAGATATCGTTGTTGTTGGTATCGATCAGCGTACCGGCACAGTTGCAGTCGGCGCCAATCACATCATTCTCCGTACAGTTATCGCCATCATCACAAGGCGTGCCAATGAGATCATCATCCATTCCGGGGCACTGATCGTCGCTGTCGCAAACTCCATCGTTGTCTGAATCCGGGCAGGCGTCATCCGTGGTAGTGAAGTTTTCAACAGATGAATAGGGAGAATCTTCGTTACTGCAGATTGCCTTCACTCTCCATAGGTAGGTGGTGTTTGCGCTCAGTACAGTCAGCTGTTTACTGTTGCCAGCCACGGAGAGCGTAACGATGCTATTCATAGGCATCCCCTGCTGCAGGTATTGGAGTTCATACTCATTAGCCCCTGAAACGGCACCCCAACTCAGCAGTGCTGAATTAGTGGTGAGGTTGGTAGCCTGAAGGTTGGTTGGAGCCACACAGTCGTCAACTTCATCCAAATCACAGATGTCGTTGTTGTTGGCATCAATCAACGTACCGGCACAGTTACAATCTGCACCATACACATCATTTTCCGTACAATCATCCCCATCATCGCAGGGCGCACCAATGAGGTTGTCATCCATTCCGGGGCACTGATCGTCGCTGTCACAAACCCCATCGTTATCTGAATCCGGGCAGGCATCATCCGTGGTGGAAAAGTTTTCAACCGGTGAATAGGGAGAATCTTCGTTGCTGCAGATTGCCTTCACTCTCCATAGGTAGGTAGTACTGGAAGCAAGTGCAGTCAGCTGCTCACTGTTGCCACTGATGTAGAGGGTAACGACGCTATTCATGGGCATCCCATCCTGAAGGTATTGCAATTCGTACTGATTGGCGCCTGCCACCGGGCTCCAGCTCAGCAATGCGGTATTGGCCGTTAGGTTGGTAGCCTGAAGATTGGTTGGGGCTGTACAGGGCGGTGTGGCGGGCAGACAAAAGCCAGTAGCCTCCTCACTGCCAAAGTTGCCTCCGCTGGCCAGCACGGAATTTGTAGCGTTGTCGGTAAGGGTGTAGCTGCCGTTCCCAAAGTCACAGCAAATACCATCCCCGTAGGAATCGAATATATTGAAGCTAAAGCAGCCATCTGTGAGGCAGATTTGCTCGTTCACCGTTGTGTAAGGAGGCTGATTGCTATAACTACCTCCTGATACCAGGACATTATTACTATTATCGGTTATGTTCCAGGTTGTCTCTGCCGGGTAATTATCCAGTGTGATCGAAAGCGTCAGGGTGTTGTCGCCCGTCGAGAAACTGGAAGTAGCCTCGTTATTGGCAGGCTCATCGTCCGCCCCACCGTTAGGTGAGCTGGTGGATACGGTAAAGGTATGGCTGCCGTTAGAGAAATTGACCGCGGGGAGAGTGACTTCTGCCGCCTGATTGCTGGCCAGGCTCCCCGTCCAGTTGTAGTTTTGGGCAGGGTTGCCATCCAGCGAATAGTTGATTGATACCGAGGTTAAAGTTTCGGAACCATAATTAAATAGAGAAACGACCGGGCTTACCGTATTTCCACAGACCACGCCTTTGGGCATTTCCACGGATGCAATGCCGGCATCAGTGGTACTGACTGCACTGCAGGGGTCCAGACAGGAAGCGTTGTAGACCTCGCTCCTAATCAGGTCGCCAGGCTGCGGGCCAAAATTTTCTGTAAAGGAAACACCTACACTCCCCAACAGGTGGCAGTAGCTCATGATAGTGCCCTCATCAGGCGTTTGCCCGTTATCATAACAGCCGCTTGGTGTGTAGCCTGCTGCCGGACCACAGTTGTCAATAGGCGTATTATCTCCATTCCAGGCACAGTCGTGCGTATGAGGAGAGCCCAGGTTGTGCCCGATTTCGTGGGTCACTACATTGACGGTCCAGCTATAGGTAGGTACGGTACTGTAACTGGAGTGAATATCGCTATAGGCTACACCGAATGTGGAGCTGCAGATTACATCAAGGTAGGCAATTCCGCCGCCGCCCTCATACCCAACAAGGTGAGCCAGGTCCGCACCATTGTAATCGCCGTTGAGGTGCTGCCGGAACTGCACCAGGTAATCCAAGGTAGTAGGTCCCGTATAAGGGTCGGTCGTATCCCAGACAAAAATTTCATTAACGACCAGGTTGATACTTTCATCAGCGTACAGGGTACTGACCTGGCTAAAGACTCCGGAGACGTAGTTTGCAGCCTGCGTTACCCCTCCTTTGCCATCGTGGATATCCTTATCTACCTCCACGTACATCTTCACGCAGTTATTCGGATTGGGTGAACGGGTGCCCCCCGGCTCTCCCCCACCAGGGCGGTAACCGGGCAATTCTTCGGCATAGCAACCTTTCAGAGGGGGCTCCGCCAGTGCCTCAGAAGGGTAAAGGATGTGAATACCCGCTGCATTTTCCACCTGCCCGAGGTTGTACTGTTGCCCCCGGAATTCAATGACTCCCAGGATTTCGTCAGGCAGGATCAACAGCATGGCCAGGGAGTGGGGTTCTCCATTGACAATGCCCCGGTAATGCAGCCCCGGATCAAAAGGTACTGCCCGGTTCGGGTCAGAAGCTTTCCGCAGTTTGAAATCGGGAGACAGGTATTCAGCCTGGTACAATTCGAGCAACAGGGACTGCCCGTTATGGTCTTCCAACCGGAGTTTCAGTTCCTGCGGTTCGTCCCGCCTGACCTGATGCAGGTTTTTCCGGTGCAGTGAAAAGTAAGCCGCCTCTTCGACTTGCTCTTTGACCCTTGCTGCCCAGGGGGCGCTTGGGACCTGGGGCAAAAGCAGTGGTATTTCGGGTACGACCGCAAATGAGACTTCACGGCGAGCGACCTCATCAGCGATAGGGTGGTTGTGTGCGGTATATGCTGTAACCGCAACATCAGCCGAATCAGCCACTTCAGCCAAAACAGCCCGTTGTGCAGTTTCGACTGATAGTGCATAAGGGGCGTAGGTCATCTGGGTACGGGGGTTAAGTGGCTCTGCAGCATCACCAACTGTAAGTTCCAGGTAAAGCGTCTCATTGAAATCGGAAGAGTCAAGAGGTGCTACTGTACCTAACAAATAACTATACACGCCACCCCGCACTTGTACGGGTGCCGTTTCTTCATGCTTCATGTCTCCAACTTCGGCCTCGTTATAAAGTCGGAATGTAATGGTTTGTAGTCCATCATCTACGGCGAGTCCATTAGGGTCTTTAAGCGTGCCTTGCACGCTGATTTTTAGGTTGTTTTCCTGAGCATGAGCACATACGCTTACCATGAGCAAGATGAAAACAAAAAACAGGGGTTTAGTTTTAAAGTCCATTTGTTCTTATTTTAAGTATTGTAAAAGAAAGTATTTGAGGTTATGGAGCATAAACCTAAGCTAATGACAATGTCTTGGAATTGCACAATAATCCCAAAGAGTAGCATTATCGTCCCAACAGGATTAAAATATTGGAGATCAGAATATTAGGAACGTTTAAATAATAACCTCACCATTTATGACTGCTTCTTTTTGCGCTGGTCTGCGTTGCTCATCAGTCAGGTAGCTTTGGCTATCTTCTTTCTTCGCGCCTTGCCCAGCACAAAAATAACCGACTCAAAATGTCGAATCTATTTTTTTAACGTTCCTTAGACAACAAACAACAGCGTGCTTAGAGGTGCGGAAACCGGGTGGAATCCCATGTTTTCAATTCTCGGGGCTTGTCCCTGCCCACAGGCCCGGGGTGTGCTGTGCTCCGGCATCTTCCCGGTGAGCATGCCGCAGTTTGCAAACCGTAATGGATATTTAGCGCTTTTTTCCTCCTGACTTTCTAAGTTCTGATGGGCTTTCCCCGAAAGCTTTTTTGAACTGCCTGGCAAAAAAGTTAGGGCTCGAAAAGCCCGTTTCGTAGGCAATCTCTTTGATGGATTTCCCGGTTTCCAGTAGCATTTTTTTTGCAGTGGTGAGCCGGATGGATAAAATAAAAGTTTTCGGAGGCTGTTGAAGCAGGCTGTTGAATTTTCGAAACAACTGAGAACGACTCAGATTCAGTTCCCTGGCTAGTTGTTCTACATCAAATTGAGCATCAGATAAATTGGCAACTATTATTTTCATGGTGTTGACCAAAAAAGCTTCATCAGACTTGGCTGAGGAAAGCGCTTCTGAATGAAGCCTTTGTAAGAGTTCTTCGACATAACCTTCTCTGCGGTACTTCTCACGCAATCGGGCCTGTGTCAGGCGGAGCTGCTCTATTTTAGCTTTTAGTTCGGTAGGAAGAAAGGGTTTGGTCATGAAGGCGTCTGCTCCGCTTTTCCAGCCATAGGTTTTGGATTCCTCATCAAGTCCGGTAAGTAAAATGATCGGAATATGCTCAGTGGCTGTATTCTTCTTTAATTGGCTGCACAGCCAAAAACCATCTTTTTCCGGCATCAAAACATCGCTGATTACTATTTCCGGAATAAATGAAAGGGCTGTCTCCAAACCTTCAAGCCCATTGGTAGCCTGAAAGATGTGGTAATCGGCTTGAAGGACCATATTCAGAAACTGCAATACATCCTGATTATCCTCTACAATTAAAAGGGTAGGTTGAGCGCCCCGGGCCTTAGGAGTTAGTGAGCTCTTTTCAGCCCGTGTCTGCAAGGAAGATGGAGAGCTCCTTCTTTCATAAATAGGAAATCGCAGTATAAAGTTAGTCCCTTCGCCCGCTTTACTTTCTATCATTACAGTACCTCTGAGTAGCCTGACAAGCTCCCTTACAAGGCTTAAGCCAATGCCATAACCAGGCATTTGAGCAATACCCCGCTGATCTGGTTGTTGAAAAAAGCCGAAAATTTTCGAAAGCGCTTCTTTTTCAATACCAATCCCATTATCTTTTATCTGAATTTTTAAATATTCTCCTTCCTGTTGTTCTACCTCAACCTCAACCTTACCGCCGGGAGGAGTAAATTTAATGGCGTTGGAAATCAGATTCCTAATAATTAGGTTTAACTTTTCGGGATCATAGTGCATCGACACGCCATCTCCTGGCGCTATCAATTGCAAAGTGATTTGTTTGTTCAATGCCAAAGGTTGAAACGAATCTACCAGATAGCGCAAATAAGACACCACATCACCATAGACATAGGTTGTCTTGATTTCCGCCACCTCCAATCTCCTCAAATCAAGCAACTGTTTCACCAATCTACTCAAGTGGTCAGCATTCCGATTGATGAGCGCAATACCATCAGCAGTGTCACTATTTGGTTTGAAGAGCAACTCCTCTGATATTCCTTTTATAATACTAAGGGGAGATTGGAATTCATGCGTAAAATAGGTGTAGAGCCTACTTTTGATGATATCAAGTTCTTTTAGGTTTTTGTACTCTATTTGCTTGGTTTTCTGAGCCATTGCAGCATTGAAACCTAATATCAAAAGGCTAATAATTAATATTGCCCCCATTACTTTAGCCCAGAGCTGCCCATACCAGGGCGGCAAAATCTTAAAAGTTATTTTTTCCTCCAGAGGAGTATTCATTGCGCTATCGGCTGCTCTTATCCGGAACGTATAGGTGCCGGGCTGTAGGCTGACGAACTCCTTATAGCGCACCTTAGTCTCTTCCCAACCCTGTTGAATCCCCTGCCCCTCCAGCTTAGTTTGGTATTTTATTTCTCCCAGGCTCTGATAAGAAAGACCTACATAATGTATCTGAATCTTATTCTGATGATGGTTTAGTTCATAACTCGGTTTAAGCGCCAATGTCCGACCATTCACAGCAACTTTTGAGATAATCAAATTTGGTTGTTCACGTTTTGTAAGCAAAGAATCCGCATTGAATATTTTTAATCCTTTGCCAGCGGCCAGAATAATAGTTTCATTAACCAGAGATAAGTCATTAAGCTCATGAGCAGCGGTATATTGTTTAAGATTGATGAACTGCCAAGTCAATTGGTCAGGCGCTTCTCCCACTAAGCTACATTGGATAAGCCCATCAGGAGTGACTGCCCATAAGTTGCCATTCTCATCTTCAGTAATAGATTTTACAATCTTGTTCTCCAGAATTACCCTTTGTCTTAGGTTTTTATCCAACACGAATAAGCCATGCCCGTTAGTAGCTACCCAAAGTCTTCCGGAATCATCTAAGTGGATATCCCTGACCGGTTTGTCTGATGCTTTGTAAGTAGTTGCCTCATTGTCTATGCCCTCTTCATATTTAAGAAATAAGCCATCATTATTACCCATGACAAGCACCTCATTTTCGTCATCAAAGACCGTAGCGTACACCCTTCCTTTGTGAATGGTGTCAAGCGTATTGTGGCGTTTATCGAACGCAAATACTCCCTCGGCTGCTGAAACGAAAATTTTTCCCGAATGGCTTTGGGAAATGTGCTTATAGTTTCCAGGAAAAAATCGGTCAGCTTGCCAGCTGTTTCCATTTAAAGCCCTGTTAGACAACACCGCAAACCCGAAATCGCCAGCTATTAACATACGACGATTGGAGATAAAATGTATCGTTCGAATATTCCCCCCTCCAAAATGATCCTGAACATCAAAACATGGAATAAATTTGTCCTTATCAAGGACAAACAACTCGCCAGACTTTGCGCCTATCCAGATTCGATGGTCAAGATCAAAAGCTAACTTCGTGCAGCTATTCGGTGATAAAGTTTTTGGGAGATAGATTTGGGCGCTACCTATATTTCTTGGCGTCAGGAGATATAGACCATCAGTTGTAGATATCCAAATGTTTCGATAGCGGTCTTCTTTAATTATATTTAAATCGAGCGTACTTAGAAAGGCCATCCCGGGAACCCGCTTTAAATTCCTATCCACTATAAAAGTGCCTTTAGAAGTTAACAGCCCCAACTTATCCTCACTTACTACAATCACTCTGTTCAGCACCAAATCCTGATCCAGCAAATCGGAAAAACTGACAGACCTTATCTTCATAAGGTCGTATGTATAGAGACTATCTTGTGTAAAGAAGCACCACTTAGAAGCAAACCAAACCGCCCGTTTAATAAAAGCGTTCTGGCTTTTCAGCTCAAGTTCCAGCGCCAACGAATCAAGCGCCTTTTTATAAAGTTTGATACCATCATCAGCCGTTGCAAAGTATGTTTGACGTTCGTTAGCACTTCCTATGCCAATTACCTTTTCGTTATCAAAAGAATGGATTTGCCTAACGGTATCATGTACGACCTCATATAAGTTGCCTGCATCCTGATCTGTGGTAAAATAAACTCCATCCCCTTCTCTTTCATAGTACCGATAGATGAAAAAATGCGCTGAGCTATCCTTCGTGCATTTGTGAAATTGCCCATCTTTAAAATAGATGACTTCATTAAAAGTGGACAACCAGATCTTACCTTCTTCATCCTGAAATGTCCCCCATATATCAAGACTTGGCAGATTGTGCTCAAGATTAAAAACAGAAAAGCTGTAACCATCAAATTTAGCAAGCCCCCTATTGGTACAGACCCAGACATACCCTACCGAGTCTCTCATTGTGCTGTATACCTGCCTTGATGGAAGCCCCAGTTCGGGAGTAAAGTGAATATAGTTAGGCGTCTGAGCAGTCCCGGGGACCGTAAAGACAATTATTGCAATGACGTGTAGAAGACGCAGCAGTAGTGACATGGCAAAAAAATACAACTATTCAGCACGCCTGCGTGCTGAAGTTGAAAAACGATAGAATTATCCATAAACCAATTCCATAATGCTGTAAAATAGTATAAAAATCGCAGAATATAGCCGACGTCAGTAGTGTCCCGTTATAAGTCAAAGATATTCAGTTGATTAGAGCCGCGGTGGTCAAGTTTTTTGTTATCGATTTTCATAAGAAACTGATTTACAGGTGTTTTGTCAAAGGCTGAGACACTCAAAATTTGTAATATTTCATTCAAAGAGTATTGGCAATTCAATTTATATTTCCAAATGGCGACTAGCACAAAGATGCATGCCGCAATCCAGATTTGAGTTTTGACAGCGTTGGGGCTTTCTCCCCAGAACTTTTTGATACGCAGGTGCTGCTTAACCCACTTGAAGAAAATCTCTACTTTCCACCTGTTGAGATACAGGATCGAAATTTGTAGAGCCGGAGCATCAAAATGGTTGGTCAGGTACACATACGTTTGATCGTGTTCTTTGTCGTAATATTTAACGCGGCGAAGGTGCTCCGGGTAATCCTTTGCCGCATAATAGCCGGTTAGACGAATAGTTTGGCACACCTTAGCCCAGTAGATTTATCCACTTGGTGGGAGTAAATTCGATGGTTGTTGCATCCAAAGCATAAACAACATTATCTAATTCGATGGACATTTCTCCATCCCCTTGGCATAATGGCCAGGCTTGCTTGATAAGTACCTGGGCAAACTCTGCTTAGATGCGCCAATCACGGTTCTCGTTAGCATCTGCTAAAGTGGATTTTTTGACACTGTTGGTAAGCCCCAGGTGATACAGCTTGTTTTCATGAGCCTGCAAGCAAACAACTGTATCTCTCAAACTTTCCCGGTTGGTCAACTGCCCGAAGCTCATGCAAAGGAACTGATGCCAACAGCTGAAATTACGAACGCGGGAATTGCCGCGATATTTGTCAACATAGCTGGTAAACTCCTTGTGGTTGATCAAGCTCATCAGCTGAGCAAGGATGTACTTGCCTTGATTCATTAGCAGCCCTCTTTTGGGCGCTAAATTGGATGCTCTTTGGGGCGTTTCAAATCGTTTCCGAAGAAAACCTCTATAAACAATTGAAAAACAGGATGTTTATAAAGGTTCCTGATTTCTTAACCGGACACTACTGTTTTTAGATATTTAAAAAAACCGTAAATGTGGCGAACGCAGGAAATGCTGTGGTGAACGCCTGCTAACCCGTGGCGAGTAAAACTGTGACAGGATACTGTTCACATTACCTGCTGCTACCTTTTAGTTTTCTCAGCAAAAGGCCCTATTTTCACCTTCAATAAATGCACTTAAAAATGAAAATCGGAAGGTGGGTCTGCCTCATGGGGCTACTACTTTGGCAGTTTGCGCTGCAGGGGCAAAGCAGCACAAACGCAGCGGACAGCCTGGCGCAGATGCTGCAACAAGCTAACAGCCCTCAGGAGCGGGCCACGGTCCTGCAAAATCTGGTGCAGGCCAATTGGAGCAGTGATAGAGATCAGGCCAAAGCCTACCTCAGGGAGCTGGAAGAGGTGGCCGGCCAACTGGGATCAGACAGCATCACCGCTTTTATGTACCTGCATCAGGGGCACCTCCGCTATCAGGCCGGGGAGTATGAAACGGCCAGAGCGCTTTACGAGCAAGCCAGCCAGTTGTACGAAAAGTCAGGGCTGCACTCCCCTGCCCTCCAATGCCAGGCCAGGATGGGCATCATGCATAGCCTGCAGGGCGCCTATTCTGAAGCAGAAGCCCTCTACCGGCCCGCGCTCCGGAAGGCCCGTCAGGTGGGCGCAGCCGATGCAGAGGTTTTTATCATAGCACAACTGGGCACGCTTTTTCACTATCAGGGTGTCTTTGATTCTGCGCAGCAGTACTATAATGCCGCTATTGCCCATTATCGGGAGAGCGGGGACTCCCTGTATATGACCCGCCCGATGTATAATCTGGCGGTTTTACAGATGGATGCCGGCAAATTTGAAAACAGTCTGCAGACTTATACCGCCATTTATGATTTCCAAATGAGCCGAAAGGCTTATGAGGATGCGATGATCACGCTGGAAGGCTTGTCTAATGTCAATAAAAACCTCGGCCGCTTGAGTGATGCCGCGGACAATTTGCTGGAAGCTTATCACCTCAGCGAACAACTGGGCGACGTCCGTATGAAGGTGCAGGCATTATTGGGCATGGCCATCATTGAAGGGGAACGCGAAGCTTACGACCTTTGCAAATCCTATCTCAGGGAGGCGCTGAGCCTGAGCCTCAGGCTCGAAAATGCCGATCTGATCATGGCTGCCTATTACCGGCTGGGGCAGTTGTACCATGGGCTGAAGGAGTATGACTCCGCTGCGGTTTATATTACAGAGGCAATCTCCAGGTTGGATGAATTCGGTACACAGCGCTATGCTCCAAGCTTTCTCCTGCAACTCGGGCAGGTTTATGTCAATGCCGGAAAGCTTGAACGGGCAGAGGAGACGGTACGGCAGTTAGGTGCCTATCAACCGTCTACCTTCGAAGGACAGGATCTTGTTTCCTATTACCGCTTACAGGGTGTCATCAGCGAGGCGGAGGGAGACCATCAGGGTGTCATTCAGTACCTCTCCCCTTCTTATGAAGCTTACCGGAAAAACCGTATCTACGAGCAAGCCAAAGAGGATGCCCTGACGCTTATGAATGCCCACAAAGCACTGGGGCAGACAGCAGAAGCCCTGTACTATGCGGAAGCTATCCACGAACTCCGGGACACCCTTGACCAAAGCAAGGACCTGGAGCGCCTGGCCGAACAGCGAAAAGATTTTGAGTTTCAGCTGGAAAAACAAAAACTGGAGGTGGAGCAAGCCAAAGAAGCCGCCATCCTCAAGGCTCAGGCCACACAAAACCTGATACTTGCCATTGGCGGGCTACTGCTTGCCGTGCTTGCCTTCAGCTTTTTCTGGTACACCCGCCGCAAAAATCAGACGATTGAATTGCAAAACCAGCAGCTGCAACAGCTCAACGAGACCAAAGACCGCCTCTTTGCCATCATCGGGCATGACCTGCGCAAGCCGGCCATCGCCTTCCGGGGTATTACCAAAAAGGTCAACTATCTGCTGCGCAAAAAAGACTTCACCACGCTGGAAAGACTGGGGGCAGAAATTGAGCAGGACGCTGCCGGGCTCAGTCAGCTTACCGAAAACCTCCTCAACTGGGCCCTCACGCAACGCGATGTCATGCCTTATCAGCCTACCCAACTGAAGCTGCTGCCGCTGCTGGAAGATACGGCCGCGCCATTCCAAACCGCGCTCCAAAACAAGCACCTGGATTTGGAATGGGCCATACCCGAGGATACGGTCATCTTCAGTGATGCCAATGCGCTGAGCACGATCGTGCGTAACTTGCTCGATAACGCCATTAAATTCACGCCGGAAGGAGGCCGGATTACCCTCGAAGGCACCTCCGATGAGGGCTTGTTCCGGCTCAAGGTGCGGGACACCGGAGCAGGCATGCCGCCCGAACAGCTGAAGGAACTTTTCCTGCTCAAAAAAGGCCGCACTCAGCCCGGCACTGCTGGCGAAAAAGGGTCAGGGCTGGGGCTCCACCTGGCCCATGAGCTTTCAAAACTCAACCAATCTACCCTTGGTGTGAGCAGTAATATTGGAAAAGGCACTATATTTACCCTTAGCCTGCCCCTGAAAGCTACTTAACCTAAACACCTGCTATGTCTTTAGCACCTCTTAAAATCCTGATTGTTGAGGATAACCTCTCTTTCGCCCTGGAGCTGGAGATGCTCCTTGATGAAATGGGCTATACCGACACCCTTCGCGCCGACCACTCCGGCACCGCACTCGACTACATTTACAGTCAGGAGCCCGACCTCATCCTGATGGACATCGACATCAACGGCAATCTCAGCGGGCTGCAACTGGGGGAAAAGATCGCTCACCTCGACATTCCCGTCCTCTACATCACTGCCCTGCAGGATGCCCCCTATCAGGAAGCTTCCCGGCAGTCCAACACCATTGGCTATCTGGTGAAGCCGGTACAGCCACTGACCCTGCGCTCCGCCATTGACCTGGCCATCGCCAAAGTGCGGATGCTGAAAGACAGTGAAAAGAATGACGCTCTTGAGAACCGGGAACACTTTATCACACAGCAGTTTTTCTTCTTCAAAAAGCGGCATATTTACTACAAAGTCGCCATCAATGACATCCTCTACGCACAGTCGGACGACAACTACGTACAAGTGCAGGTGCGCAATGCAGAAACCTTCACCCTCCGCATCACGCTGAAAAACCTGGAGGAACTACTGCCTTCTGAAGCCTTTCTGCGCACCCACCGCCGGTTCATTGTTGCCGTAGAGCATATTGAGGCCATCAACTTTCAGGACAGCACCCTGCTGATTGATGGCATGGAACTCCCTGTCAGCCAAACCAAACGGCAGGAACTGGAAGCCCACATCCAAAAACTAGGCTGAGGGGAAAACAGCGTGTGTACAACAAACTTCACAAAACAGAAAACCATACCACATTTAAGTGCTATGGCTGCTGGGGTAGAGCTTCCCGCTCTGCTCCAGCTTATCCAGGATTTTTAGGCGATGCACCAAAATAGGCTAATAGCAAATGCTGCCAGGCGATAAAGAGCTTGTTGTTATACGCACGAAAACAGCACTATCTACTCTCTGTCCTCACAAGCCCCTTCTTCCCAGTAGGTAACACCGCCATAATTTTCAGCGTAGCAGGAATTGGAGTAGGTTTTGCCGTCACAACCACAGACGGGCTGATAGATTTCGATACAGGCGGCTGCCTTGTCGATCTTAGAAGAGTCAACACAATCATCGGCTACAGCACCGTTGCGGTTGCAGGTAGCGCTCATCAGGATTAAAGCCAAAGCTGAGATCAAAAATGAATACTTCATTGGTAATGAGGTTTTGCAAAGAAACGCAGCATTGAGCTTCTGAGTTGCATGCCCGCTACCGGGAATCGCTTTTGGGGCTGCCCAGCGCGCGCAGTATCAGAAAACCCGTCAAGCCAGCAATCAGTGAACCGATCAGGATGCCCACTTTTGCGGAGTCCAGTAGTCCGGGGTTGTCCTTAAAGGCAAGGTTGGCAATAAAAATAGACATGGTAAAGCCTACTCCGGCAAGGAAGGACACGCCAAGTATTTGCATCCTGCTCACGCCATCGGGCAGTTTGGAAATACCCAGCCGGAGCGCCAGATTGGACATCAGGAAAATACCAACAGCTTTACCCACAATCAGGGCCAGGGCAATGCCCAGAATGAGGTTCATATTCAAGGCCGTGTCCGTGCTCACCGTGACACCGGCATTGGACAGGGCAAATACGGGCATGATCACGTAAGCCACCCAGTCGTGCAGCTTATGCTCCATGCGCTGCAGGGGCGACTGCACCTCCGTGGTCCATTCTTCCAGGTTGTCAATATGCTCTATCTGTGCTTTGGACAGGAGGCCATTTTCCTGACGCGGGGCTTTAATGATCTTTTCCTGCAACTCGTCCAGCGCCTCCATAAACTCAGGTATCTTCACCTTTCGGTGAATGGGAACGGTAAAGGCCAGCAGCACGCCGGCAATAGTCGGGTGGATACCGGCCTTAAGGAACAGCAGCCAGACCACCACGCCCAGCACCACGAGCAGATATTTGGAGTACAAGCCCCGCATGGTCAGCAGGAATAATACCCCCAGAATAGCAAAAGCAATCAGGATCAGCATCCACTTGATGTCCGAGCTGTAGAAAAGGGCGATGATGAGTACGGCCCCCAGGTCATCCACGATCGCAAAAGCCGTGAGAAAGACCTTGAGGTTGAGCGGCACCCGGTCGCCCAGCAATTTCATAATGGCCAGGGAGAAGGCAATATCTGTTGCCATGGGAATCGCCCAGCCGGCCAGGGCCTCCGGGTCGTTATTAGACAGCACAAAGACCAATGCCGGGAAAGCAATACCTCCAATAGCTGCGAATAAGGGGAAAATGGCCTTTTTGGGCGCGTTTAACTCTCCAACGGAAAGCTCCCGCTTAATTTCCAGCCCGATCAGGAAAAAGAAAAGCGCCATGAGCCCATCATTGATCCAGAGGATGACGGGCTTGACCAGCTCAAAGTTGGTCATTTTCACACCGAGCTCGTACCCCCAAACCGCCTGATAGGAGTCGCCGAATGGAGAATTAGCCCAGACTACGGCTATAATCGTCGCTGCAAAGAGCAATACGCCACTGAGGCTTTCAATCTTTATGAACTTCTCCATTGGGGAAGTCAGCAGTTGCTTTAACATGGTTTTTCGTTTTTGGACGAAAAATCAACACGGTTCCGGGCATTGCGTTCGCAGTTTTGGGGGCTTTTTTCAGCTTCCGCGAAGAGATGCCTGCATATCCGATGTGCGATGCGTCAAAACAGCTGGCAAAATCACCTTCCCGGTGAAAACCGATAGGTGCTGTAATGCAGGGTTACAAGTTAAAAAAACCGTCTCTGCTACCTGTACGAAATAGAGTGGCCTACCCGCCTTTTAACATCAGATCCATTCTCCAACTAAGGAGAATTGCAGTGCTCCCGACGCTCCATGCATTGCCACAAGCTTCAATTTTCCCTACCTTCGTTACAAAAAGTGAGCCCCGGAAAAGTTCTGATATGCTATGACGAAATCGTTTCTTACGCTGGCTTGTTTATGTCTACTGGCTATACCTGCACTGCATGCCCAGACCCTTACGCTGACCAATTCAGCGAGCACTCCACTGCCGGGCGCTACGGTGATCGGGCAGCCCAGCAGTAATTTCGCTGTTACAGACCAGAACGGCCAGGCCGACCTAAGCCTTTTCGCTTCTTCTGACACACTGTACATGCAGCTCCTGGGCTACACGACTCACCGGATACCCTACACAGATGCTCAGGCACAAGGCTTCCGAGTACAACTCGAGATGACCGCCCTGGCACTGGATCAGGTCGTCATTTCCGCCAGCCGCTGGGCTCAAAATGCCAGCCGCGTCCCCAACCGGATTTCCGTCATCCAATCAGAGGAAGTGCTGCTGCGCAACCCGCAAACTGCTGCCGACCTGTTGGGCAGCTCGGGCGAAGTGTTCATTCAAAAAAGCCAGCAGGGCGGTGGCAGCCCGATGATCCGGGGCTTCGCTACCAACCGGCTGCTGATTGCTGTGGATGGCGTGCGGATGAATACGGCTATTTTCCGAAGCGGCAACCTGCAGAATGTCATTTCCCTCGACCCCTTCGCCACCGAGCAAACGGAATTGCTCTTCGGGCCCGGCTCTGTGCTCTACGGCAGCGATGCCATCGGGGGCGTTATGGCCTTTTACACCCTCACCCCTACCCTTGCCGATAGTCAGGAACGGCAGTCTTCGGGTAGCGCCGCCCTGCGCTATGCTTCCGCCAATGAGGAGCTGACCGGGCACTTCGATATCAATATCGGCGGGCAAAAATGGGCAGCAGTGAGCAGCTTTTCCCACAACCGCTACGGCGATCTCCGGATGGGCCAAAATGGGCCCGAAGATTACCTGCGGCCTTTTTATGTGGAACGCATTGATGGCATTGACCGGGTGGTTTCCAACGCCGACCCGCTGCTGCAAACGCCTACGGGGTACGAACAGACCAACCTGATGCAGAAGGTACGGTTCCGGCCCAATGCTGCCTGGGACTTCACCTACGCCTTTCACTATTCTGCCACGACTGATTATGCCCGGTACGACCGCCTGGTCCGCGACCGCAATGGCGTGCCCCGAAGTGCGGAATGGTCCTATGGCCCACAGATATGGCAAATGAATCAGCTGCAGGCTTCACATACCGGGCAAAACACGTTTTACGACGAAGCCCGGCTAAGCCTCGCCCATCAGTTTTTTGAGGAAAGCCGTATTGACCGGGATTTTGGCGATCCGGTCCGGCGCACCCGCACCGAAGCGGTCGATGCACTTTCGGCCAATCTGGATTTCACCAAACGTCCCGGGCGGCACCAACGGTTGCTATACGGATTCGAAGCCCTTTACAACAAAGTGGCTTCAGAAGGGCAGCTCAATCATCTGGACACAGGAGCGGAAGATGCCGGCCCGGCCCGGTATCCTCAGGCCAACTGGCAATCCTATGCGGCCTATCTGACGTATCAGCTTGAAGTAAACCCTAAGCTCCGTTTGCAGGCTGGGGCACGTTACAACCACTTTCTGCTTGACGCTGATTTTGATACCACGTTTTTTCCCTTCCCCTTCACCAACGCAAGCCTGAATAACGGAGCCCTTACCGGCAGCCTGGGTGCGGTGTACCGGCCCGCGCCATTGTGGGGGATATGTGCCAACCTCTCCACCGGGTTCCGTTCGCCCAATGTCGATGATATTGGCAAGGTATTTGACTCCGAACCCGGCTCTGTAGTCGTGCCCAATCCCAACCTGGGGGCGGAATATGCCTACAATGCAGAACTGGGCTTTTCCAGAGTGATTGGGGATGGCATACAGCTCGACCTTACAGGCTATTACACGTTGCTGGACAATGCTTTAGTTCGTCGGGATTTTTCGCTTTCCGGACAAGACAGTATTTTTTATGATGGCACCTTAAGCCGGGTGCAGGCCGTGCAAAATGCCGCACGAGCAAGGGTTTACGGACTACAAGCAGGGGTGGACGCGCAGTGGGCTAACGGCTTAGGCATGCACGCCCGCTTCAACATTCAGGAAGGGGAGGAAGAACTGGAGGAAGGGGGCACCACCCCGCTGCGCCATGCGGCACCCTGGTTCGGGGTATTTCGGTTGCAATACGAGCAGGAGGCTTTCCGCCTTGAGCTGAACGCGCAATACCACAGTGCTTTCGATTTCGAAGACCTGCCGCTCACAGAGCAGGATAAGCCGTACTTATACGCCGCTGATGCTAATGGCAATCCTTATGCACCGGCCTGGTACACGCTGGACTTCCGGGCGCTTTACCGGATCAGCGAGACCTTTACCCTCAGTGCCGGAGTGGAAAACCTGACCGATCAGCGGTACCGGCCTTACTCTTCAGGGCTGGCAGGCGCCGGACGGAATGTGGTGCTGAGCGGGCGGGTTGGGTTTTAGGAGGGTGTACCGCCTATAGTCAAGCCTGCCTATTCCCGGAAAAAGGCGGGAAGGATGGAAAATGGCTTTATTTTTGAGCTATCCTCCTGCCCCAACCTACCCACTTTGAAAACTCATGATCCATGGTTGCAACACCTCACTTTAAATCTTTTGAGCGGCAGACAGAACAGCTGCGGGCAATTGCCCATCCGGTACGGCTCGCCATACTCAACCTGCTCCACCGGCAGGCGCCCCTTACGGTAACCAATATCCACGAAGCCCTGAGCATTGAGCAGGCCACGGCTTCCCACCACCTGAAGATTTTGCGGCAGGCGGGAATACTGCGTCCACGGCGGGACGGGCGCTATGCGTACTATGAACTCACAAGCGATGCCTTTGGGGAAATCCTGGAATTACTGGAAAACTCATGATTTGTTCCTATTTTTGCGCACGCAAAAATCAAGGACGTTATGCTCACCGCTATTTCCCCTGTCGACGGGCGCTATGCCGCCAAGACTCAAGATCTTTCTCATTTTTTCTCCGAATTTGCCCTGATCAAGTACCGGGTGCTGGTGGAGGTTCAGTATTTCACGGCATTGGTCAACCACCCGCTGCCCCAGCTGCAGGACTTCCCAACAGCCAAGCTCGATGACTTGCTACGGATGGCCAACCGGTTCTCCATGGAAGACGCGGAACGCATCAAGGCCATCGAAAAGGTCACCAACCACGATGTCAAGGCGGTGGAGTACTTCCTCAAGGAGCAATTTGATGCGCTTGGGCTGGAAAAATACAAAGAGTTCATCCACTTTGGGCTGACCTCTCAGGATATCAACAATACGGCGACCCCCCTGATGATCAAGCACGCCCTGTATCAGGTATGGCTGCCGGCGCTCAAGGAGGTCCGTAGCCAACTGTCGGGCCTTGCAGAAGAATGGTCGGGCATCCCCATGCTGGCGCGCACCCACGGGCAGCCCGCTTCCCCCACTGCCCTGGGTAAGGAAGTTCAGGTGTTTGTAGCCCGTATTGATGAGCAACTGGAGCAGCTGGACCGCATCCCGTTCAAAGCCAAGTTTGGGGGCGCTACCGGTAATTTCAATGCCCACTATGTCGCTTATCCGGATATCGACTGGCACGCCTTTGGGCACGCTTTTGTGGAAGAAGCCCTGGGCATCCACCGGGCTTTCCCCACCACGCAGATTGAGCATTACGACAACCTCGCTGCCATTTTCATGGCTCAAAAGCGGATCAACACCATCCTGCTCGACCTTTGCCGGGATATCTGGACGTACATTTCCATGGACTACTTCGGGCAAAAGGTGGTGGAAGGCGAGGTCGGCTCCTCGGCTATGCCGCACAAAGTCAACCCCATTGATTTTGAGAACGCGGAAGGCAATCTGGGCATTGCTAATGCGCTGTTCACCCATCTGGCGGATAAGCTCCCCGTTTCCCGTCTGCAACGTGACCTGACCGACAGTACAGTGCTGCGTAACGTTGGAGTACCCTTTGCGCATGCCCTGATTGCGTTCAAGTCCATCGAAAAAGGCCTTGGCAAGCTCCTCCTGAACCGCGCCAAACTGGAGGCCGACCTGGAGAAAAACTGGATGGTCGTTGCCGAAGGCATCCAAAACATCCTGCGCCGGGAAGGCTACCCACAGCCCTACGAAGCCCTGAAAGCCCTGACCCGGGGCAAGACGGCCATTAGCAAAGCAGATATCCACACCTTCGTGGACGGGCTGCAGGTAGCTGATGCCATCAAGGCGGAGCTGAAGCAGATTACGCCACAGAATTATGTTGGGAAATAAGCTTAAAGGGTGTGGCTTCGCCTGTTAATCTGCTCTTCGTGGCACCGCTTTTATACGGACTGGGCTTTGCTGTATGCCTTGGAGTGATGCACATTACGTACCTACGGCGCGGAGAAGCGGCAACAGATTATCGATTGTTGCCCTTGAACATACTTCCAGCTTTTGATTATGACTCGCGGCCTTCGGCAGAGAAGCCCCGCCAAACCCTCCTTAACGTTTCATTAGGAAGGCAGACTAAGCAATTGTCCCAAATACGCGTTAACTTAGGACAAATATTTTCCAAGTTATGCGTGGATACTCCGGATTACTGGCAGCTTTGGTGCTGGGGCTTATGGTTAGCTGTTCGCAGCCTGAACCTGAGGCAGCGGCAGCTGGTCAGGCCGGGTCTTTGCCCATACACGAGGCGCCCGTTGCACCAAGCGACTACCGGGTTCAGTGGGGGGCTTTGAGCATCCCGCTGTCCAAATTCGCCAATCCGGAAGTTTACAAGGGCGAGGCAGCACTTCCGCTGGATGAGTTTAAAATGCTGATCGGGCAGCCGCTAAAGGTTTTCAGGGAAGCCCGGTCGCTACCCTTTGAAGTCGTACAGCTGCACCGGGAGCCTTATCAGCGGTTTGGGCCCTTCTGGTTTTCCTATCCTGCTTATTCCCCTCAACAGGGATTCGATGCATCGGTGGTGTCTGCTTATCAAAATGGCATTCGCCCGGGAGATATTATCAGCCTGCGGATTGATGTTGCAGACAGTATCCGGATCCAATCCCTGCACATCCGGGTCATTGACCCCATGCTGCCGTACAGTCCTGCTGTAAAGGTCCCGCACCCCCGGCATACACAGGAAGCTTTTGGGTTTCAGGTGATACAGGAAACCGGGCAGCGCCCCATCCTCCGTATTGATACTTCCGCAACCGGAACCCGACATATTTATGGGCTGTACCAGCAAAATGCCCTCTATAAAATCATTCATATCCCGGGCTTCCGGACCTACAACCGTCTCCTGTCGGACCGCGATCAGCTTTTCTCCACACAGGAAATCCGCCGGACCACCACTCTTACAGATCCGCTGGACTGGAAAGCCCTGCCCGATTATATGGACTACCGCGGGCCTGAGGTAGAGCTACGCTGGGGGCCACTAAGCGCCAATCCGATGAGCACGAATTATCATCTTTGGCAAATTGAAGGACAGTTGGCAGAGCCTGTTCGACTGTTTGTAGGGGCTGAAGAGCTACCCATTCACAGTTTTCAGATGATCATTGCGGGCACCTCCCAACAACCGGAGATGTGGGTCGCCAACAGCCTGCAGCAGTCTGAGCTGGCTAAGCGGCTCTGGCAGTTACAGCCGGCCCAGACCATCTATTTCAACCGAATGATCGTAGAGCCTGAACCCGGTTGCCTGCAACTTTTCCCGCAGGCTTTCGCCTTCAATATTGAATCTGCCCGGCCCTTCCGGCTCACAATAAAGGAGACCGGTGCCGCTCAGCCCTTCTTTGTTTGCGGCCAGGATACAACCGAATCCCCGGTTCGATTGTCTGTTATGGGAATGCGGCTTTCAGAAGTCCTGCCGAAACTGCTGGAAGTGGATAGCAATCAAGTGCACTGGAGTGGCCTGTATCAGGATCCCCGGCTCGACATAATCTTTGCTTCAAGCCGGTACTCCCTTTCTGACGGAAAAGCGATGATCCTGGAGCAACTGGAAGAAGCATACCGGTTGGAAATCGACTGGCGGCCTACGCCTCCGCAGTATGACTTGCAACTCAAAGACAGCCTGCTGCTGCAGGAGCACCTGACCACGGAAGACCCCGGGCGCATCATCTGGGACCAGCAGGAACGAACAGCACTGGTCCTGCGGGCACCGCTTTCGGAAGTCCTGCAGCTGATGCAGCGCGAGTTGGGCGTACCCGTGCACAACAACCTGTCTGTTTCGGAAAGGGCGCTGTTACGGGGGCATCTGGATTTTAGCAGCATAGCGGCTGCCCGGTCTTCACTGGCGCAATTTGGGTTGTCTTTGCAACGTTCGAAAGCCTGTTCGCAGGTCGTCATCCGACAAAGGCCATTGCAATAGAGCTTTCAGGGCGGGCTTGCGGTCATTTTTTTATAGTTTTGCGGACTAAAATTTGAATGCTATGTCGGTAGTGGTGCAGAACCTGACCAAGATATACGGGGAACAAAAGGCGGTCAATAATATTTCCTTCGAGGCGAAGCCCGGGCAAGTTCTTGGTTTTCTGGGCCCCAACGGTGCCGGAAAGACCACCACGATGAAAGTGCTGACTTGCTACATTCCACAAAGCAGCGGACAGGCCACTGTTTGCGGGTACGATGTGCAGGAAGCCCCTATGGAGGTCCGCCAAAACATTGGCTACCTGCCGGAGCACAACCCGCTTTATCTCGATATGTACGTGCGGGAATACCTCCGGTTTATTGCCGGGCTCCACAAGATCAGCAAACCCAATCAGCGCATCAGCGAGATGATTGAAATGACAGGGCTGGAGCGGGAGCAGCGCAAGCCTATTGGTGCGCTTTCCAAAGGTTACCGGCAACGGGTAGGCCTGGCGCAGGCCCTGCTGCATGACCCGCAAGTGCTGATTCTGGATGAGCCCACCGCCGGGCTTGACCCCAATCAGCTGGCTGATATCCGGGCGCTGATCAAACAACTGGGCGAGGAGAAAACGGTGATTTTTTCCACCCACATCATGCAGGAGGTTAAAGCCATCTGCGACCGGGTGGTGATCATCAACCGGGGAAATCTCGTAGCAGATGACACCATCGACCACCTGCAGTCCGTCACTACCGGAGAGTCGGTGATTACGGTGGAGTTCCAGAGCAAAATCCCGCAGCAGCAGCTCAAAAAGATCAACGGCGTTAAGGAAGTCCGCCAACTTAATGGCTATCGTTATCAAATCCTGGCGGATGCGGAGGAGGACCTGCGGGCATCCGTCTTTGATTTCGCGGTAGACCAGAAAGTAAAGCTGCTGGAAATGCGCAAAGAAGTATTTGAGATGGACGAGGTATTCCAGCGCCTCACAAAGTAACCCCTATGCCTGTACTACAACGACTCCTTATTGGTTTGCTGCTTGCACTGCCTGTCTGGGCAGGCGCACAGGCAGACTCTGCCCAGCTCAAGGCGGCTTTCCGGTTTCAGGATGGGGCCTACCTTACCCTGGAAGCCCTGCGTAACAATCAGCCCGACTACCTTTGGAGTGACCTTAATGCAAAACTGGCTGCCAATGCGGAATCTTACCGGGCACAGGCCGAATATATCCGCTCTAAAGACGGTATGGAGCTACCGGAAGAGCTCTGGGGAATCGTACTCGATGGACTGCCTTATATCAAGTTACCGAATGAAATCATGAAAGATACGGCAGTACTGCACTTCGCCGGTTTGCGGGTGCGGGGCCGTATTTGCTATTACGAATTCGAGCGCGAAGAGGAGCGATTAGTAGAAATCAAAGCCTACAACCCACTGACCGGGCGCCCGTTCCGGCGGGGCAATATTTCCAAGCGGGAAATCATCAATGAGGCGCGTATCCTGCACCTGCTTTCCGGGCAGCACGGCCCGCTCGATCAGCCTACCCTGATTGGCATGATTGGGGATGATACCAAGATGTACCGTACGGTTGATGAGCTGCCTGAGACGGCAAGTACCGACATGCTCTACAAATGTGTATTGATTTATGATGATCGCAATCCGGTTTATATCCCCGTACCGGAAGAAGAAGCAAAAAAATCCAAAAAGTAAGCCTACATGCAAAGTATTTTCCTAAAGGAAGTCAACGCATTTTTCAGTTCCCTGATCGGCTATATTGTCGTTGGGGTTTTTCTGGTCATTACCGGGCTCATTTTGTTTGTCTTCCCAGACACGAGCCTGTTGAATGTTAATTATGCCAGCCTGGGGCCACTTTTTGAAATCGGCCCGATGGTGTTTCTATTCCTGATCCCTGCCGTAACGATGCGGTCTTTTGCAGAAGAATACCAAAGCGGCACCATAGAGCTGCTGGCGACCCGGCCCATTACCAGCCTGCAGATTATCCTGGGCAAATACCTGGCCTGTATAGTGCTGGTGCTTTTTGCCCTCATCCCCACCCTATTGTACTACTATACCGTTTACCAATTGGGGTCTCCGGTTGGGAATATTGACGGCGGTGCGGTGCTGGGCTCTTACATCGGGCTGTTCTTCCTGGCAGCTGCGTACGTGGCTATCGGGCTATTTGCATCTTCCCTGTCTAACAACCAGATTGTCGCCTTTCTGCTGGCCACCTTCCTGGCCTTCTTCCTGTACTACGGCTTTGATTTCCTGAGCCGGCTTCCAGGCCTGGTAGGAAAAGTGGACGACGTGGTGCAGATGTTTGGCATTGACTACCACTACCGGTCTATCAGCCGGGGGTTAATCGATAGCCGGGATATCGTCTACTTCCTTTCGGTCATTGCCTTGTTCCTGGGGCTTACCCTGTTTTCCATGGAACGCCGGAAATGGTAAATCAACAAAAGGCAGGATTCACGTGCTCAGAGGCAACCCTCGCACAGTTCTGATTGTATCATAGACTCAAGATCGTAACCTTTACGCTCCAATGGCTAAGCAACAACAAAAGACACAATTCGTCCTTCAGCTCCTGCTGTTCTTCGGCATTCTGCTGTTCCTCAATATCCTGGCTAATGCCCGGATAGCCGGTAAGCCTTTATACAGCTTCCTGGATATGACGGAGGAGAAACGGTTTACCCTCACCGAGCCTACCCGTGAACTACTCGAAGGCCTGGATGATGTAGTGTACATCCGGGTATTGCTGGAGGGGGAATTCCCCGCCGGGTTTAAGCGTTTACGCAATGCTACGCAAGACCTCCTGGACGACTTCCGGGGCGTCTCCGGCTATGTGGAGTACGAATTTGAAAACCCCAACCGGGGCACGACCCAGGAAATCAATGAGCGGCGGCAAAACCTTCGTGATCAGGGCATTACGCCCACTCAACTGACCGTAAAGGGCGTGGAAGGCACCGAGCGTAAGATGATCTATCCCTACGCTATCATTTTCTACAAAAACCGGGAAATAGCGGTCAATCTGCTGGAAAATGAAGTGCCGGGCATGCCGCAGGAGCTCACCCTCAACAACTCAGTGGGCCTGCTGGAGTATAAGCTGGCCAATGCCATACAACGGCTGGGCAGTACAGTGCAGCCCAACGTGCTGTTCACGACCGGCCATGGCGAGCTGGAACGCATCGAAACCGCCGATCTGCAGAAGACGCTGGAGGGGTACTATGAGTTTGGGCGCGTCAATCTTGACAGCGTTGTGCACATCGGTGAAGCAGCCGACTTGCTGATCGTAGCCAAGCCTACCCGCCCCTTTTCCGAAAAGGACAAATTTAAAATTGACCAGTACGTGATGCAGGGCGGCAAGGTCCTGTGGCTACTGGACAAAGTGCGGGTAGACCTGGACAGCCTGCAGGGCCGGGCACAGTACTATCCCAACGAATATGATCTCAACCTGGATGACCTGCTGTTTCGCTATGGCATCCGTATTCAACCCAATCTGGTCCTTGATTTGCAGTGTTCCAGCATCCCGTTGGTGGTAGGCATGCAGGGCAATGCTCCGCAGTTTGACAACTTCCGGTATCCTTACCATCCGGTCGTCGCCCCGAAAGCGGACCACCCCATCGTCAACAACCTGGGGCTGGTTAACTTCAAATACCCCAGTACTGTCGACTTGGATGTGACCACCAAGACCGAAGTGGAAAAGATCCCCTTACTGCAGTCTTCCGATAATACCCGGGTGCAGTACATCCCGGTGGAGATGAACTTTGAATTCCTGCGCTACGACCTGGACCCCGACAAGTTCAATGCCGAGCCCCAAACGCTGGGGTTGCTGCTGGAAGGTATTTTTCCTTCCTTGTATGAGAACCGGGTAACCGAGAGTATGCTGCAGGGCATGCGAGACCTGGGCCTGGAGTTCCGCACCCAAAGCGAACCGACCAAAATGGTGGTGATCGCGGATGGCGATATAGCCCGTAATAAAGTTGGCCGGGATGGCAAACAATTCAGCCCGCTGGGCTTTAATGAATTTGATAAATACCTTTTTGCCAACAAAGATTTGCTGGTCAATACTCTGGAGTACCTGATCAATGAGCAAGGGGTCATTCAGGCCCGGGGCAAAGAAGTGAAACTCAGGCTGCTGGACACTGTTGAGGCCCAGGAGCGCAAGGGTTTTTGGCAGTTTTTAAATATTGGAGTGCCGCTGTTGTTTCTGGCACTTTTCGGATTTGCATACAACTTGGTACGGCGGCGCCGGTTTGCCGCTTAATAAAACTCAGAGATGAAAAGAACTTTAATTTTGCTGGTTGTTTTCCTGCTGCTCGGCGGCGGGGCTTTCTGGTACCTTTCTACGGATGATGAGCGCAATAAAATGACGTTGGCAGGCTCCGACCGGGATTTCGCCCTTGAAGACATGAGCCAGCTGCACAAAATCTTTATTGCTGGCCGGAAAGGCGAACGTTCGACTCTGGTGCGCAATGAAAACGGCGGTTGGGACCTGGAAGGCGCCGGCCCAGCTAACCCGCACGTGATGGAGCCCTTGCTTGAAGCCATCAGGAACGTTCGTATTAAGTACAAACCTTCCGATAATGCAGTGAAAAATATGGTCAATGTCCTGGCTACTCAGGGCAAAAAGGTGGAGCTGTACGATAAAGCAGGGAATCTGCTCAAGGCTTACTACATTGGCGGCTCTACAGCAGATGAGCGCGGCACCTACATCATCATGGATGGTGCGGAGCAGCCCTACGTCGCAGAAATGCCAGGCTTCTCAGGCAACCTTAGTGTCCGCTTTGACCGATACGGTGACGAATGGCGGGACAAGATGCTGTTTTCAGAAAAGGTAGAAGACATCAAATATCTCTCCGTCGAATACCCAAAGCAAAAGAACCAGTCTTTTATTCTGGAAGCAACAGGCAGCGACTATACGGTAAAGCCTTTCTACGATATTACGCCTGAGATTCAGCGCCCCTTTAAGGAAGGCAGTGTGGAAGCTTACCTGGTCAACTTCGAAAGTGTGGGCGCGGAGGCTTTCCGTAATGATTACAACAGCCGCGATTCGATTCTGCAGACCATCCCCTTTTGCAGTATCACCCTTGTCAATACCAAGGAGGATACCACCCGTGCCGTATTCTACCCTATTATTAAGGAGAAAGTCACGACACAGGACCGCAAAACAGGGGACTATGTTACCACAGGTGGCTACCTCGACCGCTACTTTGTGTTGCGCAACCAACAGGACTTCATGTTGGCGCAGCATCTTGTGATGGAAAAGATATTTTGGGGCTACGCTTCCTTTTATCAGGATACCAACCTGTTAAACTGACAGTTATGAGGTTATTCTAAGCCCGTTAAAGCTTAATTTTACCTCATTTCCCAATATAACCGAGCCGGAACATGAACCATCAAAAGCCACTTCGCTCCAGGCAAACGAGCAGGAACCTCCTCATTGCCACACTATTATTGCTCATTGGGCTGGGCGCTGCGCCTTCTGAGCGCTGGGGGTTCTGGGGGCACCGCCGGCTCAACCGGATGGCCGTCTTCACCCTCCCACCGGAGATGATTGTGTTCTACAAGAAAAACCTGGAGTACGTCACTGAGCATGCCGTAGACCCCGACAAGCGCCGCTACGCCACCCGCCACGAAGCTGTACGCCACTATATTGACATCGACCACTGGGGTACCTACCCTTTCCCGGAAGTACCGAGGGACTGGACGGAAGCCCTAATGAAGTTTACGGAAGTAGGCGTTGTGGACTCCGATGGGGATACGACACTGCTCTACCGGGACACAATAGGCCGTCAGGTGCTCATCAGCCTGGATACAGATGGTGGGGCGATCAAGGTGCCCTATCAGTCGGACTACAAGACCTATTTCATTCAGGAAATCATGCCGCAGTACTATGAAGAAGAATGGAACCTGAGCTGTGATACCCTGGCCATGCTTTTTGGGCTAAGCCCGGGCGCGATTGATTGCGAAAAAGCCTACGCGGTGGACCACTTCTCGGAGTACGGCATTGTGCCTTACCACTTGCCCGCTATGCAGCGCCGCCTTACTGCTGCCTTTCGCAACCGGGATATACCCCGAATACTGCGTATCTCAGCAGAGTTCGGGCATTATATCGGAGATGCACATGTACCCCTTCACACCACCACCAATTACAACGGGCAGCTTACCGATCAGGTGGGTATTCACGCCTTTTGGGAAAGCCGGATACCCGAGCTGTTTGCCGATCAGGAGTACGACTACTTTGTAGGCAAAGCCGAGTACATCGCCAATCCCAAAGACTATTATTGGGATGTGGTGCTCGCCAGCCATCTCCTTGTTGATAGTGTCCTTCAGATTGAGCGGGACCTGAGCAAAACGTTCCCGGAAGACAAACAATATTGCTACGAAGAACGCCTCGGCCGCACTATTCGCACCCAGTGCCAGGAATATGCCAAAGCTTATCAGGAGCGGATGAAGGGCATGGTGGAAGACCGGATGCGGGCAACAATCCTTTCTATTGGCAGCGCATGGTATACTGCCTGGGTGGATGCCGGGCAGCCTGACCTTGACAATATTGACCAATACCGGCTGTCGCCGGAAGAGTTGGAGGAACTGCAAGTCCTTGAGGAGAAGGCGCGCAGCGGAAGTCAGAAGGGGCGTGCACATGAATAAAATCAGTTACAAACGAGGATTTACCTTTCCATACGTCCACACATCTAGTATCCGTCCATTCTTCACAATCGCTTTACGGGCAATGCCTTCCCGTTCGAAACCAGCTTTCTCCAGTACCCGCCGGGAAGCAGGATTGGTGTGAAAGACATTAGCATACACCCGGCTGTGCTGTAAGTCTTCAAAGGCGTGTTTGACAATCAGACCTATAGCTTCGGGTATTATTCCCTGCCCCCAGAAAGGCTCGCCCAGCCAGTACCCTAACTCTACTGAGGCTGCGTAAATATCGGGCTTGAAAATGAGGCTGATGACGCCTATGAGCCCTTCTCCCCAATCGATAGCGAAAACCGATTCTCCTTCATTTTCTGCTGCGTAGTTGATAAACCAATGCGCACTTTCCAGGGTGTAGGGGTTTGGAAAGCGGTCCATCAGGTTAGCAGCAATTTTTGGGTTATTGGCGTAAGTGGTCAGTTTTGGGGCGTCTGCTGCGGTCAGGCGGCGCAACTTTAGGTCTTGTCCCTGCAATGCTTTTTGCCGGAAGGCTGTCTGGAAATTGGGTATGGGTATTGTTGGCATGGTCCTTAGATTTCAAGGAGAAACGTCAAGCCTCGTGTAATCGTTCCTCCGGAGGATATACCGACAGCCCATTCTCAGTCCGGGATCTCAGAATTGCTGTATATTGAAAGCCAGAATTGGGAACCACGGAATACCCGCCCGTACGGGCAAGGAATACACGGAATACCGCTTTTTTGGACCACATTGAAATTAGAATATTGGTCTGTGTGTTCTGTGCCCATACGGGCAAGGAAAACACGGAAGGTATTGCCCCCTCTACTCATCAAACAAAGTCCCTGCACGGCCAGGCGGCACTACACCCAAATGCTTGTAGGCTTTCTCTGTAGCCTCTCTACCCCGGGGCGTACGCTGAATGTAGCCTTCCATAATCAGGAAGGGTTCGTGTACTTCCTCAATTGTACCGGCCTCCTCTCCTACTGCAGTGCCGATAGTGGTGATGCCCACCGGGCCGCCTTTGAATTTATGGATAATGGTGGAAAGGATTTTGTTATCCATTTCATCCAGGCCGCCTTCGTCTACATTGAGGGCGGATAGGCCATATTCGGCGATCTTGCGGTCGATGGTACCATTCCCTTTAATCTGCGCGAAATCCCGGATACGACGCAACAAGGCATTGGCAATACGCGGTGTACCCCGGCTGCGGCGAGCGATTTCCTTAGCGCCATCTTCCGTGATTGGCACATCCAGTATACCGGCCGATCGTTTGATGATGCGGTTGAGGGTCTTGGCGTCGTAATAGTCGAGGTGGCAGTTGATGCCGAATCGGGCCCGCATAGGAGCGGTCAGTAAGCCCATTCGGGTCGTTGCCCCAATGAGGGTAAAGGGGTTAAGGTCAATTTGTATACTCCGCGCATTAGGGCCGCTGTCGATCATAATGTCAATGCGGTAGTCTTCCATAGCGGAGTAGAGGTATTCCTCCACCACCGTATTCAGACGGTGGATTTCGTCAATGAAGAGTACATCGCCTTCTTCCAGGTTGGTGAGCAAGCCTGCCAGATCGCCGGGTTTTTCCAGTACAGGGCCGGAAGTCATCTTCAGCTCTGCCTGCAGCTCATTGGCGATAATGTGGGAAAGGGTCGTTTTGCCCAATCCGGGAGGGCCATGTAGCAGTACATGGTCCAAAGCCTCTCCCCTGCCCAGGGCTGCCTGAATGAAGATTTGCAGGTTCTCCACGATTTTAGGCTGACCGCTGAAGTCATCCAGGGCCTGCGGGCGCAGCTGCACTTCGGCGCTCTGCTCGTCCGGCGTAAATTCATCACCTGTGGGATCAAGGTAGGGATTGCTCATGTATACCATTTTCTTGTCCTGACAAAGATGGCATTTTTCCGGGAATCAAAAGCCATATTTAGGCAATCGCCAACGGCAACGACCGGAGCCGCTCACCGGTAAGCCGGAAGACTGCATTGGCAATCGCCGCGCCTATAGGGCCCAACGGGGGCTCACCGACCGCACCGGGGGCATCTGCATTTTCCAGGATGACCACGTCAATTTCCTTTGGGGCATCGCGCATCAGTGCCATCCGGTAGGGGCCGTAGATGGTAGGCAGCAATTGCCCGTCTTTTACGAACATGCGCTCGTACATGGCGGCACTCTGCCCCATGATGATACTGCCCTCGCACTGTGCCCGCACCTGATCAGGGTTGACCGCTATGCCGGGGTCGATCGCGCAGGTTACTTTGTGCACTTTGATTTCGCCATTTTCAATCGAGACCTCTGCCACCTGCGCACAGGGTGTCCGCGCATCTGTGGAAGCCGCGAAGCCCATCGCCCGACCGTTGACGACCTCATCTTTCCAGCCCGCTTTTTCAGCTGCAGCTTTGATGACTTCGCGCAGACGGTGCCCGGCCTCATCTTCCTGAATGTGCTCCAGGCGGAACTGAACAGGATCCTTACCGGCTTTCAGCGCCAGCTCGTCCATAAAACTTTCGATGGCAAAGGTATTAGCCAGTAAGCCCAGGCTCCGCCACCAGCTTGTGGCAAAAGGGAGCTTCACCCGCCAGGATACCGTCCGGAAATTGGGAATAGCTCCGTACTGAATCATCCCGCCCCGCCAGGCACCGGCATCCGCCCCCAGTACAGGCTCTGCAATACCAGGGAACATGGGAGAGCCAAACATGACATCGCCACTTGATAGATTGTGCTCGATGGCTTTGATCTTCCCTTGCTTATCCAACACACCCCGCAATACATGATGAGTGGGCGGCCGGAAGGTATCATTTTGAAACTCCTCCCGACGGTTGAAAAAGCACTTCACGGGCTTGCCTACGGCTTTTGAGAGTACGGCAGCCTGCACCGCATTGGGCGTATGCAAACGGCGGCCAAAGCCTCCGCCAAGATACGTAGGAATGATGTTGACATCCTCCGGGGCTAACCCGAGCCGGTCAGCAACTTCCTTCCGGGTCAGATTCACCACCTGTGTGGACATAATGATCGTGGCCTTGTCATCTTCCACATGGGCAACCGCTCCGTTGGGCTCCATTTGGGCATGTGCACCGATCGGGCTGGCAAATTCTGCCGTAACTACATCCTCTTCGTTGTCAAGGATACGCTTCGCCCGCCCGGTCTTCTGAATCGTTACCGGGTCGCCCTGCCCTACTTTGATCATCGCCTCAATGTCTTCTGATTGCCAGTTGCGCTCGGTTGCCCATTCTGCTTTGATGGCTTGTTTGGCCTGTTCGGCTGCCATTTGGGAGGTGGCGACTACGCCCACGAAGTCCGGTTCCTTGACCACCTTGACGACGCCCGGTATCTTTTCCGCCGCACTCGTATCAGCCCCCACGAAGGTGGCTCCAATGCGCTCCGAGCGCACCACAGCGCCATACAGCATATCAGGCAGGCTCGCGTCCATGCCAAACATAGGCGCACCGATCACCTTGTCTTTTAAGTCGACCCGGGGCACCGGCTTGCCCACAAATTTATAGGTCGAAACATCCTTGAGCGGAGGCGTTTCGGGTATTTCCCACTCGGTTACGTTCTTCACGATCTCGCCGTAGGTTAAGGTCTGCCCGTTGTGGGTAACCATCCCGTCTTTAACCGTAAGTGCAGCGGCATCCGTGCCCAGCTGTTTGGCAGCTTCGATTTTCAGCATCTCCCGCATCGTGGCAGCCAGTTCGCGCAGGGGTTGCCACAGGCTGGAAATGGAGGTACTGCCGCCCGTGGAAGTGCCATCGATATTGCCGGAAGCGGTTGGCGCATGAATAACTTTGATTTGTTGGATGTCTACCTCCAGTTCGTCGGCTGCAATCTGCGCCAGCCCGGTAAAGGTACCCTGCCCCATCTCTACTTTGGGCGAGTTGAGAATGACCTCATTATCAGCCGTGACTTCAAACCACAGGCGGGGCTCATCAGTACTGCCGTTGTAGGGGAGTTCTGCGGAATTGACAAAGCCGGCAATGGAGCGCCGCCACAGCGGGCGGGTAAAGTAGGTCGCGCCAATGGCTACGCCCACGCCTACCGTTGAACGTACAATGAATTTTCTCCGGGAGAATTTCTTTTTGGGTTTTGGAGTGCTCATGAGGGCTGGTTTTTAGCGTTTTGGGATTGGATATCGGCTGCCCGGTGGATGGCTTTACGCATCCGGTAGTAAGTGGCGCAGCGGCAGACGTTGACGATGTTGTTGTCGATATCCTCATCCGTGGGATTGGGGATTTCCGACAGAAGGGCTGCCGTTGCCATCATGAAGCCAGGCTGACAGTAGCCGCACTGAGGCACAATTTCCTCCATCCAGGCCTGCTGTACCGGATGGAGCTGATCGCCGTTGGAAAGCCCTTCGATGGTGGTGATATTTTTGCCCTCAGCGTACTTCACGGCGTAGGAACAGGAGCGGATGGCCTTGCCATCCACATGGAGGGTACAGGCTCCACAGGCCGCCTTGCCGCAGCCAAATTTAGTGCCTTTCAGGTCGAGCATATCCCGAACGACCCACAGCAGGGGCATATCGCCATCCACGTCAAGGGAGGTGGGCTGCCCGTTTATGTTGAATGAAATAGTCATATTTTTTTGTTTTCCGGTTGATCAGATTATTCTTCGGGGATCGGAGCGCCGCCCGCTGCCCAGGCTTTCACAGCTTTGATGTATTCCGCCTTGGGCACCGGCGGTTTTTCACGGGGTGTACCGTTGGCGTCCACTCCCGGCTCCCAGGCCCAGAGAACCAGTTCGTGTTCGGTGAGGTGGTGGACGGTTTCTTCAAGGGTGCGGCCGCCGTTGTTGTCGGGATTAAGCATAGACCGGGCAATTTCCACCCGCGTCAGCCCCTGCCAGGCCATTTTACGGGGGGCAAGGCTCCATTCCGGGGCACCGGGCACGCCGGCGTGGTTGTTGTTCTCAGACTGATGGCAGGTTTGGCATTGAAGAGCGGCGACCCCATGGTTGTCCGGTCCGCGCTGTACGCCAAAATTGTGAATATGGCTGTCTTCTCCCTGCCGTGGATAGTCATCGGAAGGGTGGCAATTGACACAGCGTTTGTGGGTCAGAACCTCCATCATAAGATCGAAAGCTTGCTCAGGGGTGAGTTCAGCGGCAGTACTTTTGCTCTTTTCAGGTAGTTTAGGTTCAGAAAGGTACTCCCCGGTGGTGGTACTGAAGCCAAAAACCAGAATGCCCAGCAGTAAGGAGGATGCCAGATAAGCCCGGTATGTTTTTTTCATCTTTATTTAGCGGTTTAGTTGTTGGTCAAAGTTGATCCAAATCAACCGGATTTATGCATGCCTGTTCCCGGAAATACTAACACAAAACCCGGAATGCAGCTGAAATCCGGACCAAAGTCTAAGATAACTCATTCTGTTTAGCTTTCTTTGACGATTCCCTTTTGATTCAAAATCTTATACCTCTTGACAATTATTATCCTTCTTTCCATCCTGCTTTGTCTTGGCGTGGCGCTCTGGGCTTACCTTACATTCCACCCGCAGTTTGGCGGAAAAATCACACCCGAAGACCGTCAAAACTACGCCCGCTCCCCGCATTGGAACGGCAAGATTTTTGAAAACCTGAGCCCTACCGGCGATGATGTGAGCCTGTCCAATCTGCCGGGCCTCATTCAGGACAACCTGAAAGATGCCAAGCTCAAAATCCCGCAGCGCCCGATCCCGGTGGCACCATTTGATTTGGAGACTTGGGAAAATAGCACTGCGCCTTTTCAGTTCATCTGGTACGGGCATGCCGTATGCCTGATGCGGCTGGGTGGTCAAAACCTGCTGATTGACCCCATGCTGGGGCCGGATGCCTCCCCGGTTGGCCCCATTCGCACTAAGCGCTTTAGCGATAATACCCTGTCGGTTATCGATCAGCTGCCTGACCTTGATGCGGTTTTTCTGACACACGACCACTACGACCACTTGGATTATAGCAGCATTCAGCGCCTGAAAGCCAAAGCCGCGCATTTCTACGTTGCCCTTGGCGTGAAGCGCCACCTCCGCCGATGGGGCATTGCCCCGGAACGAATCACAGAAATGGACTGGTGGGACGAGGGGCAGGTTGGCAATGTACAGTTCACCTTCACTCCATCGCGGCACTTTTCCGGCCGCGGGCTGACCGACCGCACGAAATGCCTCTGGGGAGGCTGGGTGCTGCAAACACCGGATTACAAGGTCTACTGGAGCGGCGATGGCGGTTATGACACCCACTTCCGGGAAATTGGGGAGCGCTTCGGCCCGTTCGACTGGGCGTTTATGGAATGTGGGCAGTACTACAAGCTTTGGACTCAGATACATGCCCTGCCGGAAGAAGCGGTACAGGGGGCGATTGAGGCCGGCGCGAAAGTGAGCACGCCCGTTCACTGGGGCGGCTTCAAGCTTGCCCCACACGACTGGCGGGATCCGGTACAGCGGTTTGTGAAGGCAGCAGCGCAGGAAAAACTGGATATTGTGGTACCGAAGATTGGGGAAAGGGTGAGCAGTGAAGCAAGGCCACCGGTTGTGCACTGGTGGGAGGAGTATAACTGAGGATTAAGAGCGTGTTGGGATTTTGGTCTTCTAGTCGAAAACTAGCAATTTTTTGATTAGACGAGACCCGAAAACCGGAGTTTAGCAAAGCTAAATGAGGATTTTCGGGGCGAAGTATAAGCGAAAAAGTGCAGTTTGCAGACCGATTACTAAAGTCCCAACACGCTCTAAACTCAATCCGACGTCTAATGGGTTAAATTCCAAATCTCTGATCATGCAAAATACAGCATTGGCGAAGGCTTTAAGAATAACCCTTGCTAACAGAGGTTCAGCAGCCATAATCGATATGCGTTCCTGCCTGCTGTCATTTTATCATCAATCCTTTGTTATTCTCATTGGGTTCAATCAAATCCCACAAATTTCCATATAAGTCTTTGAATACTGCCACAGTTCCATATTCAAACTCAGCTGGTGGACTTACAAAGCTTACTTCTCTGGCCGTCAATTTGTTATAATCTCTCCAAAAATCATCTGTGAAGAGAAAAAATCCAACTCGTCCTCCTGTTTGATTACCTATACTTTTTGTTTGCTGTTCATTCGCTGCCTTGGCAAGTAACAGGGAGCATTCTTTTGCTCCTGGTGGTGCAACCATTACCCATCTTTTCTTTTCACTTATTCTCGTGTCCTCAAGCAATATGAAATCCAATTTTTGGGTATAAAATTCAATCGCGTCATCATAATCTTTCACAAGTAAAGCAATATGTGCTATTCTTTGAGTCATTTTTTTTCGTTCTAATTGCAGACTGCCGGGCAATACACACAAAGTACAACACAAGGTGGAATCTTTCCATTAGTGCCTCAAACCATAAATCCTTGACACCCC
>ENA-UENT01000264-UENT01000264.1-marine-metagenome-genome-assembly--contig:-NODE-264-length-36998-cov-7.584742_pt1 | contig 36998 bp, 24 predicted proteins | sample MGYA00237879_ERZ529330 | MGnify/ENA primary metagenome ERZ529330 (study PRJEB26372, sample SAMN05368345) | marine metagenome | biome: cultured habitat; feature: ocean water; material: water; isolation... | reverse complement strand
CAATGTTGACAAGGAGAAAGGGGGTATGAATTCCGGCATGCCGATAGATCAGCTCAAAAATTACAGCCTAAAATATTGGCCTGCGCCCGGCAAACCGCAATAAAAACGCGCAAACCTGCGTATCTAATTAAGCTTGCCAATTTTTTTGATTAATTTCAAGCCGTCCAAAAAACGATAATCATGAAGAAACGACTGAACTTAAGCCTCCTCCTTGCCCTTTGTTTTACCGTAGCATTGTCTGCGCAAAGCAATGAAGAATGGGGCATCGCATCCTACTACCACGATAGCTTCCATGGTAAGGAAACCGCCTACGGCGTCAAATACGACAAGAAAGCGATGACTGCCGCCCACCGGGAACTCCCCTACGGTACAATGGTCCGGGTTACCCGGCTTGACAACGAAAAATCAGTCGTGGTGAAAGTGACCGACAAGGGGCCTTACAAGCGTGGCCGGGTGGTCGACCTTTCGCGGGCTGCCGCCGAACGGATTGGGCTGATTCAGGACGGATTGACGGAAGTCAAACTGGAAGTAGTCAAACGGGGCACAGCAGCGCCCGAAAAGCCTTCCAAAAAAGCGCAACGCAAGGAACGGCAGGCCAGTACCCCTTCCTCCTATGATAATACCAGCCGCGGGCGGATCGTAACGGATGCGGGCAATGCCCCTGCTCCGGCCGAAAAGAAGGTCGCCAGTACTACAGCTTCCAAACCTGCTGCCTCCGAAACAAAGCCCAAAGGCCAAGCTAAAGCGGCCGCTCCGGCTGCGCAGCCTAAACTTGTGGGCAAGGAATACCAAAAGTACGGCTTGTACAAAATCAGCATTCAGGAACCCGGCGAGAAAGGTTTTGCCGTTCAGGTAGCCTCGCTGACCAACTACGAGAACGTCTTCAAGCAAGTGGCCGACCTGCAAGCCAAATGGTTTGACAACGTGCTCATTAGCATTGAAGAGGGCAGCCGCATGCCATCCTACAAAGTCCTCCTGGGCCCGTTCAAAGAGGAAGCCGCTGCGGAAAACTACCGCAAAAACCTGCTAAAGAAGCATAAGATCAAAGGCTTTGTGGTAGACCTCAATGCTATTGAATACAGCAAAGAAAGATAGCCAAAGCACTCCTAAGCCTGAACGCAAACAGCTCCGTCTTCTTTAGGCGGAGCTGTTTTTGTTTACTGCAATGACTCCTCCGGGAAGTACTGAAACGGGATATTGATGTGGAAGGAATCCTGCTCAAACCGGGCAGGGATGATCCGAAGGTGGTGCCCGCCCACGCGCTGCCCCTGCATCGACAGGTAGACTCTTATACCATCTTGTTTGCTATCTTTTTGCTTGTACAGGTACAAACCGGATGGCACGACCACCGTGCTGTCAATCTTAAAGGTGTAGTAAGACTCCAGGCAGGCTTGCCGCTCCTCCCACTCTCCATCTTCCCACTCCGGACCACAATAGGCCTGAATGAGTTCCCGCTCGGTTTTAGGTACCGGCACAAAGACCGTTGCGACTGTCCCCCGAATGACATCGCTGCTGAGCATGGCAAAGCGGATATGCGCTCCGGGCGGCCTCAGGTTTTCGTAACGCTCTGCATACTGCACGCTCTCCCGCCCGGCCAGCCGCTTACGGATACCGGCATCCAGCATAAACAAATTGGAGTCCTGCACCCAAAAAACAAAGCCGATCATGAGCACAACCATATATCCTGCCGTAACCCCGATATAGCGGGTTTTGGAAACGTTGGTAGCCAGTGTCTGCCCAATGTAGGTGAATGGCTCCAGAAAGGGGCCGGCCATGATCCGGACGGAAAACAGATACAAAGGGAACTGTACTTTCTTCACCCAGCTCTTGTCCCGAAGCTTCTTATGATTGAGAAGCCCCTGAAACAGCAGCACCGAAGTAAGTAGAAAAAGTCCGCCCAGTGCGAAGTAGGTCGCGGGCAGCCCTGGAAAAACCATCGATAAAAAGTACCCGATCCCCCAAAATACCACCAAAATGATGGTGATGAAAGAAAAGGTGAGCACACTAATTCCTGCAATAGAAAAAAGGAGACTGCAGAGATTGTCCAGCCGTTGATTAAATCCTTGCAGGTCAGGGAAGCGGGCCTTGAGCCTGGCCAGAAAATGAGGGCTGTACCGATCGGAATGCTCATTGATCCCTTCCGGGAAAACTGATGCCAGACCGATATTCCCAATCCATAGGGTACGGAGGGAAAAATGAAGGATGAAATTGAAAATCAGTATTAAAGCTCCGAACAGCAAGTAGATGAACAGATACCCGAGCAGTTCCTGCTGTTCAGCCGTGGTGCGCTGCAGGCTCCAATTCAGCAATTGGTCCAGCAGGCCCGGCAGTTGGAATGCCCCCAACAGCGCCACACCCGAGACAATGAGCTCTGCCTGATAGCTTTCCTGCTCCAGGCGCTCCAGCCACTGCGGTTTCGGCTTAGGGTTATTGGGGGCACTACTGCTCATGACCTAAAAGCTGTCCACGATGGCATTAAAGTCCGCCGCTTTGAGGGATGCACCACCAATCAGCCCGCCATCCACATCAGGATTGGCGAAGAGCTCTTTGGCATTGCCGGGCTTCACGCTACCCCCGTAGAGGATGGTAATGCTGTCCGCAATTTCCGCACCGTACTGATCACGGATCAGGCTGCGGATATGGGCATGCATTTCCTGTGCCTGTGCCGGAGAAGCCGTTTTGCCCGTACCAATGGCCCAGACCGGCTCATAGGCGATGACCACCTTTTGCAGGTCCTCCGCGCTGAGGTGGAAAAGGGCGGTTTTGACCTGCTCTGCAACCAGCTCATTTTGCTTGCCGCTTTCGCGAACGTCCAGCTTTTCCCCACAGCAGTAAATCGGCTCCATGCCCTGTCCCAGCACGGCATCAATCTTTTTAGCAATGAGCTCATCCTTCTCGCCGAAATACTCGCGGCGCTCCGAGTGGCCCAGGATGACGTATTCCACCCCGCAGGACTTCAGCATGCTTGCGGAAACTTCGCCAGTATAGGCACCGCTTTCTTCCTGATGGCAGTTTTGCGCCGCCAGTTTCAGGTTGGAAATATCTTTGATTATGCTGGCCACATTGCGAAGATGGATGAACGGCGTACCGAGAATCACCAGTGCATCGGAGGGTTGCAGCCCATCGATGACCGCCTTGGTGAGGTCGCGGCCCTGTTCATAATCCATATTCATTTTCCAGTTGCCGGCAACAATTTGCTTGCGTTTTGTCATAACTTATTTTTGAATGGCTTTTTTCTTGAGTTTTCCCTTCTTGGTGTATTCCACATGAGCCGGGATACGGTGCCCCGGGCGACTCCATTTGGGGTTTTCCTTTTTGGCGCGCTCTTCCTCCGTCAGCGGTTCAGGCTGCGGGCGGTCGCCTTTAGCGAATGGCGCGGTGGGCTGTAGCCCCAGGATTTCAAACATTTCCAGGTCCTCGTTCGTAGCGGGGTTGGGGGTGGTGAGCAGTTTGTCCCCTGCAAAGATAGACCCGGCTCCTGCCATAAAGCACAGCGCCTGCCCTTCTTTGGTCATTGACAAGCGGCCCGCAGAAAGGCGTACCGTTGACTTCGGCATCACAATACGGGCGGTCGCCACCATGCGCACCATATCCCAGATCGGCACCGGCTCCTGATCTTCCATTGGGGTACCCTCCACCGCCACGAGGGCATTGATGGGCACAGACTCGGGCTGCGGGTTGAGCTGAGAAAGGGTCAGCAGCATCTTGCAGCGGTCATCCACGGACTCGCCCATGCCGATGATACCACCGGAGCAAACGGTCAGCTTAGCTTTGCGGACATTACTGAGGGTTTCCAGGCGGTCTTCGTACCCCCGGGTGGAAATCACCTCCTTGTAGTAATCCTCCGAAGTATCGAGGTTGTGGTTGTAAGCGTAAAGCCCGGCCTCCGCCAGTTTTTTGGCCTGCGTCTCCGTGACCATGCCCAGCGTGGCACAGACTTCCATGTCCATGCTGTTGACGGTCTGCACCAGCCTGATGACCTGATCGAAATCCTCGTCGTCCTTCACGTTCCGCCAGGCAGCGCCCATGCATACGCGGGAGGCGCCCAGCACTTTCGCCCGGTTAGCAGCCGTGGTCACCTGCTCTACGGACATGAGGTCATTTTCTTCAATATCTGTGTGATAACGGGCGGCCTGCGGGCAGTAGCCACAATCTTCCTGACACCCTCCTGTCTTAATGGACAAAAGGCTGCTGATTTGCACTTCATTCGGGTTGTGGTGTTTGCGGTGGACGGTAGCGGCCTCGTACACCAGCTCCAGGAGCGGTTTTCGGTGTACTTCCAGGATTTCGGCTAACGTCCATTCTTTACGTTCTTCCATGTTATGCTTTCTTGCGATTATAGAATGCTTCCATACCGATAGCAACCAGGCCTGCCCCCAGCATCATGAGGGCATTCCAGTACCAGGCTACCGGTGCTTCATTTTCATTGATGACAATGACCGGGGATTCCCAGCTGTAGCCTTTCTCTTTGAGCCGGTCCAGCCCCGTCAGGTTGGCGTCGGGCAGAGGGCGTACCACGCCTCTCAGGGTTCTTGTACCGGCGGCGATGCAGGTGTCCGCTTCCACACAGGGATCAAAGAAGTCGGCGGTCCAGGCCAGCAAAGCCGGGGTTTGGGCCGGACTGCTTTCCGCAAAAACCGGATAAAGGATAATTGGCGGGCTGCCTGGCTCCTCTGCTTCCTGATACACAAAATCAGGCTCGAACCGGGCATTTGTGATTTCCACGTAGTCGGCATCCCCAATGCCCTTTTCGGCCACCTCTGCCATGTCAAAAGACCGCAGCTTGTGCGTGCCAAAAAACTGGGAGATCAGGCTGTTGCACCCGTTGATGAAAAACACCAGGCACAGGAGAATAATGATAATCCTTACGATCATAAGTTCAAACTATGCCCCCTAAAGTAGGGCCTATTTTTGATTTATCGGAGTACGGTCCGGGTAATTTTCGTCATCCTTCCGAAATCTAAAGCGACAGGTCAGTCCTGCTCCTGCAGCAGAAAGGCCGAGAAGGCAGCTTCCATCGCACTGTAGGCCTGTTCGAGCTGCTCATTGGTGATGCAATAGGGCGGAATCATGTAAATCAGGTTGCCCAATGGCCGCAGCAGTACGCCCCGGTCCAGGAAATAGTGGTACAACTGATCCCTCAGGTTATTGAAATAGCCGGTGGCTTCCTCGCTTTCGAACTCTACCGCCAGTATGGTGCCCCGCTGCCGGGACGACCGCACTGCCGGGTGCTGCTCAATGCGCGCCCGGAATGCCCGGTGCTGGGCTTCCACCCGTTGACGGTCCCGGGCGGAGCCCTCCGACTCCAGAAGATCAAGACTAGCCAGTGCAGCAGCGCAGCCCACCGGGTTGGCCGTGTAGGAATGGCCATGAAAAAAGGTCTTGTACTTATCATCCGACCAAAAGGCTTCAAAAACCTCTTCCGTACAGGACGTCACTGCGAGGGGCAAGGTCCCACCGGTCAGCCCCTTCGACAGGCACATGATATCCGGCTGCTCCGTCAGGTAATCACAGGCAAACATGCGCCCGGTCCGCCCAAAGCCCGTCATCACCTCATCGGCAATACAAAGGGCACCGTACTTTTTGCACAGCGCCATGAGCTGACTGAGTATTTCGGGCTCGTACATGATCATGCCTCCGGCGCCCATCACCAGGGGCTCAAAAATAAAGGCGTAAACTTCACCCGTTTTCAGGTGCGCCTCCAGGGCTTCCAGCGCAGCCGCCTCCTGCCCCGGCACCGGGTTGGGAATGCGCTTGACCTCAAAGAGGAAGTCCTGAAATGCCGTAAAGAAAGAGTGGTCGCCACTAGCCGCCATAGCCCCGAAAGTCTCCCCGTGAAAGCCCATATCAAAGGCAACGAGCTGCGTGCGTGGCCGGCCCTGATTGAAAAAGTACTGAATGGCCATTTTGATGCCAATCTCTACGGCAGAGGAGCCATTGTCAGAGTAAAAAATCCGGTTTTGGCGGTCGGGAAGATGGCCAATCAGGCGCTCCGCCAGCTCTACGGCCGGCGGGTGGGTAAAGCCGGCGAAGATGACGTGCTCCAGTTGCAACAGCTGTTGATGCACTTTTTCTGCGATATAGGGATGAGCATGGCCGTGCAAATTCACCCACCAGGAAGCTACACAGTCAATGTAGGACCGTCCCTGCTCATCGTACAACAACGCCCCTTCCGCTTTCACAACCGGGAGAGGTGGGGCAGCCGTTTTCATTTGTGTGTAAGGATGCCAGATATGCCGGGCATCGCGTTCCGTTAGGTTCATCGTATTTTGTGGTTTGTCTTGGGTAAAATAAGTAAAAAACCGGCAGGGCTTCCAGGGCCCGGATGACCTGACCGTTTTATGACAAAATTACCCGAGCAGGCTTTTGCAGGCCGCACCCACCCGCTGCACCTGCCGCTCAAAGCAGGGTTCTGTGAGGGCTTCCATTTCTCCCATGCGGAAGAGCGGCTGTATGCCGGTCATTTTTTCGATAATGCTCTCGGTGGAGGGATGAGGGTCACCGTTGAAGACCAACCCGGCAATCGGGATATTGCGGTGGCGCAGGGCCTCCACACTCAGCAGCGTATGGTTGATGCTGCCCAGGTAGTGGCGGGAAACCAGGACGACTGGCAGCCCGAGTTGCTGAATCAGGTCGATTACACAGTCGTGGTCATTCAGCGGAACATGCAGCCCGCCGGCTCCTTCCGCCACGAGAAAGTTATCGGTCTGTGGCAATTCGAAATCCTCCAGCCTAATCTGTACGCCATCGTCGGCAGCACTGGCGTGGGGCGACATCGGCAGGTTGAGGCGAAAGCGCTCCGGGTGGATTTGCCCGGCAGCAGCTCCGGCCCAGGCCGTGACCTTCATGGTGTCGGTATTATGGAGGTCACCGGATTGCACAGGTTTCCAATAGTCGGCTTTCAGGGCACGGACCAGGAGGGCGGAGACAACTGTTTTGCCTACTTCGGTACCAATCCCGGTTACAAAAACGCCTTTCGTTTGCTTCATGATCTTTCGTTTTACGAGAACAGCAATTCACTTCGGGCGGCAAAAATAGACTTTTTTCTTACCTTCGGCAGCATCACCAACTTCTTCTTCCAGGTATGAAATTTGGCAAACTTCCGGATATCAGTGATGTGGACTTCAGCTTGCCGGCAGATGCGCCGGGCAATGCGCAGCGTTTGTCCGCTTTGCCTGTTAACGGAGCAGCCCCACAGCTTTACATCGGCTGCACCGGCTGGAGCATGAAGGAATGGGTGGGCAGCGTTTATCCTAAGGGTACCAAAGCCAAAGACTACCTTAAAGCCTACAGCCTGCAGTTCAACACCATTGAGCTCAATACCACCCACTACCGCATTCCCAACGCTCAGACCATCGACAAGTGGTACCGGGAGTCCACGGCTGACTTCCGGTTCTGCCCGAAGGTGCCGCAAACGATTAGCCACAGCAAATCGCTGGGATTGGGCACCGATCTGATCCCGACCTTTTGTACCGCCATCGCCGGGCTGAAGGAAAAGCTGGGCTGCTGTTTTTTGCAACTCCCCCCCTACTTTGGCGCCGACCGCCTGCCCCAACTTGAGCAGTTTCTGCAAGCCTTCCCGGCTGAAATCCAACTAGCGGTGGAGGTGCGACACGAAAGCTGGTTCAAGGAGCCAAGCCTTGAGCCATTGCTCACCACCCTGCACCGTCTGCAGCGCAGCATAGTCATCACGGATGTGGCTGGCCGGCGGGATGTCCTACACATGGGCGTCACGAATGCCACGGCGATGGTCCGCTTTGTAGGCAACGGGCTGCACCCCACCGATTACGCGCGGGCAGCCGATTGGGTGGAAAGGCTAAAGCAATGGGCACAACAGGGTGTGAAGGAAATCTACTTTTTCCCCCACGAGCCCGATAACCTCCTCGCACCCGAAATGGCTGCCCACTTTTATGAGGCTGCAGCAAAGGGGATTCCTGCCATTCAAACCCGTGGCCCGGAATTATCTGAGCCCGGCGATCCGAAAGGTGAGCAAATGTCCTTATTTTAGCCAGTGAACCTATTTGGCACTCGTCAGGTCAAACTATAAGACTTCTTTCAATGTCCAAACTTGTTGAACACCAGGAAATGCTGAGAAACGAAAACGCGATATCGAATTACGACACCTCTGAACTAATCCACCAAAGCAGTAAGGGTTTCCCTTTGCTGGAGCGCGACATCAGCTGGCTTTCCTTCAATTACCGGGTGCTTCAGGAAGCCAAAGACCCCACAGTGCCGTTGTTTGAGCGCATCAAGTTCCTGGCCATTTATTCCTCCAACCTCGATGAGTTCTTCCGGGTGCGCATGGCTAACCACCGCAACCTACTGCGTGTCGGCAAGAAGACGAAGAAAGAACTGCATATCAACTCCAAGCAGATCGTAAAAGACATCCAACGAATCGTCAACAAGCAACAGGAGGAATTCAGCCGGATTTTTGAGGAAGAAATCATTCCGGAACTGCGCAACCACGGCATTTACATGATCCGCCGCCTCGATCTTAACGATGCCCAGAAAGAGTATGTGGAGACCTACTTCAAGGATCATATGTTGCCTTTCGTGCAGCCGGTGCTTCTGGTCAAGAATAAAATCCGCCCCTTCCTCAACAACGCCGCCCTGTACCTGACCGTTCTGCTGGCCGAGCGCAACAACCCTAATGCGCCTCACAAGTACGCCATCGTCAAAATCCCTTCCGACCATCTCCCGCGTTTCATCCCTCTGCCGTCAGATGGCGGGCACAAGGATGTGATTATGCTGGACGATATCGTGCGCCACTCCGTGAGCTGGATGTTCCCGGGCTACGAGATCCTCGACACCTTTTCCATCAAGCTGACCCGGGACGCGGAGCTGTACATTGACGATGAGTTTTCCGGCGATCTGGTAGAGAAAATAAAAGCCAGCTTGTCCCGGCGGCAGGTAGGCCCTGCTTCCCGCTTCGTATACGACCGGGAAATGCCCGATGAGCTGCTCGATTTCCTTAAAGAGGCTTTCGACCTGGAAAAGTACGATATCCTTCAGGAAGGTCGCTATCACAACAACTTCGACTTTTTCAAATTTCCGACCTTTGATATTGACCACCTGAGCAACCCGCCTATGCCGCCCCTGCCCTACCACCCGCTGGAAGATGCAGACGATTTTTACCAGGCCCTGCGGGAACGCGACCATTTGATACATGTTCCCTACCATTCCTATGAGTCCGTGGTGCGCTTTTTTGAGACGGCCGCCCATGACCCCAAGGTGACGCACATCAAGATTATTCAGTACCGGGTGGCCCGTAAGTCGCGCATCATGAAAGCGCTGATGGAAGCGGTGGAAGCCGGCAAGCAGGTCTCTGTTTTCATAGAAGTAAAGGCGAGGTTTGATGAAGAAGCCAACCTGCGCTGGGGCGAAAAGCTGGAACAGGCGGGCGTGAATGTACACTACAGTTTCCCGGGCGTTAAAGTACATTCCAAAGTAGCCCTCGTGCGCCGGGTGGAAAACCGCCGGGCCCGGATGTATGCGTATTTATCTACAGGCAACTTCCATGAAGATACCGCGAAGGTCTACAGCGACTTTGGGGTCTTCACCTCTGACGAACGCCTCGTCAATGAGGCAGCCCGGGTCTTTTCTTTTTTGGAAACGGTAAAGGTGCCGCAGCAGGGCTTCGAACACTTAATGGTGGGGCAGTTCAACCTCCGTACCGGGCTGGAGCAGCTAATTGACTATGAGATTGAGCAGGCCAAAGCCGGCAACCGGGCAGAGATCATTCTCAAGCTCAACAGCCTGCAGGACGAGCCCATGATAGAAAAGCTTTATCAGGCCAGTCAGGCGGGCGTAAAAATCGAGCTGATCATCCGGGGCATTTGCTCCCTGGTGCCGGGTATAGAAGGCGTCAGCGAGAACATACGGGTCATCAGTATTGTAGACCGGTTTCTGGAACACGCGCGGGTCTTTATCTTTTACCATGGTGGTGAAGAGCTGATTTACCTGTCCTCCGCTGACTGGATGTCGCGCAACCTCAGCTACCGGGTGGAGACTGCTTTTCCAATTTACGCGCCCCATATCCGCAATCAGATTAAGGACTTCATGACTATTCAGATGAGCGATAATGTGAAGGCCCGGGTGATCGACGCCGCCTCTTCCAACCATTACCGCAAGGATGGGTCAGATTTGGCGATCCGGTCTCAGATGGAAACCTATTATTACATTAAACGGCAGGCCGACCGGGAAAGTGGGCACGATCAGGAAGTGGTGCCGGGAATGATGTAAGGGCCCGCTTTTATCGAAATTTCACCCAGCTTAATCTATGCATCTGGCTTTCAAGGGCCTGAAGGATTAATTTTGGAGCATTAATCAACGAAATCACGTTATGAAATTGCTCCGACTTATCACCCTTGGCCTGTTAGCCGCTCTTGTCATCAGCCTGAGTAGCTGCCAGAAAGACCCCGTCCCGACCGATAGCCTGGCCTACATTCCCGCCCACGCCGCTTCCGTCAGCACCTTCAATCTGCAACAACTGATGGACAAGGCGGATTACCCTACGTTGGTGCAAACGCCAGGCTTTCAAAAGATGGTGTCCGAAATTGCCGAAGACAACCCCACCCTGGCCGCCATCGTAGCCAATCCTGAGCAATCAGGCGTAGACCTGAGCCAGAACGTCTACCTGTCCACCCTGCTTAGCGATACGGATGAGCCCCTGATGGTGTTCTCCGCCTCACTTAGCGACACCGCTGCTTTTGGGCGTATGATACGAAGCACCGAAATCAAGGCATTGCCCGCCAGTCAGCCCTTCAACTATGCCACTACGCCCGACGATGGGGTCATGGCCTGGAACGGAGAGGTCGCCCTCCTGGCCGTATCTCAAAACAAGGATGATGTTCAGGGCCGCCTGAAGGCACTCCTGGACAACTCCTCTAAAGCATCCGTAGCTCAGAATACCAGCCTGCGCAAGCACCTGAATGGCGATTACGACCTGCTGAACTGGCTGTCCAGCGACTTCATCCTGCGCTCCGAAGAAATCAAATCGGGAGGCGCCCTGCTCAACTACAGCGAGAAAGACCTGCAGGGGCAACATATGGCGCATACCCTGACCTTTGAGAAAGGCTATGTGAACAGTGAAGTGGCACTCGACCTGCAGGGGCAGATTAAAAACGACCTCAGCATGCTCTTTAAGGACGAAGTGGAAACCGACTTCGCCACCTTAGCGCCCGCTGGCACGCCCATGTTTATGCTCACCGCTGCTTTCGACATCACCGGTCTGAACCAACTCCTGATCGAGAAGTACACCAAAGGCATGGCAGAAGAAAGCCTGGCTGCATTCGGCTTCGATGTGGAAGGCCTGATTGACGAGCTTGATGGGGACATCATGCTTGCCGCCTACGATGAGCTTAACATCATTTTTGCTGCCAAACTCAAAGACGAAGCCCGTTTCCTCAATAACCTGAATGCGGCGGTGGCGGAAGGCAGCCTTGATCAGTTATCCGACCGGCGTTTCCGCTTCCTGAAGTTCAGGAAAGGCGCACCAGCTGACTCCACCGGGCAATCGCAAGGCATTGACATCGACGGGCAGATTTTAATTCAGGATGGGCTGTTGTATCTTGCCAGCAATCCTGATTTACTGAAGCAGGTGGAAAGTGGCGACACCGGCCTGACAGGCACGGTCGCCGATGCTATGGGCGAGGTGATGATGGAGCAGATATTCACGGCTATCGGAACGCCTGCAGCCCTGTCCAAATGGGATGATGACCTCAGGCGCATTGAAGACGTGCGTGCCGGGGCCATCCGCGAAGGCGTGCAGTTCCGCGTAGACCTGGAAGAAAAGGAAATGAACAGCCTGCGTTACCTGATTGAGCAGATTCAGGAAGAGGAGGCTTCGGAGCTGTAGGAATGTATCAGGCGGCTGTGAATGGCAGCCGCCTGATGCTATTTGTCTCCAGCTTTTTTATGCCGCTCAATATCTTCTAAAGCATCGGAGGTAAATCGCAAACGATGGATCATAGCCCCAAGAGTTCTTCAATTTCCCGGGCAGTTGAAATTTCGATGTAATTTTCCATCCTTTGCCTCCTGAGCACTCTTTTTAATTTTTTCAACCATTTTTTCATTGAAGTACAAGTGACCCCCACCTATAGGTGTCAATGCATACGCCTTGTCTTTTCCGCGTTGAACGATAATTTGTTCTCCCTCATCTACTTTATCAAAGTACTTCTTTTGATTCTGCCTGAATTCTCTGCTGCTAATAACTAACATAATCTTTGCTTTTATGTACCAGAATGGTACACAAAATAAATTTAAAAATATAGTTGCATGATATCAATAAATGGAGTGCGTCCCACTTAAATTAAAGTCAGGTTTGGCAAAGCCCCTTCAACTTTCCTGGTAAAGTTTTATGCCAGGCAAAAATCCAAAATCTTTAATATTATAGGTGTAAAGCGGGATATTATGCACTATTGCAGTTGCACCAATTATGGCATCCGGTATAAGCAGACCATGGCTAAGCCTATAATCTTCGATAAACCCTGATGCCATGATAGAAGTCGCTTTATCTATTTGAAGTTTATCATAGAAATTAATTCGCTTTTTCATCTGATCCAGCTCGGCTTTGTTACCCATACCCTGGTATAGCTCCATAACTGTGACCGCAGAGAGTATGATATTTGAAAGCCCGATCTTGTTTAGTTCGTCAATAGTGACAGTGTTACCATTGAAAGCATGTATAAAAATATTAGTATCACACAAAACCATCATTACTGCTCAAATTTTCTGTCCCATGCAGTGGCACGAACCTGTTGTAAAGTCTTGGGGTGTTTACTCCATATACCAAATAAAGAGGTAGGGTCAATGCTTTTATCTCCCTTAATGTAACTCTCCGATGCTGTTGAGGGCTCAAGCTGAACATTCACACTGTTAATACCTAAAGTCTTGAGTAAATTCAGCACCTTCGCTAAAGCTTCTTTGTCGGCTGTCTGAATGGTAATGGTCATCTGTGGTATTTTTTAATCCAAAAATAAAACGTTTTTCACGATCATTAAGTGCCCAGCTTTTTTCACGATCAATAACAAATAATGCGTGGTTTCAACAACCCTTTTCGGACATTGCAAAATAAATGGTCAACGCTTTTCAGGAAGCGGCCAAAGTTACTCCTCCCCCATTCCCTTCCTAACCTGCGCTTCGCCGCCCACAACCGGTAGCACCAGCTTCGTCTTTTCCAGGTCTACGGTCAGCTCGGTACCCGGGTCTGGCCAAAGCGTAAAATCCCGGTCAGAGGAGAAGATCATCAACCCAATCTGTTGACCAGCGGGAATAACCTGATCATCCGGTTGAAGATCAAAGGAAACGGTATAGTACCGCCCGGGGTTCAGGGGCTCGCTTTCGCGAATGGAGGCGTGGTTCTGCGGGTCTGCCCAGCCGCGGGTGATGATGTTGTCGGTGATTTTGGTGCGGCGGCCTTCCTCCCAGGGCAGGGAGACCAGCCATACGGACAAGTTCGCTGCGGGCTTGCTGCTCGACAGGCGGATGGTCACGCGGGGGACTCCGGAAAGGTGCAGGTCTTCTTTCAGCTCCGGCGTGACGTACATCAGCCGGTGGTTCGTGTACTCGGCTTGTGCAAGGGCTTTGCCATCAAAGGAGAAGTTATCGGTAAGCGTTTCCTGCCCGGGCTTTTTGGCGGGCTGTAGTTGCAGTGCCCCCTGCCCCGGTGCGCCACCCTTCAGGTAAAAGGTAACCGCTTCCGCTGCCGGATTCGGATAATCCTCGTAGGGCGTGGGGTTGCTGTTTTCATCCTCCTCTCTGACAATCCAGGCTACGGGGTCGTCCTCTACCCCATTGTCAACGCCATGCAGGTAGCGGGTAAACCAACGGTTCATGATCCGCATGGGTGGTGGGCCGCCGTGCCCGGCCTGATGGTAGTAAATCTGTGCAGGCAGCCCTTTCTCTTTGGCTGCTTTATAAATGCGATAGCTATGCTCCGGCATGACATTCCAGTCGTTGAAGCCATGCGACATCAATAGGGCCGCTTTCATCGGCTCCATGTCATTGAGGTAGTCGCGGCCCGCCCAAAAGTCATTGTAATCCCCGGTTTGACGGTCCATGCCTGCTTTCATTTCCTGATCGCGTACAGTGGCGTTATTATAGGCCCGCTTCTCCGGATTGCCGCTGTGGATGAAATCATAAAGTACGTCTATATCTTCGCCCAGGTAGCCCCCCGGAGAACGCACCAGCCCGTTGCTGCGGTAGTAATGGTAGTAAGAGGTATTGGGCGCAATGGGAATGATGGCCTCTAACCCATCCACGCCGGTGGTGGCAGCGGCCAGAGGGAGGGTCCCGTTGTAGGACGTTCCGGTCATGCCCACTTTGCCGGTCGACCAGTAGGCTTCCACTTCTTCATCGCCATCGGGCGTAGTGTAACCTTTTACCCGTCCATTGAGCCAGTCGATGACTGCTTTGGGCGCTAAAGACTCATTGTCCCCCCCAACTGTGGGCGCCCCCTGTGACAAGCCTGTGCCCGGAGAGGAAGAGTGCACGACAATATACCCCCTCGGCACCCAGGTACGGATATGGGAGTTGGAGATAATGGGGCGGTCCACACGCATTTCCACCTCAGGGTGTGCCCGCTCCGGGCCTATCTCCCCCAGCTCATGCCGTACATTCCAGAACAAGCCCTCCACATCTGGCGCTACACCGGCAAAATAAGGACTGGATACATAAACGACGGGCAGTTTCAGCCCTTCCGTTTCCGTTTGCTTTGGGCGGGTCACAGCAACGTGCATGCGGTCCGGCTTATCATCGCCATCGGTGTCGAAGGTGGTTTCCACCCAGAGGTCGTGGCGTATCCATTCGTCTGCATTTTCGAAGGCGGGCACAATCTGAGCTTCGCCATCCTTGAATACAGGCTTGGTTTGTGCAAAAACACTGGCAGCAGCCAGGAAGCTGATCAGGGCAGCAAGCATTATGGTTCTGAATCGTAGCATTTAGGCATCGTATTGGTTGCCCGCTGAAGATAAGACAAAAAACTGAGGTGGAATATAGCGCGCAAACACTAGTGCCTCAAGCCGTCCTCCTCCGGTTCAACATTAGTATGTTTTAACTCCTCGGGCAAAACCAGGTTGGGCAGTATGGTAGATTTGATGCCCGACAAAGCAGACTGCCATAAATAATGAAAAACAGAGCGGCTGTCGTCACGGTCAGCATGGATTTTTCCCAAACGGTGCTTTTCGCCCGCCAGGTTTTCCTGAGGGAATGCTAACCCTTCCACCACCCCATTCAGTATTTTTTTCACCAGTTTGGAGTCGCTGTCCAGATACTGAATATCCAAGTCTTTATAAAAAAACCGCATTTCTCCTTCTACCTGCTGTGCATTAGCCACTGCGTTCAGGGTAAGCTCATCGACCATGCCGCTTTTAAAACGAAAGCCCGCTGCCTCCGCCAGAATGGCATTCGCTCTGGGCAACGGGAACTGTTCCAGCCGGGCATTGTACCGAAATGGCGCGCCGGGGTCATTGACGGGGAACTGTGCTGACAAATAAAGGGGCGCTTCTCCATAAAACGAGCATTCTACTTCAAGCGTTATGGGGCTAAAATCCGCATCGTTCCCTACCGTATGGATACTCGCATTCAGGTTTTTAAAGTCTACGGTTCCGAGTTCTTCGTGACCTGCATAAAGCTCTGCATATTGTATGTCTGCCTGCCTTAGCCGGATTTCGTCAACCCTCACGCTCCTGCCCAAGTCTGACAGCCAGGTATGCGGCAAAGACTTCTGACGGGAGGAATCATGAGGCACCCGCTTGTCCATCACCACGCGCAGCTGAGGAGATTCCAGCGTAAGGGAGTGGGCGTGGAGGCTGTCTCGCAGTAGTGCTTTATAGCCCAGCCCTTCCACCTGTAGCGCCGGCAATTGCAGCGCGTAGCGCCCCTTCCGGTAGTCCATTTGCCGGGCGAAATCATTGGCATCATGTAAAGATTGAACAGATAGGGCTTTGATACTTAGCGTACTGTCACGGCTGTCCCCTGAGAGCTGCTGCAGGGAAATTTGGTGCAAAAACGCCCGGTCCGGCATTGTACAACTCCGGAAGTTGAAGGAGAGGTAGTCAGCCACCTTTGACGAAAGTCCCTCCCCTGACTGATAAGCGATCCCACCGATAGCTAGCGAAAAGGTATCTATGGTTGCCCGGGCGGTGGTGTCCTTTGCATTGGTGTAAATAAACTGCCCGTTTTGTGCGTAAAGCCGGCCGATTTCAAAGCGGAATTGTTTGCCGGATTGCCCGGAAGCCGTATCTGCCCTGACCTTGCCGGAAGTGTCCCTTTCCAAGTTTATCTGTGGAGCCTCCCATTGCACCTCCGAAACATGAAAGGTGGAACGAAGCAATTTCAACCATCGGATTTGGCGGACATGCAGGGCCTTGGCCTGATGCTGAAAGGCCCATCGCCCCGATGCGGTCTGCAAATCGCCCTTCACATCCATACCAAAACAGGACACCTGCCGCCGAATGATGCTGACTTCCATTTTGTCATAGGAAAGGGCAACCTGACTGTTCCCGGCAGCCTGCTGAATTTTGTGCTCCACCCAGGAGGGTAAAACATAAAACACTCCGACCCCCAGTGTACAAGCTACCAGGAAGGCAATCAGCAAAAAGGTTTTCGATAGTTTTATTCTGGTCATTAACTATTCCAACCTGTGCTTTTGCCGTGTGTTCGATTTCAAAGGGCCAGGCCAGCCCCTTTTTCATCGGCCAGCCAGCAGGCCTTGCACCACGAGCTTAGGCGACCGGTCCACCCGGAACAAGCCCCAATGTTTCTCCGGCTCCATAGGGTCCGGTGAGCCTTTCCAGGGCTCGTCGAAGGCTTCGAAGACGAAGGTGAGGATTTCTTCTGCATCCGTCCAGCCCATCAGGTCATCGTAATAGGTCTTTTGCAGGGTTTCATTGACGTGGCCGGGGTCTATACCCTGACCGTTGGAGCGTGTGGTCCATCCGGCCTCTGTGATAACGACCGGTGTATCCGGATAAAGGTCAGCGACACCGTAATAATTTTCTTTGGTGTACTCCAGGGATTCATGGATGTGTTTATACTCCCATACCGGATAAGTGTGAATGGAGATGAAGTCAACCTCCTGTGCCAGCGGGCGCAGTTTGTGCATCCAGGGCACATAGTTTTCACAAAAGGTGACGGGCTGTTCAGTAGCACCCTTGAGGCGGCGCACAAAAGCAATAACCCGCCCCACCGGAACATAATGGTCGGTCCAGTCCACACAAGCTTCATTCCCGGCTGAGGTGCAGCAGATGATGTCCGGGTAGGCATTGGCCCATTTGATGAGTTTATCGATCTGCGCGTCGTTTTTAGCTTTGTTGGCTTCCAGCTGTTCTTCCGAATACACCCCACCGCCCCAGGGGCAACCGTAGTTGTTCATTTCCGCCTCGATGTAGGCGCCCTGCATAACTTTGAAGTCCAGCTTTTCCTGTTGGATGACCTGCAAGACGGTCTCTGCATGCGGGTCGCAATCGTACAAACGCAGGTACTTCCAATGCCCCTGCAACATCAGCAAATCTTCTCTTACCTGCTCATAGGCAGGGTATTCACCACCCGGGTATTGCCCTTCCCGAAACCCCGAGTAGCAAATTGCCCGGCCGTACGGAAAAGGCAAACGGTTGTTTTGATCCATTAAAATTTAAGCTTTTCGTTTTTGTCCCACAGGCCCCAATACGCGCCCACATCCCCTTCATCCCCCACCTTCCAGGACTCATCGAAAGAAGAGAAATAAAAGACTTCAATTTGCTCTGCCATCGTCCACTGCTGAATATTCAAAAAGTAGCGTAGGGCATTAATAGAAGAAGGTTCTGCATCTCCCAGCCCGGTACCCTGACTTGGCCAGCCCGTTTCTGTGATAATGACTCTTTTTCCCTGCCCGGCGTGCAAGGCCTGATAGTACATCTGACGAGCATGAATGAGGCTGTAATCAATGTGGCAGCCTTCCCAGTAAGGGTAGCAATTGGCCAGGATAACGTCACAAGCCTCTGTAATCCTGGGCCGGGCACTGAATTCGTAATAGGCATCCACATACCCTACCGGGATTTCATCTGGCAGAGCCGCTCTTACGCGGGCGATATACTCCAGCAATTCGTCTTCAGTGAGCTCTTTGCGATACATCACCTCATTGCCTACCGCAGCGATGTCTACATAACCAGCTTTTGCCTGACGGATCAGGCCTTCAATTTCCTGCTCATTCAGGTCTTTATCATCGCTGAGCCAGGCCCCAACAAGTGTCTTTAAGCCATACTCCCGGGCCACTTCCGGTACCAATTCATTCCCTTCCACACAGGAAAAACTGCGGACCCACCTGATATGCGGTGCAATAATGCCCATACGGCGCCGAATTTGCGCTTTGGTAAGCAGAGAACCTGGTTCCTGTCCTTCGTCGTAAGCACTGTAGCAAAGCCCGTGCAAACCTTCGCCTAAAACGCTACTAAATAAAGCCCCCAGCTCATCAGTGCGCTTACCGGATAAATCGAGGCCCTTGAGGCCTTCCAGCCTGTTATAACGTATTGACATATTGTTAGTTGGTTTTTACGTTTTGTGAAGCAAACTTGGGCTGTTCGTGCTTGTCCCAAAGCCCCCAGCGGGTACCCACCTCGCCTTCGTGGACCACTTTCCAGGACTCATCGAAGGAGGAGAAGTAAAACATTTCAATACCGTTGGCTTTTGCCCAGTCCTGGGCATTGATGAAGTACTTCATAGCGTTTTCAGCAGAAGGCTGTGCCGCTTCCACGCTCTGCCCCGCACTCGGCCATCCGGTTTCGGCAACAATCACTTTTTTGCCTCTGCCGGCTTCTGCCGCCAATGTGTACATCTGCTGCAGGAACAACAACGCGTGGCTACTGTCCGCTCCTTCCCAGAATGGGTAGCAGTTGATCGGGAGAATATCACAGGCATTAACCAGTTCAGGGCGCTCCAGGAACTGATAGTAGGCATCCACATAGCCCACCGGTATGCCTTCTGGAAGCTGCGCCTTCACCCGCTCAATGTAACCAATGATTTCCTGCTCCGAAAGCTCATTGCGCAGCAGCACTTCATTACCAACAGCTGCTATATCCACCAGGCCTTCTTTGGCCAGCCTTACCAGGGCGTTGATCTCGGCTTCATTCCGTGCTTTGTCTGCGCTGATCCAGGCCCCCACCATTGTCTTCAGGCCTTTCTCATGGGCAATTCGGGGGATCAGTTCATTGCCTTCTGTACAAGAGAACGAGCGGATCCATTCGGTATGCGGCATTATGATTTCCATACGGCGCCGAATCTGTTCTTTTGACAGGATGTCACCGGCAGCCTGACCTTCCACATAAGGACTGAAGCATAGCCCATGCAGATGGCCGTTGAGCTTTTCGGCAAAGAGGGCGCTGATTTCTGCGGTGGATTGGCCTGCAAAATTTATTCCAGTTGCGCCATTAAGATGCAGGTTTTCTTTGAGCGTGAGCAACTTGCCGGGCATATAAGCGGAGGAGCTTCCCTTCGCCATTTTTTTGCGGTCAATAGCGGCACGGACTTCCAGCGCTTTTTCTTCCGTTACATCGTAATCGCGCATGACCCACATCGCAATCAGGGTTCCTACAATAGGCAGTCCGGAGAAAAATATCCGCAGCCCGGTAATGGCCTCAGGCTGATCTGTACCCGGAATGCCTTCCTGAAATCCTACGATGGACAAAATCACCCCACTCAAACCACCGGCAATGGCAAAACCAAACTTCACCATCCACCAGTAAATGGCACCGAAAATACCTTCCCGCCGCTTGCCGGTATTCAATTCGTCCAGATCGATTACATCCGAAGTCATGGACATCATCAGGGTGAACAGGCTACCGATACCAAAGGAAAAGAAGGGCAGCGCAAAAATAAACAGGTAAGGCTTGCCCGGCACCAAAAGGAACCACAGCATCACATACCCGATAATTGAAATACCCTGCGACAAAATAAAAGCTTGCTTCTTACCTATTTTGCGTGACAGCCAGGCCACAATCGGGATGACAATAAAGGTGGTGGAAATCGCCCCCAGGCTACCGAAAAGCGTGGGCCAAAACCCTGCATTCGCAGCATCTGCGTCCCCGTTGAACAGGTGATAGACGATGATAAAAAAGGTAAAGGTGGCTACAGTATTGAACGCATTGAAAATGAAGAAGGTGGAAATACAAAGCTTCCGGAACGGCTTGATCTTCAGTGCTTCCTTAAACCCAAGGATGATCTCATTGAAACTCCCGCCAATATTTTTAATTGTCATCGGAGAGTAGTCCTTCTCCAGAGTGGATTCACTTTTGATAAAGATGGCTGGCATCATAGCTACGACCATCAAAATGACGCCCACCCAAATGGCAAGGGTTCGGGTAGCTGTTTCTGCGTCCGGGAACCACCCATCCGGGCCATTATCATACATGATGACCCAAAACCAGGGCGCAATTACCCAGGCCCACTGCCCAATCCACTGCGCAGTGGCCATGATGTTGGTACGCTCGTGAAAATCATCGCTCATTTCATAACCCATAGCCACATATGGCACACTAAAAATGGTCAGTCCCAGATAGAAGACGAATGACCAGATCATGAAGTATGTAAAGTTATAATTCAGGGACACCAGCTCCCCCGTAGCAGGGTCTGTTTTGTAGAGTTGCCACATGGCTACGAACGCTATGCCCATAATAACCGCACCAGCCATCACATACTGCCTGCGCCGGCCCCACTTGGATTTGGTATTATCGGAAATGAAGCCCATAATCGGGTCCGTGAAGGAATCAAAAATCCTGGGGAAGAAATAAATTACCCCCCACATCCAACCCGGAAAGCCCAGGTTTTGTACCAGGACCACCATGAAAATCCCCAGCACAGCCGGGAACATTTGATTGGCGAGCATGCCAAGCCCGAAGGCGACCTTCTGCCCAAAGGGCACTGTATGTTTAGCTGTAGTACTCATCGCTGGTTTTATTTACGGTTTGATCACTATCGTCTGAATCGCTTGCTTGCTTATGGATAGCTGGGCGGACTGCCCGCTTAGTTCGATCGCAAAGTTTTTCTCTTGTCCGGTGGGATTAAAGACAACGACTGCAACGGAGCCGTCCGGATTGCTGACAGCGGTCACCATCATTTCGTCATCCGGATTTTCAAATCCGATGCGGGTGGCGCCGGGGCGTATAAATTTACTAAAATGCGCCAGGGTATGGTAAATAGGCGTAAAATAAACCTCATCCTGCTCAGGGTCGACAATGACCGGCGCCACGCACCAGTTTTTAAACCAGTTGGGGCCGCCCTGCCGGTTGAGGACCATATTCCAGTCCACCCAGCCGTCTACCCAGTTGTTCAGGCAGCCAATGATGTCACGGGCGTAACGGTAGACCGGTACATATTTCGGGTGCAGGTACTTTTGATCTTCCGGTGCCCAGTCCCAGCCCCAATCAGTCGCTTCTTTGGACCAGTACCAATCATCGTTTTTCCATTTGGGCACTTCCGCATCCACGCAGGCTTCGGTCTGAATGAGATGCTTCCCGGGTGCTTTTTTGTGAGCATACTGCAATTCCTCCGGAAAAACCTCATAGGTGCTGGCGTACCAGTGAATTGCTGTACCGTCAAAATATTTGGAAGTGGCTTCGTTTTGGTACATATCATCCACCCATTCTTTGAGGTGTTCCCGGTTCTGATCGTAGCCAAGGATTTTTGCACTATGCCCGTCCGCCTCTAAGCGGGGGCCTAGGTGGTTTTGCACAAAGGCCGTCATCTCCTCCGGGCTGAAGTGCATGCTCTCCCAGTTACTATCATTGCCCAGTGGCTCGTTCTCCACCGTAAATGCCCAGATATCAATGCCCTCTGCCTGATAAGCGTCCAGGTATTTGGAGAAAAACAGCGCCCAGGTATCATAGTATTGGGGCTGCAGCTTGCCCCCCATCCAGTCGTTGTTGTCTTTCATCCAGGGCGGGGCTGTCCAGGGCGAGGAGATGATTTTGAAGCCCTCTTCCGAGACAGCCATTGCATCCTTGATCATGGGGATGATGTCTTCGCGGTCTTCTTTTATGGTAAAATGCTGCAGGGCGGTATCGCCTTCCACCGGGGCATAGGAATAATGCCCCAGGGAGAAGTCGCAGGAGTTCATGTGCGTACGGGTGAGGGAGTACTTTGCGCCTTCCGTTCCGAAGTAAGCATTAATAATTTTGCTTCGGTTCTCAGCGCTGAGCTGATTGAGCAGGTAAGCGGATGCTTCGGTAAAAGAGCCGCCAAAGCCCGTGATTGTCTGATAGGTTTCCTCAGGCAGCAGCTTTACCACGATGGGATTTTCAGCCTGGGCGAAATCCGACAAGGGCGTAAGCTGATGGCCACCGGCAGAGGTTTCGTAGACTTCCACCGGTAGTGGTTCCCTGGATTGACAGGCGGCAAGCATCATCAAGACCATCAGACAGGAGGATATGTGAATAGATTTTGTCATAGGTTTTAGCTAAAAAGCTGTTTTATGGTTCTAATGGGCAGGCGCTTCTTCCATCAAAGGAGGTACCTCCACGGATTCCAAAAGTGCCGCTTCGTCCCCATCCATAGTTTTAGTTACCGGCTGGCCGCCGCGCCCTAAACCTTTAAACACCCCGGCATCCACCATGTCCCAAAGGGCATACTTGGCTTTGCCATCGATCGTGAACAGCCCAAAGTGGTTCTCAGAGCCGCCCGGGTTGCCGGCATCTTTCCAGTTTTCATCAAATGCCTCAAAGTAAAAGCAGCTGATGCCATCTTCGTCGGTCCACTCCCGCATGCGCTTGTGGTAGATGGCGGACTTGTACTCATCGGTCGCTTTCGAGCCGCCCGGTCCGTAGAAGCTGTTGGAAGCGGTCGCCCAGCCCGTCTCTCCAATGTGGATGGGCTTTTCAATGCCCAGCCCGCTGATGTAGGCTGCAGTTTGCGCGTATTGCTGCTGCGCGTATTCCAAAGCACGCTCCATTGCGGCTTCAATCTGTTCGGCTTTGGGCAGCTCAGCTTCGGCTTCCGTTACCCCCCAAAAGTCCGGATTGTAGTGGGTGTCGTGCATAGGGTAAGTGTGCAGGGATACAAAGTCTACTGCCCGCAGCAACTGCTCCAGGTCCTCTACATGATACTCTGCACCGCCACCGCCCCAGGACGCAAAATTGTCTGAACTGGTAATCCAGAGGCTTTCGGGCAGTTCGCCATTAGCTTTCAGCCCTTGTAGGTGGTTGACCCATTTGAGGATCACCCCCGGCTGTACAAAATAGCTGGCGGCCCATTTCACCATAGCTTCGTTGCCCACCGCAATAACTTTGACGATATCAGGGTAGGCTTTCGCCATTTCCACTGCACGCGCGATTTCGGCAGCGTTGGCTTCTGCATCTTCGGCACTGTGGTCCGGATTAGCGGTAAAAGCACCTTTGCAGTTGATCCAGGCGCCCAGCATAACGTACATCTCGAAGCCAGGATCTTCGCTTTTCAGCTCGCGGATGGCGGCCAGCAGATTGGAGGCTTGCGCCAGATGGGTGTTATAGGTCCTTAGTACCTTGATGCCCATAGCCTGTAGCAAAAGCATGTCCTCCTTCAGCTGAGCGATGGTAGGCTGTACCTCCCGGCTGTTGGCACGGTAGCCTCCGTAGGAAATGGCCCGGTAAGCCGGGTCGCCAAGGATGTCAGCAGCGGTCACTTCATTTGGTTTTTCAGTTGGCGTTGCCGTTGCCTTTTCTGCAGATGGGCTGCAACCAATGACCAGGAAAATAACCACAGCTACACCCAGCAGTATGGACAGCATCAAAGTACTCAAGGGATGGTTTTTTGATTTCCGCATAGCTATTTCAAATCTTTAGGGTTCAGCGACACGACAATCCGGGCAACCTTACCGCTTCGTTCGAACACTTCCTTACTCAAATCAGGGCTTAAAGCGGTTTCCTCTGAGGCATGAACAGTACCATCACTGCCGACCACCATAATCCCGGCTGCATCTCTCAATTGATAGAGCACCGGCACCTGACAGATGGTGAAAGCCAGCGTACCTTCGCCCAGCTCTGCCTGTTGCTCCTCTCCTGCCACATCGCGGAAGGTAAAAGTGCGTGGCCGCTGCAGGAACTCTTCCTTACGGAGCAGACAGGGGTCGAAATGCAATTGCCCCTTTTCAAAAAAGACACCCAGTTCACCAAAGCGGCTCAGGATATCTTCCTTCACCTGCCCGGTCATACCCGGCTGCTGTGCCCCTTTGCCCGCCGGTGTATGCGAGTACGGGTCCGTAGGAAAAGCCCCGTAGAGGTCCGGCGATTTGTGTACGCCTATGCCCTCATTAATTTCGTAGTAATGCTCCAGCAAACGGCCAACCACTTCCTGGCTTGCCCCCTCACGGATGGCCTTCAGGCAGCATTCCTGTACGGCCAGCTGCAGCTTGGAAACCATATGCCAGTAGATGGAGCCCAACCCTTCGTACCCGAAGAAGGTGCCCGACCGGCCGGTGAAGGCTTTGTGGTTAAAGACTTTTTCGAAGGTCTGAAGCACAGACTTGCGCTCGGCTTCTGCCAATGCAGCGTACTGAGTATCCGCCAGGGCATCCAGCGCCACCTTCAGGTCGTTGGCGTTTTTGAAATTGCCATTGAAGTGGTAAGCGCCTTTGACATCCTGATAGAGGATTTGGGCATTGCCATCCGCGACCAGCTCTTGGAGAAGTTTGGACTCGCCCACCATTTTGGCGGGAATGTTGTTTTTGGACATAAAACGCCCGAGGTCCTTATTGGGGTACAAAATATAGCTGTACTGATCCGGTCGGAAAAGGGCACTGTTTTTCAGGGCATCCAGGACCCGTAGCGCCTCCGTTGCGGAGAGAGAGCCTGCACTGAGCACCGCCACCTGCCCTTCGAGCATTTCATCCAGGTATTCGATGGACACGCCACCATCTTCTTCCACGGCCATGAGGTTGTAAGCATGATAAAGCCCATCCTTTCGCTCATTTGCCTTTACAGAGTGGTCCAGGTACCGCAGGCTGAGGCGGACAAAAGTTTTGAGGTCTTCCAGCTTCAGCTCGTGCTTTTGCCCGGAGAAACCGTGATCGTATATCTTAGCCCGGTAACGGCTCGCAGCCTGACCAAGCCCCTGAAGCACGGTCATCCGGTCTTTATCGCTGAAGGTGCCGGATAACAGTTTTTCATTCGAGTCCAGCGCTTTGGCAATCCCTTCGAAGCAGTCCAGCAACTCAGCCGATACACTGACTGACTGGGCTTCTGACTGGGCGAACAGGTCATCAAAAAACTGTAGGAAACGACGCATGTAGTAAAGCGTCACCATTGACACCCCGTTACCTACTAATGCATTATTGGCATCATTCCACTCCGGGCGCTGGGTGTTCATCCAGATGCCTCCTTCGGGAATGAAGTTGGACATTTTGGCAAGCAGGGCCGCTAACATTTTTTCAATGAAGTTCACCTGATAGATCTGCCCGCTCTGATCGGTAAGCAGTGCTCCATCAGCCCCCATCTGATCTCTTTTCTGCCGGATGGCTTCATCTGCTTCATGATCAAACTCTATGGTATCCTTGGAGTCTTCCAGGATTTTCTCGAAGGGCTTGATTTTGTAGGGCACATTCGCGTAAACGAAGAGGTCTTCGCTAAAGTAGTGCTGCAGGTCGCCCGGCGACTGCTTTTCCCAGAATTCCAGCAGCTTCAGCAGGTAGATGATCTGATGGTCGCCCCAGTAGCCGATGTAGGACCAGGCATCATCGGGCTCGATGGTTTCCCAGTCGAAGCCATCCTTGGTCACCCGGTAGGGATTGTAACCATCGAAGGTGGTGGCATTGAGGAATTTGTGCACCATGCTCTCCACGAAGCGCGGGTAAGAATGCGCCAGGGCTTCCCAGTTTTGGAAGATGTCCCGCCAGTTGCCCTCATAGTCCAGTATCTTCGAGCCATCTACCTCACTGCGGGTATTGATGGAGAATTTGTTCCAGGGGCGGCTGGGGTCACCGTGACGGCGGCTGAACTTCAGGGGCATGTACTCCAGGCAAAGGCGGAGTAGATGGGTATTGCCTGTAGCTTGAGCGGCCCGGCGCAGCTCGCTGAGTGGAAAGGTATCCGGTAGGTCAGAAAGCATCGGCTGAGCCGCCTTGAAGACAGTCCTGTTGGCTTTCGCCAGGTAGAGGCTCAGGTCTGCTTTCTCAATGTGGTAGTGATGATCGAAGATACCGCCACGCATGATGTTGAACAGCACGTTGGAGAAGTGGCGGGCATCCCGGAATTCATCCGCCGTCATTTGCAACCCATCGGCCTGAGCATCCAATGCGATAAGCCGGTCCGTACCTTTGCGGATGTCCTCCTCAATCTCAGTGGCCAGGTTCGGGCTGGTCTGAATTTCATGCATAATACGGGCAATGTCCGCATGATTTTTGTTGACATCGGCCATGATCATCCACTCCTGAGTGCCTTTGGCGGGCAGCTCCATCTCTTTACTGACGAAGTAGGCGCCTTTCTCCGCCCGCATATCGACTTCCTCCTCAAGCGGTTTTCCTTTACGGAAAGTATCAAGTTGGCGGGAAGTCAGCAGGTAGGTAGGCGACTCCAGCCCGCAAGACCAGGCAATATTGGCTTTAAGGGCTTCGCTGGGCTCTGCCCGGTCAACGATGATGGCACTAAGGGCGTAGATACCCAGGCCGGCATCTTTTTCCAACTCGCTCTTTTTGTAGGCATCCACGAGGTTGCTGGAGCGCATCTGCAGCTCACTGTTGACCCCGTAGGGGAGGATGTTCTGAATGCCATCCAGGAGTTGGACCGAAACCGCTGCTTCGTTGTGATTGATCAGGGCAGAGCGGCGTACAAATCCAAAGCGGTCACTGGAGCTCCATTCATACTGGAATGTAAGGCCCAGATCGTGATTGACCTCTTCGAAGCGAACCTTATTGCCGTACACATTTTTGTACAGGTTGCGGCTCAGCTTGTACTGCCCTTCCTGCCGAACAGAGAACGGCTCCCAAAGCGCCGAGTCGCCATTTTGCTCCACCCGAAACAACGCCTTGCTGCCCGTTACTTCAGCCGATTCCGTGATTTTGTCATCGGTGTAGTAAGGGAACAACGCGTACTCTGAGTTTTTGCGGCCTGCAGTCAGCCCGCCATTGCTGGCAATAAAAAGCCAGTGATTGGAGTCGCTGACGATGCTCATGAAGAAGGGCCGCATGGCATCGCTGTTCGAGATTTTGAAATAAGGTTCGCCATTGATGTTCACCCGTTGGATATCAACGGAAGCAGCGGTTTGGTGGTCACCCATAAAAGTTGACACTTTATTTTTAGCAAATGTTAATTGATGTCTTTAGTTAGGCCCGTTGTAGACCCGGACATAGTCCACAAGCAGGGTTTGCGGAAAAACGGTATCAGGGCCTACTGCCCCGACAAAGTTGCCGCCCACAGCCAGGTTCAGAAGGATGTAAAACGGCTGGTCAAAGACCCATTCGCCCTCCACATCTTCGGGTGTGATCTGATTGTACAGCACATCATCCACATAGTAATTGATGTACTCCGGGCCCCACTCAATACCAAAAATATGGAAGCCCGTATCAAACCGGTCCTGAGGCAGGACGTACTCTTTGCTTACCGCATCTCCGGCGGAGTAGCCCGGTCCATGTACGCTGCCAATGAGGGTTGAGGGGTCCTGTCCGCGGTATTCCATGATGTCGATTTCACCGCACTGCGGCCAGCCCACTTCATCGATATTGCTGCCCAGCATCCAGAACGCCGGCCAGAGCCCCTGCCCCCATGGCAACTGCATGCGGGCTTCAATACGGCCATAGCGCTGCTCCACTTTGCCTTTGGTTGTGATGCGGGCGGAGGTGAAAGCAGCGCCTTCAAAGTTCTCCCGGAGCGCGGTGATGTGCAACATTCCTCCTTCGACTTTGATATTTGCCGGGCGGTCGGTATAGTACTGCAATTCATTGTTGCCCCAGCCTATGGGCAGGCCGTTGTTGACGCCGTTGCCGAGCTCATAATTCCAGGACGACTCGTCAACCGGACCGTCCGTATCAAAATTATCCTCAAAGGCCAGGTCAGTGAAAGTGACCACGGTTTGGGTCTCACTGTTTTCACAAGCCGTGAACCAAAGCCCCAGGGCCAATGCAAAAAGGATGCTGATAGCAGGCCTGCGAGTTTTATAAATTGGTGTCTGCATTTTTATTTCGTTTTAATGGTTATTGCAATGGCTACTGCTGATAGTAATAGACATTGTCCACAAAAAGGGTACCTCCGCCAGCGGGCAGTCCGGAGAAAATGAGCTGTGCCAGGTTCGAAGTCCCGGTCAGGTTCTCAAAGTCAGAAAGTGGAATATCATAGGAAACCCATTGCCCCTGAGCCGGATTATCGAATACCAATTCGTGCTCCGTATCATCTCCGCCACCGAAGGCAGCATCTGCACCAAAATCTACCAGTTTGATCCGGAAGGTGGTCATATTTGGTGTCCATATATCGACCCGGAAATGGGTCATGGAAGAAGCATCGATGAGATTCCCACCAGTGGTTTCTATGCCGACAAAATCAAGAGCGGTGTATTTTTTCACGTCATTTCCTGCGACCTGAATGTCCTCCAGAGTTGCTGCCGACCAGTCTGTCCGCCAGGTATCCACTCCTACGTTGGTGTAGGCATTGCTAAACATAGAGATGACGTCCCCTGCGTTTTGCGAGGGAGTCGGCGCTGCAGCTGTAGGCTCATCTCCTCCTCCACCTGAAGATTTGTAGAAGTAGATATTATCCAGATAGATATCGCCGTTGCCATCAAACTTCATTTGAATAATATCTGCCAGGTCCACAGGTGAGAAATCACCCAGCGGAATGTCCACGCTGGCCCATCCGGATGTAGGCACGGGCAGTGCACTCGCCGTTTCAGTAGGCCCGGTGCTGATCAGGAAAGCGTTCAGAGCAGAAGAATTTTCCGTCCAGTAATCAATGTGCAGGAATTCCATTTCGCTTACATCGGTGCTGCTCTCTAATTCCAGCCCCTGGAAATTCAGCCCGGTGTAGAGTAGGGTGTTGTTGCCCTCAATGCTCACCTGGGAAACCTGAGTGCCCTGCCCCCAGTCCGGGTTCAGGTTGGAATTGATATTCGTATAGGCATCGCTAAAGATGGAAATCACATCCGCAGCACCCGCTGTTGGTGCCGGAGCAGCCATGGTTGGGCCAGTAGGGCCACCTGATCCTCCGTCATTATAAAAGTAGACATTATCCACGTAGATACTGGATATAGTGGCGTCAGAAACGAAGATGACCTGCGCTAAATTAGACCGGCCAGTCAGCCCTCCCAAATCCGAAAACGGCACATCAAGGCTATACCATTCCCCCTCGGTCAGACTGGAACCAGGAATTGAAATTTCGCCGGAAGAATCATCACCGGTGCCAAAGGCATTATCCGGGCCAACATCAGCAACCTGTATGTTCAGATAGTCACCAGGCTCCACCGGCTCTCTGGGCTGAATGTCGATATGGAGATGGGTCATGGAGGAGGCGTTGATCGTTGGGGCATCGTCGAGAAACTGTATGCCCACGAAGTTCAGTTCTCTGTAGAAAATAATGTTATCACCGGCAATATTGATATCATCTTGCCCCTGAGTGGTCTGGAAGGGAGCCCAGTAACCGTTATAATAGTCTACCGGTTCATTGGTATACGCATCCGAGAAAATGGATATTACATCTGCGGGATCTTGCGTAGGAGTCGGAGCGCCGTTAAACTCACCAGTGACCGTGACCCTGGCCGAACCAGCTGCCTCAACCCCACCTAAGGTAGCAGTGATCACAGCTTCTCCCGGGCTTACGCCCACAATATTGCCTGCCTCATCAACGATAGCAACGCCGGGGTCAGAAGAAGTGAATTCAAAGTAACTGGGCGCGACTGTAAGGGTTTGGTCTCTGCCGTTGCCCAGGTTAACGATTAGTTTCAGGCCGGCTGGCTCTGCGGCCACCCCGACAAAAGTTTGAACCGAGGCATCTGTGCCATCAAAAATCAAAGGCCTTTGCTGGGCTACCTTACCGGTTTTTTCGAACTTCAGCTCATCAATCCAAAAAGAGTAACCTACGCCGTCTTCCGGGCCTTCAGAATACCAAAACAAGCCATCAATCTCCGTCAGCTTGGAAGGATCAGGAATGGCGATGGTATACTGCCGCCAGTTGGTGGTCAGCTCCAGGTTAAGGAGGGTGACCTCATACTTATTTTCTGCAAAGTCTTGTCCAAAACCAATTTCATTGATGGTAGCGGCCTGACTGGCTTTCGCCCAGAACGTGAGGGCATCGAAACCGGAAAGGTCACGCCCGCCGTAGTCCGGGAAAATCGCGCCGGCATAAGCACCGTCCGGGTCCCCGACATTAGGCACGTCAAATCGCATGGCGGATTCGCCTTCGTATACGGTCTGCTCGTCTACGGAAAACGCTTCAAAGTAAGAGTCACCGAAGGGCAGGTATTCCAGGCCCGGGCTAAACCCGTCAATGTATACATCCCCGTTAGCTGGGAAAGTAGCAGGTTTTGCCTCTTCGGAGAGGTCTCTTGTGCAATTGCTAAGGACCAGCACCAGCCCAAATAAAAGTAGGATATTAAGTTTCATGACTATATTCTTCATGGCTTTATTTTTTCAAAATGGCAGTTATTTGCCAATGTTGACGTGGAGGTAAGTTCTGAATTCCCATTCGGTCCCATTCTCAAAACCTACCGGGCTGATGGTCGGCTCTTCCGCAAACTCAGAAGCCGTCAGGTTGGGCAGGTAGCGGGGAGAGAACTCGTTTAGGCTACGCCACGTCCAGCGTACGCCCAGCTGAGTGCCCGGTAATATATACCAGTCTGGTTTGCCCAGCGTAGTGGATATGTCCACCATCAATTGCAGCGGATAGGTAAGGTTGAAGTCCCGGTGGTAATCGAAGGGGCCCCAGTCATTGACTTTGAACTGGGAAACGAACTTGTACTTCTTGTAGATGGCCCGCAGGTCCATAGCGTAGCGTTCAAGCAGCCGGTCGCTGTCTCCGTTAGCCTGAGCTGTTCCGAACAGGATGTTGGCGATGAGCCCCAGGTCCGGATTGACTTTCGAGACCATCCGGATATTGGATTCCCAAAGGTCCTGTGCAGGTGCCGCGCCGGGAAACGCGAAGGAAGTACGATTACCCAGGAAGCCAATAGCTGCATCCATAGAAGTGGGCAGGTGGCGGTAAACGAAGCCAGCGCTCATCGCGAACTTGGCATCTTCCGAACGGTCACTGTCCCAATCGTACATCCAGGTACCTGGCGTAGGGTCGAACGTGATCAGCAGCTCTCCTGCAATGGTTTCCCGGTTACCGTCTCTGACTGCAAAGGGGTCGTCCAGGATATTCCTGAGCCGCCCTGGCCCGCTGACATCACCGGGGATAGGATCAACCAAAGGCTTCTGCCACATAAAATTAGGTGCAATCTGGAAGTTACCGATCAGGTAGGTAAAGCCCGTCAGGAAGTTGTTCATATTGCCGCTGCCGCTGTCCTTGAGCCTCCAGCCAGTGAAGGTGCGGGTCGCATCAAAACCTCCATTGGCAACAAGCCCCATCACAGAGCCCTGCGCATACCAGTTGAATGCCCCTTTTGAAAACTTAACCTTGGCTTTGCCGCCCCAGTTATCAGAAGGGTTAATCTGATCCTCGAATACCTCATATCGTCCCGGTTCGCCCTGAACAATCTGGAAGCTTCGCCCATTCAGGGGCGAACCACCCCAGATACCACCTAGTTCGATATCCAGAGGGCCTAATTCCCGTTCTACATGAAGGGTTGCTCTCCGGGTTTTAGGCAGCGGCACGGCAATAGAAGTAACGAATTCGGGAGCATCGTCAATATCTTCGTGAAAGACGCCCGTAACTTTGAAGTGCTTGATTTCACGGCCGTATTTCACCAGAACTGCCGGGTTGGCGCCCCACCACAACTGAGGGCCAAAAGCTACATTCAGCCCACTGAATTCATTTTTGCCGTCAATTTCCATACCCAGAATTTCACCATTGTAAATATCCAGGTTGGGGCCATAATTCGCTTCCGGGTACAGGCCAAAGAAGTCGCCCTCATACTGCCAGTGATAATGGCCGGTCCGGTAGAAGCCTCTGACATCAAAGTCCTTCCCGGTCCAATCCACTTCAGCGTTGTACAGCCTTAAATTGCCGTCGCTCCTGTTCCCGGTACGGTCACGTACGATATTTTCGTAAAAGATCTCATCAATTGGGTTATCCGCGACATTGCCAACCAGGTTAAAATTGGCAGTAGCCCTAAGATTTGAAGTGGGATTAGCCTCCACACCAAAGAAGAAGGACTGCATATGGTCGAAGCCCAATTCATCCGGATAAGTCGTGAGGTTCGGGTCGTTTTGAATCGCTGCATCTGGCGCATCGGGAGTTGTGAGCAGCGTACCACCAGTATTGAAGGTCTCAAGTTCAGCCCTGAAACTGCTCAAGCTGAGTTTTTGGTTGTTGCCTAAGGCCGCCTTATCGCCCCGCGCTCTGAGCACGGCATCCATGAGCTGGATGTTGTCAAAATAAGCATAAATTGAAGCTACCGTGGTGCCTTCAGTGTAAGGATTTAGCTGATGCGCTTCCTTCAGGGCATAGTAAGCGGCTCTTGGGTAAAGCGTGTACAAACCGCGCTCGTTGGTAGGCCCTTTGGCGCAAATACCAAACCACTCTTCGTTCATGTTATTCTGGCCTTCCCGATAGTCGATGTAATATCCGCCGTTTGACCATGACGCGTTATTGTCATGCACATCTGCGTTTTCACGGTCGTCAAACCCAAATTTCCACCAGCCATCACTAAATTGGAAGGTAAAACCACCGATAGAATTGCCTACGCCTCCGACACCCGCAGCATTCGCATATATCTCTTTCCAGTTTTCTACCATAAAATGGGCCTGCATCTTTTGGTCTTCGGCCATTTCTATGGCGTTGAAAGCATCTGCTCCGAACTCGGTGAACAGGATAGGCTTATTCAGCTTGTCCTGCACCACCTGGAACATATCACCGAAGGACTCGCCCCGGTAGGTGTTCGTTCCGTAGATGTCCACGTCTTTACACTCCTCGGCAATGATGTCGATAAAGAGCACATCACCATTACAAATGGCTACCGGGTGGGAGGAGTCGATGGCTTTCATGGCTTTGGCCGCTTCGTTCATCAACTTGTACATGGGACGTCCGCGGGATTCGCCTATAAAATCAATTCTTGCCTGATCATCGGGAAAGTCTTCCGTTTCGGCTCCCTGCCAGAAGAGGCCGTAGTTGTTTTCATTACCCAGCAGGTACAGCAGAAGCCCTGGCGTATTTTTATATTCTTCCACCAGTTGAGTGACTTCATTCATCAGGAATTCCTGCGTTCTCGGGCTATCGTAGAGCGTAACCGGCGTCCAGACACCATCCAACGTAAGCCCATACCGGCCAAAAGAGTGGTTGAGCATGGTGTAAATGCCATAATTTTCATAAATATACTGAATCCACCGGGCGGGCACGCCGGTGTACTGCCGGATCACGTTGACATTCATATTCTTCAGGAGCGACATCTCTGCGTCCAGCCCCGCCTTAATAATGTCATCCGGTTTTTCCCAGAACCCAGCATTCACGGTATTGGTCCCGATAGGGATGTAGTCCCAGTTCATACCATTCACCATGAAGTCGGAACCATTAACGACCAGTTTCATGCCCTGATCGCTTTGCACGACTCTAACGTCGTCTGCCTGCCCGAGCAATTGGAGCGCAAGGAGCGGCATTAATAATAAGGTCAAGCATCTTTTTAACATAAACAAGGATTTAATCAGTTAGGGCAAATGGAGCTTCAGGCAGTATGCACAGTATAAAGACAACCTGAGCGCCACGCTAAAAACCAGTGCTATGTTAACCCAAAAAAATAGTATTTTAACCTCCAGCTTAAAAAACTTAACTCATCATTTCTTTCACTTTTTATAATTTTATCTCCATAAACCTACACACAAACCAAATTAAATTCCTGAATAACAACTTTTTATGTCCAACCAAAACCTGCACATCTTCTCCCGCCTCACTCATCGGGCATTCATCTGTTACTTTTTTCTATGTTCAGTTGTTGTTTTGGTTGCCCAGCCGCTTCAGGGCATCTACCCCATTCAAAATTTCTCTCCTTCGGACTACAAAGCAGGGATTCAGAATATCGACTTTGCACAAAACCGCGACATGCGGCTCTTTGTGGCCAACAACCTTTGTGTCCTGTCTTTTAATGGCAGGGAATGGGGCCGTTATAACTTCAAAAACGGAAAGAAAAACCGCTCGCTGGCCTTCGACGAAACCAACGACCGACTCTATGTAGGGGCACAGGGCGACTTTGGGTATTTCGAAGGCGACTGGGAGTACCAGTCGCTTGCGGCTGCAATTCCGGAGCCTCACACCGAATTTGATGAGGTTTGGGATGTCTTTTTGATTGGCGGCAAAACATACTTTTGCACCTTTCAGGGCATTTACGTTTACGATGGCAGAGAAATCCGGGTGCTCGGCCATGAGGATGGCCTGGAGCGTTGCTTTGCGGTCAACAATAAGCTTTTCGCCCAAACCCAAAAAGGCGTGCTGTATGAAGTGGGCAACAACGGGCTGAACCCGGTTTATGGGTTTGATGCCCTTGACGGGGTGCTCACGGGCATGATCGCTCATAATCAGGGCTATCTGCTGTTTTACAATTCCGGCCAAATGGAATACCGTACGCCCATGAAAATGGAGCAGCCCTACCCTATCCTGGAGGAAGCCCTGGAAGGCACCTATGTGAATCATGTACTACAGCTTTCCGACCGCCGGCTGGCCATTGCCACCCAAACGGCGGGTTTGTTTTTATTCAATCCGCAAACTCAGATATTGGAGCACATCACGGTTGATGCCGGCCTGGCTACCAACGCCTGCCTGCGCAGCTATCAGGACTACGAAGGGAATTTATGGATAGGTCTTCAAAACGGCATTGCCCTGGTACACATCAACTCGCCTATGCGGCTGATCGGCAAAAATATTGGGCTGCAAGGTAGCGGGTATGAAGGCTACGAGACCAATGAAGGCACTTATTTCACCACCTCCAGTGGAATTTACTTTCTTCCCCGAGGTGCAGAAAAGAGCCGGTTTTTAAGAGGCACTGAGGGGCCGGCCTACGGTATCTCTGAGGTTGCCGGACGGCTGTACGCCGGCCACCATCAGGGGCTGTTCCTGCTGGAAAGCGGTCAGGCCCGGCAGATAGCAGCCACAAATGGAATCTGGAGTGTAAAGCCATTGCGTGCCCAGCCTGGCTATGCCATAGGAGGCGGCTACTTCGGGCTTTATCTTTTCAAAATCAACCCTCAGCAAGTACTCTCGCTGGTTCATCCGCTGACGGGCTTCAGTTTATCGAGCCGTTTTTTCAAGGAAGACCGCGAGGGCCGCATTTGGGTCAGCCAATACTACAAGGGGCTCTACCGGCTGTCCTTGGCACCGGATTTGAAATCGGTAGCAGCCACGCCTATCTCAGTAGATTCTCTGGAGCTGGGCGGCGAACAGATTGCCCTGTCGCAGGTGGAAGACGAACTTTACCTGGCCACTTCTATTGGCTTGTACCACCTTGACCCAGAAAACGCCCGCATTTCGAAGGCCGGACTGTTTTCGCAGGGAACCGAGCAACAGCCCGTATATTTAGTGGCCCAGGACCAAAAAAACAATATCCATCTGCTCTGCGATACCAGTGTCGGTTTTTATGAGAAAGTCAGCCAGGACAATTACCAATACCAGCCTTCTTCGCTTTACCAGTTGCGCTACCACCTGAACAACGACCTGCTGCATGCTTCCGTGCATATCCGGCAGGGCATCCTGTTCTCTGCCAATGAAGGCTTTGTGCACTACATGCCCGCAGCTGAGGACCAGCCCACCGTACAGCAGCCGATAGTCGCGCGGCAAGTCTACAGCACTTCCAAAGAGCAGGAATTGTATGCGCTGAACCCTTTCGCGCCGGCACCCGAAGCCCCGGCTGATATTGAGGTAGGGCCAGGTACCAAAGTTATCAAATTCAGCATTGAAGCTTTTCAGTTTTCCAATCTGAACGACACTAAATACCGGTACATCCTGGAGGGCTTTGACGAGCACTACAGCCCCTGGACCGGCACCACAAGCAAAGAGTACACCAACCTGAAGCCCGGCACTTACACTTTCCGGGCCCAGGCCCGCAGCTACCTGGGGGCCACCATCACTAGCCAACCCGTACAAGTAACCGTCACGCCCCCGTTCTATCTGAGCAAACTGGCCAAGCTCCTGTATTTACTGCTGGGCCTAGCCGCCCTTATCGCCCTGTTCAACCTGCAGCGAAAGCGCTATCAGCGCAAAGCCTACCGGCTGGAACAACAACAACAGCTGGAATTGCAGAAAGAGCAGCAAAAACTCTCTCAGATTGAGGCAGAAAAACAGCACGCTGTAGACCAGCTGCAACGGGAAAAAGTACGGACAGAGCTGCAGCATGTCAGCAACCTGCTCGCCGCCTCCACCATGAACCTGGTTGTCAAAAACGAGTTTATTGACTCCATCAAGCAGGAACTGCAGTTGCTAAAAGAAAATGGCCGCTGGGCCGAAGCCAAACAAGCCCTGGAGCGCATCGTCAAAGAAATTGACACGAACCTTAAGCTACAGGAAGACTGGGAGCAATTCGAGTTTCACTTTGATAAAGTACACGGTGATTTCCTTTCACGCCTGCAACAGGCCTACCCCGACCTCTCGCCCAACGAGCAAAAGCTTTGCACCCTGCTGCGCCTAAACCTAAACACCAAGGAGATTGCCAACCTGCTGAGCATCTCACAGCGGGGCGTGGAGGTCGCCCGCTATCGCCTGCGCAAGAAACTGGACCTGGAGAAGGGGCAGAATTTGTCGAAGTTTATTTTGGAGTATTAGGCCCTATGGTGGATATACCAAAAACGTAAAAGCATCAATCATCTGATTGTATACGCAATACGAAGTGGTCACCGACGATGAATGTCGGGATCTTGGATTTGCGATATCGGTCACTGACGAAGCATAGCTTGTCAGGGCAAGCGTAAGCCACTTCCCAGCGTAAATGCTGACCCTCCT
>ENA-UENT01000262-UENT01000262.1-marine-metagenome-genome-assembly--contig:-NODE-262-length-37180-cov-7.831426_pt1 | contig 37180 bp, 34 predicted proteins | sample MGYA00237879_ERZ529330 | MGnify/ENA primary metagenome ERZ529330 (study PRJEB26372, sample SAMN05368345) | marine metagenome | biome: cultured habitat; feature: ocean water; material: water; isolation... | reverse complement strand
GTCGGTATCCACCACATCAGACAGGGGCACGGCTGTCCACCGGTTGCCGGAAGTAGCTGTGGAGTCATAGAGGTAGAGGGCCTGATTGGTATTGTCCCAGGCCATCACGCACTCGTAGCGCGCGTCCTGCTGCTGCATGGAAGGGATGTTGTCCGGGTCGCCGTCGACCACGCAGACCCCGGAACCGCCGGTAATGCTTTGGGCAAAAGCCGCCTGTGCGAAAAGCAGTAGCGCGGCGATGTAAAATAGCTGTTTCATAGTATATTGATGTTTAGAAGATTATTGTGTCCGGATGATGAGGGTGCCCCAGGGCATGCCCATGGTGTTCCCGAGGCTGGCTTTGTATGGTGCGCCTAAAGGGACACCTCCGTTGCCGGCCTCAATATGATTGATGTAAAAGCCATAGATGGTGGCTGCGGCCAGGTTGGCCAGCACCTGATCCAGCTTGAGCCAGTTGGAGCTTTCTAAAGAGGCTTTGATGATTTGCGAAAGGCCATTCTGGTTATCCGGAGTGAATAAATCAAATCCGAAGTTTGGGGTCGTTTTCGTGATTTGCCCTTTCCCGAATGGCGCAGGGCAATCGCCGCCCACGCAATCGGCAGTGATGTTGGTGAGAAAGAAACTCTGCACATTTATGGCCGTTACAACGTATTTATTCTTGTTGCCGTCTATAATCACATGCCCGACTTTAATATCCGTTGCGGAGTATTCGCTGCCCTGGTCCGTGAAAAAAATGTCGAAGGTATAGGTATCTGAATCGGCTGCCGTCACGTCACCAAACGTGCAGGTGCCAGCCATTTCCGCGTACAGCGTGTCTACCTGGGCAAGCAGGGGTAGCCCGGACAAGAGCGCCAATAATAGCAGGGTATATTTTTGCATCTCACCAGCGTTAAAATTCACCAATGACCGTCCAGTCGCCCCCAAACCCATTCAGCCCGCTAATAACGGACGTAGTGGCCCCGCCGCCAATGCCTGCATTAGGGCAGGTGACATTCCAGCCCGCCCCCTGCACATCAAGCTGTTGGTTCAAAGTCGTAGTGCGCTCCACAAGGGTGATGTCAGGGATGACGGCATCGGCTTGTGAGGTATTAAAAGTTACACCTAACCACTGCACGGTAATATTCATGTCGCCACCGGCAGTCAAAAAGGAGTTGTTGCCATTCCACCGGAACCAGTCGAGCATAGTACCGGCCGGGACTGTGATGGTCCAGTTGCCTGCGCTGCCGGAAAGGGTAGGGGCGGTGCCGGTGTATTTGACCATAATAGTTGCCCCCCCACCGCTGATGGCTGCAATCGTTGATGCGCTGCCACCGCCTCCGGTTGCATAATCTTGAAAGCTGGGCGTACCGCTATTCCAGACCATGACTTTCTGGCCTGGCCCGGGCGTGGCGTTGGGCCATTCGTATTTCCCGCCAAAGAAGGAAATACCGGAGTCACTGGACAGGTCCAGGGGCTGCGTCGTTTGCAAGATGGCGCTGTCCTGGCTGAAGACGAAGCGCGAGGTATCTGCCAATGCCTTGCGGGTAAACTCCATGCTGACGGGAGACACATTGACAATGGAAGGATAGGAGTTGTCGATAGCAGAATGGCGTATGGTAGTGGCCCCGGCCAGGGTGGTGTAGACCTCTGCCTTGTTGCCCAATGTATAATTGGTGGACCGCATCATATTCGTAGCTGGCCCAATGAAGATCTGCCCCTGATTGCCGCCAATGGTATCCGTAGCGGCAATGAACTGCCCCTGCAGATCGGTGATGCGGTAGTTCAAAAAAGATTCCCAGTCCAGGTCGAACCGCACACCATTGACGGTCGTATGCCGTTCCATATCCCCGCCCAACTCTATGTCTGTCGCTGAGGAGGCATCCCAATCGTTCAGCCCATTAGAGGCAGATGCAGCGCTGCCTCCCGCATTGATGGTTACGGTATTGCCATTGGTGTCGGTGAAGGTGTAGGTACCGTCACCGTTACCCACGAGCCCGATATTGTCGATGGCGGTACCGATCGCGCCGAGTAGGGTTTGGATATCGGTGCCGCTCGGGTAGGCGGTGCCGTTGATGCTGATGGGCACGGTTGTTTCTACTGTACCGGCATTGACGTTGACGGCAAAGACATCCTGATCGGTGGTGATGGCCAGGTCATTGCCGTTGTAGGTGAAAGCCGTCACCACATCTCCGCCGCTGCCCACCGGCAAGCTGTATGCCGGGACGATTTGGAAGTCGCCTGCGCCATCGGACAGCATCACATAGTTTGAGCCGGGTGCCTTAATGATGTTCTTATGCGGCTTAATCCGGTTTTCCTGAGCCAGGCTCAAGGTGGTGCCCAGCAGTAGGGCCGCAAGGGTGAAAAGTAGCTTATTCATCGTCTGGAGAGTATTTGCTGAGGGATAATTAGGCTGACCGTGGAAAGCGGACACTGATGCGGTCATTGGCTTTAGCTCCTGTGAACTCGATTGCATCCGGTGTGGCCCCTGCATTACGGACGGGGATCCAATGAGCGCCTATATGGCTGGACAAGCCATTGACTTCCACAAAAATCTGGTCGTCATCATCGGGCAGTTTGCCGTTGTTTTCTGTCAGTGGGATAGTTAGCGTCGTACCCGAAAAGTCCGGGGCGATAAAAGCCTCCCATTCCGGACCGACCAGGTAGGTGAGTTCCGAAGGGTGGATCCTGACGACTTTCCCATCGCTGGTTTCGAGGATCAGCCAGGCCGAATTGTCCACGGCTACTGCCGGGTCATCGAGCTGTGAGGGTTTTTTGCCTGTGATAATGCAAGCCATGCGGTTCGTTATATGAAGATCAGATAATGGTCGTCATCGACTTTGATGAATTCGTTGTTGTGGGCCATGATGGCGTCTGTGTAGCCCACCGCTTCTTCCACGCTTTCGTACCCGGCGCAATCGGTGACTTTCATGCTCACCGTTTTGTTGTGGCTGATGTTGAAACCCGGCCCGAAGGCAGCTTCCACAGTCAGGGCCCCGCCGGGGTTTACTTCAGTTGTAATGCCGCTGCTGCCATCCACCGCCAGATAGAAGGTGTCTGAAATGGCGTTGAAGGCTGCGATACTGCCCGAAACCCTGACCGTGCCGGTATGCCCATCCACGTCCGTAAAGGTGAAGACGGTCTGCGCATTATCCGTGCCTGTGCAGTTGGGAAAAGCAGGCTTGCAATCTTGTAAGCTGATCAGGATCATAGCATTCAGTTTACCGGCACAAAGCCGAAGCGCGGAGTAGGGATGGTGCGGCAGTCCTCGTCAAGTGCCAGGAAGCCGTTGTTGGAGGCCTGCACGCAAACCACATCGCCATTCTGCAGTGTGCTGGTGAATGGAATCTGATTGTTGCCGGTATTGATCTCAGCCGGTGTGGTTTCTATGGGCACGCCATTGCGTTTGATGGCTGCCCGGACCTCAGTGCCCAGGCTCCCTGTGGCATCCACCGTGCCTGTGCCCGTATCTAATCCGGCAATAACCGCATCCAAAGGGCCATCATCTGGTGGCCAGGTCCGCGAAAAGCGGCTGCATGAAACTAGCGATAGCATAACAGCAAAGATTTGTCCCAGCCGGCCTATTGGCAGCGGCGGTATCCGTTTCCAAAAAAGCACCCTTAGCTAATCGTCCGGCTGATCAGTACGCCCGACACAATGCCGAGGATAATGCCAGCAGCGATCAGTGCGCCTACAGCCAGCCCGAAATAATTGGCTGATTGCCGGTCCAGGCTCACTTCGACGCCGTATTGAGTGGGGATGATGTCATTCATAGTGTATGGCTTATGCTGCTGCCTGATCGTTCACCGGCAGGCTCCCTTCCGCCATAAGCTTTCTCAGCTTACGCTCTTGGAAGTAGTCGACGATGAGGCCGGCCGTGACGGTTGCCACGACGGTGACCAAAGCCAGGGCAGCGTAATGTTTCCAGGAATTTTTCATGATCGCGGGTCAAATATTACGATGATATAATGTTTGATGAGGGCGGCTGCCAGCGAGGCAACCAGGCTTATCACCAAAAACTTCTTTTCTTGTTCGGTCAGTGGCAGCATCAGGATTCAATTCGTTCGAGCTGTGTTTCCAGTAAATCGCCGTAGTCGGTGCCGACGCTCCCGAACACCATGCACCCGGAATCCCAGGTTTTGCGCATGGCTTCCCGTATGGTCCTGCCGTGGGCGGCTTCGTAGGCGAAGTTGAGGGTCCGGAGCTGGTTCAGGTTCAGGGCACTGATGCGGCGGTAGGTGTCGCAACGCTTGCTGATGCCGAAGCCAAACAGGTAGGTTGCGGTGAGCACATCGTGCAGTTCAGACACCCAGGGCTCCACATCAAAATTAGTCACCGGCCCATCGCCCGGCTGGAAGTTGATGTCTTCCACGTCAAAGCGGATGGGCGGCTCGTTTTTTGAGCTTAGCCCCAGCGACTTGCCAACTGCCCTTACCAGAAAGTAAAGGGCCAGCAAGACAAGGATAGCTACCACGCCAATCACTACCGGTTTCACCCAGGGGGGGCGCCCATGGAAAAACTGAGGATAGTCGTATGGCATTAGCGGGCTCATGCAATCGCATTATTGTCGCAAGCCAGCTCCCCAATCAGTACGTCCCAGTGGGGCAGGGCTACGGTAGCGGCATAGGTTTTGATCTCCTGCTCGTAGAACTTCGCGCGGTTCTCGTTTGGGTAGACGTCGATTGCTTTGAAAAAGCCCCCCACGATGCTGCCGTTCCGCTGACTGTCCCCCTTGAGGAACTGTTGAGCCATGCGGTTGAGGTCGCCGCTGGGGATGGCATCGGGGTTCCAGGGGCCGAAGCGTTCCCGGTTTACCCGCACGCAGGGCATATTGCCCATAGCGCCCGGCCGGCCGGGATCTACCTTGTTTTGCCGTTGTTGGAGGACATAGCCCGCCACGCCCAGGAGTACCAGGATAGCCACGATCAGGAGGGTTGCTTTTGCAAATTTGCTCATCGTGCCAGCGCTAGTTGAGGTAAGCCATGGCACGGTCGACATTGAACTTGTCGGTCTCCGTCTTCATGTCCGTGAGCTTACTGTTTGGGGCTTCTTCGCCTATTGCCGGCCTGGAGCTGCCGTTGGTCTTCTTTTTTCTGAAAAAATAGTAGCCCAGCGCCAAAGCTGCGATGATGGCCGTGCCAATGATGATTTGCATTTTATACTTCCTCAGCATAATCAGATTTTTTTGATCAGAGCGATGATCAGGACAATCATGAAGACCAGGCCCATAGCTACTGCCACATCCGGCAGGGGCCAGCCCAGCACTTTCATTTGCGCAAGCGGGCCACCGGTATAGCGTTCCGGCGCACCGGCCCGTTGCAGTTCCTGTTGCAGTGCCATCCGGTTGCCATTTTGGACATGGTACTCAAGCAGGTAGTCAGCCTGATCGCCAGACAGGTCGATGGGCACGTCCAGTATTTGCAGGGCAAAGTCGGTACCATCCTCATCCGGCAGTTCTGCCACCCGTTGGTGGATGACCATCTTCAGGTCTTCAGGCGAGTACTCCCCGTCATTCCGAATAAGCCCCAATGCTGCCAGCTTATCGCTGACAGCGAAGGGATTATTCAAAAGGATAGCGTCAATAATTCCTGCGTCCATTACACTCGCTCAGTTGAAAAATAAGTGTGTTCCGTTTGGGGCGGCTTAGTCGCGCGCCCGGCCGATCATCCAGAAAGTAAGGATGATGTGCAGCCCGTGGTAGGCGTAAAACTCCAGGGCGGTCTCCCGGTCGAATCGCGCTTTGCGGTCGGTCAGCGGGATTACCCGTACGTCCCGGTCAAAGTTGCCGGGGTCGTTGAAGTTGGACACCTCCAGCTCGCTTGAGATCTGGTCCCGGGTATTCAGGACATGGTAGTTCATTTTCTCCTGAAACTGCAGTTGTGCAGAGGCGGCAGCACCGGCAGTGGCGGCGATGTCCATTTTAATCCCTGCGAAGAGGTAGGTCCAGCCGCAGAGCCCGCCCACCCATGAAGGGTAACGGTTGTTGGAGGGAGAGCCGATGTAAACGGTGCCCGCCGGGTACTTGGAGGCAATGCCGTTGGCTGCGGAGAAGTAGTTGCCCTCATCAAAGAGGATAATCCGCTCCTTGGTCAGGGTATTGCCCTGTCCTGTGAGGTCGATGTGCACGGTTACGGATTCCTCCACCGCCAGGCCATTCGGTATGGAAGTGGGGACTACAGGCTGCCCGGTCGGCACCTGCATGTTCACATTCGCGCCACGTTCAGGAGTGACCACCTTGGATTGGGATGCGCCCTGCGCACCGAGACGAGAGGCGACACCAGGCGCAACGCTGCGCGCCACATAGCCCGAGGCTTGTTTTTTGCGCATGTCCTGCTCCAGTGCCCGCTTGAGCATGTTATTCATCTTGGATGATGTTTTAGTTTTCGATAGCTTTTGTTGGCTTGAATCAGTTTCAAATCTACGGCAACGGCCAGGGGGCAAAATCATGTTGAGCAGTATGGGGACGATAGCGCACGATTGGCAACGTGTGGCGCCGTTTTTGTGTGGGCCAGGGCATAAAAAAACCGGCCAGCCTGTGGCTGTACCGGTCCAAATGTTGCAAGTACGAAAATGACGTTGGCCTATTCGGCCCAGCAGAATTTCAGTTCGATATCCTCCCCGGCCCGTTTGAGAATGGTTTCGATAATCGTGCGGGCTATTTCGGTAGTGACCTGTGTGCGGTGCAGGTATGGCTGATAGGTTTCCCAAAACCCCTCACAGGTGGCTTTGAGCAGTTGTATCTCGCTGTTCCAATGGCTGCGCCGTTCCAGGTTCAGGGCCTGCCTGATTTCGGTTTTATAGACAAAGCTGCCATTGCAGCGCACCTCCAGCAGGCGTTTGGGCTTGCTTTGGCCGGGGGGCGTAGGCTGAAAGGTTGAGTTTTTAGGTTCCATCACACATCGATTATTTCATGATACTGTACCCATTTATTGGTCTCCGGGGCTGCCAGTACCCGCTCATAGGCTTTCCATAGCTGTTCGGCACAGCTGTAGCGCCGGAACTGCCGGTATTCCAGCTCGCTCTCGCCGGTTTTGAAGAGGATGATTTTGGCAATCATATCGCCACGGATAAAAAAGAGGGGCACCCGCATGATCTGATGGCAGACGAAGAACACCTCCAGCCCGTAGTTCCGGTGGTTGTTCACGATATCAATCTGCCAGTCCGGTGGATTGGCCCGTACGTAGGTGGTCCACTCATCGAAGACCACCATGCCGTTACGGAAGTGAGCCGCCAGCATTTCATGCATGTGCTGAATTTCACGCCCCTTGCGGCACACGTAGCGCAGGGCGCCCTTTTTCCAAACCGGCTGCCCTTTTTTATCCTTGAGGGTGAGCAGTTCCAGCGGGTCTTCCAGGTCGAGCTCCAGTTTCTGGCACGCCTGCTCCACGGTAGGGAGGTGGCGAAATGCCCGGCTGGAGCTCATGTCATGGATGAAAGCCCGGGGATAGATACCATCGCTGTAGGTATTGGCAAAGGATTGCAGGTATTCTTCCACCAAGTCAATCAGCAGGGTCGATTTGCCCTGCCCTTTACCGCCGATGAGCAGATAGGACCGATAATCTCTGGCACCTGTTTTCTTCCGGTTGGCTCTCATTCCCATAGGTTACACTTCGATTCCTGCCTTGCGGACCACCGACCAGTCGATGGTATCGAGGTCCGGTTTCGTCATTCGGGCTTCCACCAGGCTGCCCACGGCGTTAGCCTCATTGATGAGCAAGGAGCCGATTACCGCCCACTTCGTGATATTGGCCTGCCCCCGCAGCGCCCGCTTGCGGAGCTCCAGTTCGACCAGTTTGGCCAGGGTTTCCCGTTGTTTGTCCTTCCAGGCGAGGCGGTCGAGGAAATCATGGCGCATTTGCTCATGCTTTTCGACATAACCCCATAGCTGTTCCAAGAGCTCCTGCTCCGCTGCAGACCGGTTGTTTTTCATGGAAAGCTGCCGGGTGATCCGCCTGATGGTTTTCAGGTCACTGCCGCTGACCGTCCGGCTGTACAGAAAAGAGTAAATCAGGTGGCGGGCCCCTTCAAAAGCGACAAGGACCAGTTCGGCATTAAGCTCCTGCTCGGCTTTTACATCGCTTGCCGGTACTGCCTCCGCAGGCGGGTCTTCCTTATTGGCAGCAGCCTCCTTTTCCTGCGCTTCTATGGCTTCTTCCTCCTGTTGCAGGTCCTCCGGCACATGGCCCAGCATTTCATCTAGCGGGTCCACCTCCGGTTCATCGCCCACTTCCTCGTAGTCGGTCTGTTCCCCGATTGGTTCAGGTTCAAAGGAAGGCTTTGTGATTTCGTCCTCGCTCACCGGTTTGGGCAGCTCTTTAGGCTTGCCGAAAAAGCTATGCTTCATCTTTATCGATTTCCAGGCTGTTGAGTGGTGGTATGATCTCGTGTTTTTCGAGCACCCGGAGCCCCGGTGTTAGCTGATCCCCCAGTTCTCCGAAGTTGTCCGTGATGTTGTGCAGATTTTTGCGGATAGCCGCAATGACGCTCACGATGATATTGCCGGTGGCGAGGTCTTCCTCCTTCGATTCCGATTGCTGAAAGTGGAACGCCTTCATCACCCCGGAGATCAGCCGGGAGCCCTTCATAGCCCCCTTATGTGCCATCCCCTTTTTGACGGCCTCCACCACGAACCCGAAGCGGCTGTAAATACCATACAAGCCTTTGAGAAGGATATCACGTTCTTCGCGCACCTCCAGCAGCGCCTTTTCCAGGGTGCGGTAGTTTTGCTCCAGCTGTTCGGTATAGTCGGCCTGTCTTTGCAGGTAATCGGCATCGATGATGTACACCTGCTGTTCGTTCAGCAATTTGAGAGCAGAGCCCCGTTTGCCCGCCTCGAAAGCCCGTAGAAAAGCCTCCACCGGCTCCGATGCCGTTGGGTTGTGCTCGTGGCTGGGTGGCCCGGTTTTTGCCTCTTGTTCGGTTGTTGCCATAAGATTTGTTGTTACTCTTCACAAAAATTGCTATTTTCGCAACAAGTCACAACCTCCTTACTAAGGGTAAAAAATTTATGGGGGTACTGAAAAGACTGCAAGAGCGGGGCATTATCCGCAAGCGCGTACGCGACATCCGCTTTCTACACGTTACGACCACTTACCATGCCCAGCGGCACCGGCGGGGCACCTTTGTCTTTGAGACCATTCTCAAGTACACGGATGAAGACGGGGAGATCCGCGGTTATGAAACCATCGTCAACTTCCAGCCGGACGACCGCAGGTACTACCTGCACCATCTTTTTCTTACCGAAGAAGCCGACCGCGCCCAGGCGATAAAGGAGGCCCTCAGAGCGGCGAAGGAAACGCAGGGCTACAACCGGCTCAGTGATGAAAGCCTGCTGGACGCTGAGGGGATGCATGATATCAGGTCCACCTTTGTGCAGGCGCTCAACGACATAGAGCTTTGGGTGGAAAACCGCAACGGCTACCCCTTTAAAAAGCTCAAACACTTCGGCCGTTTCTGGCTGAACCTGCAACGATCTGTCTAATCAATTTTTCTCACCAAATACAATTTAGCAATGGATAAACAATCGAAAGCGAAGCTGGAAGTCATCGCCAGGCGCCGCAACGAACTGGCCGGCGAGCGCGAGCAGCTCTCCAAGATCACCAGAGAGGAACAAGACCTGGAGTACCAGGAATTTAAGATCAAGATGGGCTACACCGAATCGCTGGGCGATCAGGCCAAAGCCCTGGAAACAGAGGCGGTTGGCCACAAAGACCTGCGCCTCACCGTAGAATTCGGTGATCAGCAGATCGAGATCGACATGAGCCGGTCGACCACTGAGAAGGTAGCAGACCTCAGCAATATTTCCGAAAAGGTGATCCGCGACCTCGCCATGTATCAGCGGCAGCTGGGCAATGGCTTCCGGATGTTGCACACGAGCGGCAACGTGGTCATGCAAACCCGCTACAACGAAGAAAAACGGAAGGACGAACAAGCGCGCATCCGTGCCGAGGCTAAGCAAACGGCTGAGGGGTAGGGGGGCGTTTCGAAGAACATTGGGAAGCCTGGGTATGGGAGTGCCCGGGCTTCTTTTGTTTGGTCTGGTGAATGAAAGAGTGGGCGCTATATTTCTTCTGATTTCGAGCTTCTGGTATTCGTTTTGGGATGTGAGATGATTTGCAGGGGCTTGGGCTTTGGTTGGGCTGCTGTGGCTGTGAGGGCCACCATTTATTCTTTTTACTGTGACATTGAATAAACTGTATCGGTTACTAATGGGCTGTTCGACATAAGTGAGAATGTATGGGAGTGGCGCTCGGATTAGTATAGTGGAGATGATTATGGATTTTGGAGGGGCGTAATCTTAAAGGACCGGCTTCGGGCAGTATTTACGCGAATCATGGTGGTAGTTAGCTCAACGGTTCGCTGGGCTGCCGCGCCGCTTATCACTCCGGCGACACGATGGGTGGCGAAGTAATACAGGAGGATTTGGATAAATTCTTGCCGAGTTAAAAAATCCTTCAGGCCGCGACTCCAAGTCGGGCAGCTGACTTGAAGGGCGAAGAGTCTGCCGGATATCTACCCCCTTACCCCTGTAGATAGTTGCGGTTGCGAGGTTCAAATAGCGCGAGTTGTCCTTCTGTGCGAGTATAGCCGAAGAAGTTGGTTAGATTCACGTATTCATTTATCTGCTCAGTATCCTGATCTCTGTAAGCTTTGCGTATCTTCTTTTTTAGACTGTTGGGTAGAGCATCCAGATAAGGGATTCTAAGTTTTTTTAAGTTCTGGCTTTGCCACCTGGGATATCCTCCGTTCATTTTGTTCCCAAGCTCAAGGAGTTGGTCCCGAACAAAATCAGACATTAGGATAGCGGCTAGTAATTCCAGATCGGGAATTTCTTTTCCCGTTATGTAGTAAAGATTGTGATGAGGGTAATAATTACCCTGGTCGATATGGATAAGGGGGTTGCCGGTAATGTCCGGTAAGATGATCTTTGGGGCGTGCGTCAGTTCAGCATGGACTTTGTCAATGGTTCGATACCAGTTCTTTGGGTTCTTTTTGGCAACATGGCGCTTTACCAGCTGCTCATAGTGTTTAAAAAGGTAAGCTTTTGCTTTAGGGAATTCTCCGAGATCAATCAAGTTGCCGTCGATAGTATAGGGGTTTAGAAGATAGTTTCCGCTCCAATTCACCCGCTGCCCACGGACATCTTTTGATAGAAGGATAGGAAGTAGCAGGGTTTCCTCTATGTGGCCCTTCATATCTTTGCCTATGAACACCTTATCCCGTCCGGTAGCCACCCCAATTCCAATCTTAAAGCCCTGCTCAGAAATCGCGCTCAGCTTGACTGTAGAGCCATTTAAATGATAATCACGAGCAAACCAATTGTCCGGATTATTGCTTAAAGTTCGGCTAGGCGGTGTGCCAATTGAAAAGTTGAGCAAAGATTCCAGGTCATCAAGCTGGTAATAAGGTATTGGACTTTGTCGGGTTGTATTTTGAATAGTAGTAATCGCCGGATAGGCAATAACGGATTCTTCAAAAGCATCTACATTTTCTAAATCTATGATATACTCCAGGCTGAACAGCTTAGCAATCAGTGTCCGCAAACGCTTTCCATACTGATTTTTCAACCATCGGTTGGCGCAGATATAACATAGCCTTCCGTTCTCCCTGAGTAGTTTTAGCCCTTTTTCATAGAATGGAATGTAAATATCACTGCGATGGATAAAGGTGGTAAAATGCTTTTTGTACTGCTCTTTTTTATCATTGGGTATATTCTCGTGTCTAATATAGGGCGGATTTCCAATTACCAAATCACAGGGTTCGGTTTGTGCCGTGAGAAAATCTCCGCACATTATAAACTCTTCAGCCTGCTCTTCCGATATACCTTCGAACTCTTGGAGCACCCTTCCTTTCAATATGTCGAGTGAAGTACGGTCAATGTCATAGAATTTCAGGTTTTGAAGCGCTTTATTAAAGTCGAATGAATATCGTTGGGAGGACTGATAGAGCCTTCGAATTAAAGGTAATGCGAAGGCTCCTTCCCCAGCTGAAGGTTCAATGACCCTGACTGCGCGCAGATCCCGGTCTGCTTTAAAGCCTGCAAGGTCGAGCATTTTTTCAACGACTTCAGGTTTCGTCAAAACCACTCCGTGCTCTTTACCATTCGATCGTTCTCCGTACATCATAGGAAGAGCTTTGATTTTGATTGGAGATGCCCCATAAAAGACATCAGGAAAGTGTCCAGAGAGGCTTCTTTTCCTTAGAATTCTTTTGAATACCTCTGGTCTTCCAGAAGTGCTCAACCGCTTTTTTTATATCTAATCGGTATTGATCTGTTGATAGATGATCCATAGAGGTAAAAATACCTTTTTTAATCAATTGTCCGAAAAAAGCCACAGGCTACAGGTCAACGCTAAAAGCAACTAGGCTCGACTTAAGATGCAGTCCACACACTCCACCTGGCTCGCCATCAAATTCTCACCTTCCGTTGTCTTTGCTTTTGATTTCAACTTAACGGCCAGTGTAAATGATTTAGCGTTAAGCGGGGGATATCCCATTGTTATAAAAGGCGGAGAGCCGTATGCTTTCCGCCAACCGCACAACCTTCGGCACAACAATAACGGTTCCTCGTATCTCGCTGATGCAATGAGATGGGCAGTGCTCATTTATATTATTGGCAGTCTGTTGAGAGTCCGAATAACAGCAGGTCAGCCGCGCAGGGCGGTATGCCTAAACAAGAAGGCTTAATTTTTTGAATATATTTGCGCCCTACAAATATTATACTGAACCCCAACATTAAGTTTTATGAATATGCTCAAATGTATCCGAAGTTACTCGATCTCTGTACTTATTATTCTCGTAATCACTACAACAGGAGCTCGCTTACCGGATCGTACATCCATCATCAATTTAAATTGCCCACACCCGGATTATGATGCTCTCATGGTTCTTTATAATCAAACGAATGGTGCAGCGTGGGATGACAATACGGGCTGGGCAGAAGGTCAAATTGGCGAAAATTGTGACCCCTGTACCTGGTACGGCATCGGTTGCGATAACAACGGCAGAGTGATTAGCCTCATCCTTGATAATAATGCCCTGGCAGGGACAATACCTGATTTAAATTTGCCCTTCCTAAGCCAGTTGGAGTTAGGTTTCAATCAGTTGGAAGGAGAAATTCCTGACTTCTCAGGCCTCCCAGCCCTGCAGCGATTTAGAGCTATGGATAATCAATTGACCGGTAGCCTTCCGGACTTTAGCAATATGCCTCTGCTCGAAATACTTCACTGTGCTAATAATGAGCTGTCTGGTACCATCCCGGATTTTACGAGTCTGCCCAATTTGCGAGAGTTAATCCTGATGGGGAATATGCTGGTGGGGACAATACCTGATTTTACTGACCTGCCAAACCTGGAGTGGCTGGAAATAGGCCAGAATCAGTTAGAAGGAGAAATTCCTGACTTTTCGGCTACTCCTCAGGTCTACCGGTTTCGGTGTATGAATAATTCCCTGACTGGAAACATCCCGGATTTCACAAACCTTCCATTGCTGGAAATTTTCCACTGTGCTGACAACAGCCTATCCGGAATGATACCCGCGTTTTCAAATACACCCGTACTTCGGGAATTGACTGTAGCTGGCAATGAGCTAACAGGGCCGATACCTGATTTAGCTTACCTTCCGGAGCTGGATGTATTCTATTGCAACAATAATAATCTATCCTGTTTTTTTCCTGCTTTCATATGCGGCTTGGATGTTTTTTCGTCCATCAATAACCCGATGATGCCCTGGCAAGGCGCACATGCTAACTTTTGTGCAGGAATAGATGAAGTTGGTGCGCCCTGTGATGATGGGAACCCGTTGTCAGAAGGAGATGCGATACAGGAGAGCTGCGATTGCCTGGGTGAAATTCCATGCAGCCTGAGCATCAGCTTTGACAGCACCGGAATATCATGCAATAGTGCAGCTGATGGCGAGTTGTCATTACTGATCTTTGATGGGGCTGCACCCTTTACTATCGACTGGAACATTGATGATTATGATGGAATGAGCACACTGGAAAGCCTCCCGCCAGGCAACTACAGCGTGGTGGTAACTGATACCTTGGGCTGTTCCGCGGAGGCGGCTATTGCGCTCACAGAACCCGCACCCCTGACCCTTAGCTGTTCGGAGTTAGCACCGGTCTCCACGGTAGGAGGTACTGATGGTATAGCCAGCTTAACAATAGATGGAGGGACACCGCCCTATGAGCTCAGCTATTCTGGGCCGGTCAGTGGTGTATTGGTAATCGACACCGGGAACTATACTTTGGATGATTTATCAGAAGGGAATTACATCTTTCAACTTACAGACGCCAATGGCTGTACTGCAGATTGCAGCACTGAGATTTCCGGGCCCAGCTGTGCGCTTGAGGTACTGCTTATAGCTACAGCCCCCAGCTGTTTCAACAGCAATGACGGCATCATTAATCTTGAAATTACCGGAGGGGTTGCTCCTTACGCTATCGACTGGAACGTGGATACGTTTGATGGGCAGGAAACCCTTTCAGGGTTACAGAGCGGGAGCTATCAGGTGGTGGTGACAGATGCCGAGAACTGCACCGCTGCAGGAGAAGTTATGATTTCAGCGCCTTCTGAATTACAGTTTGGTGTAACCGCTATTCATCCGGTTTGTCTTGGTGACAGTAGTGGAGAAGTCATCATTGATTCGGTTTTTGGAGGGACACCTCCCTATAGCATGGATTTCAACGGGTCGACATACAACATGGGCAATACATTCCCGTATATCCTCAGTGGGCAAAATGCTGGCAGTTACACCGCTATTATCACAGACAGTAACGGTTGTCAGATGAGCAGTGGACTTACTTTAGAGGAAGGGGAAGCATTAATTGTAAACCTAGGTGCAGACCTTAGCATACAGGCGGGTGATAGTGTTCTGCTTGATCCTGAAGCAACATCTACGATAGATAGCGTTATCTGGTCACCATCTGCTGGCCTAAGCGCGCCAAACAGCCCTAGCACCTTTGCTATTCCAGCTGAGACAACTACCTATGTGCTGACTGCTTTTTCCGATAATGGCTGTAGCGGTACAGATCTCATCACAATCACAGTTGAGCCGATCGATGGCAAGGTGTTTGTCCCTAATGCATTTAGCCCCAATGATGATGGCGTTAACGACCGCCTCATCGTATATGCAGGTGAAGATGTCATAAATGTAGAAGATTTTCAGGTGTTCGACCGTTGGGGCAATCAGCTTTATCAACAACAGGACTTCCCGCCAAACAGCTCCCTCCACGGTTGGGATGGTACATTCAGAGGTGAGCGGATGCATACAGGAGTATATCTCTACTTTGTACAGTGCCGCCTAAGTGACGACCGTCTTCAGCTGCTAAAAGGAGATGTTACATTGATAAGGCCTTAATAGAGATGCTAACATAGCATCCCTAATGGACTTACCCTATTTTTTATACTTGACAGAGCACTGGGAGGAAATTTAGAATATCTAAGGTATTTTGATTGGTAGACAATCAGAATACAGCCATCTGTTAATGTCACTGGTATTTAAATATTTCACATTTGTAAAATCAATGAAAAGACGGTGGGATAACATGCAATTTGCTTGGGAAAATTATGTTTAGCTCCCTTGTGTATTTTGTGAAAATAGCAAGGCCTCTTCGAGGTGTGAAATTGTTTTTTATTGTCACAAAAAGTAAGTATTTGTATTATACTTCTTCGATGCTCTTTTAATTTTAGGCTACTGAGAATCATAGAAGAGCATTTGTAAGCAGGTCAATCTGTTCTGAATCCTTTTCTCTTCATTGGTATGCCTCGGTATGGTCTAATAAACGCATTAGCCTAAGAAGAGTCTTTCGGTTCCGCTCTCAGCAATACAGCTCGGCCAATTAATTGTGCATAGTTTTTGGAGAATGAGTTATGTTACTTGTCTATGTTGTATTGCTATGGAACCGTTAGGCTCACTCTTTACAATAATTTGTTATGGATTATAGGTAATTCTGTTTTCATGGTCATGGGTATGTTTAGGCTTATAGGTAGAGAAGGAAAAGATATTTGGAAATAGCTCTTTTACATTTTCTATCAGCCCCCCAGGCTGTCAATTACTCTGATTTTTAGTCAAGCCAATTCGTACCTGTGACTTTTTCCATCAAGGTAAAGCCACAGGTTCAGCTCCTCAACCTCAAACCAGTAAAGCCGAATATCCAGTTGGAGTGATAAAATGCCTAAAGTAGGCTTATGCTGTTGCCTCCCCGCTAAGATGCGCTCATATTGGATTCGTGAGATCGAAGGGCATGACCGGTTAAACATTTGAAGTTTGCCCCTCAACCAGTGCTTATTAATCCCTTTTTGGACTTGGCTATCATTAGAGATGCTAACATGGCACTCTATTTTAAGAATGGATTTTCCCTCCTCTGGATTAATTTCAAACCTTACACTCCCTATCTCACCGAGACAGGGCCATTTGTCAAATACTTCTGATTGTAAAGCAAACTCCGGGTAGTTCAGGTAAGGCTACATGGGGTCAATTCTTTCGGCAGGATACCCCAGGCAGTTAAAAGCCACTGCCCCGCTATTGCAGCAGGTTTATCCCGGAATCCTATATGCCCGAATTTAGGTATTTTCAGCCCCTGTGGCTGTCCATGGCCACTGTTAATAAAGCAAACGGGGGGCTTCCGCAGTAGCCCTGAAATGAAACGACTTCACATGAAAAATACTCTATTGCTGTGCTTCCTGATTGTTGTCCTGACGGGCTGTCAGCAGGCTGGCCCACCTACGCCCGGCATTATTCCCCAACCGGCTGAAATTGAATACCAGCAGGGGGTATTCGAAGTCAATACAAGTACGGTATTGGTAGTACCCGCTACCGGTAACGGGCAGAAGCTGGCGGAAGAACTGCAGGCTTTTCTCAAAGACCGCTTCCGGTTAGATTTGAAAACAGCTACAGGAGATCAGCCAAATGCCATTCACCTGGTAAAATCCGGGACAAACGTGCCGGGTGCTTATCAACTGACTGTTTCCGAATCAGGTATACTGATTGAAAGCAGTACGGAACAGGGGCTCTTCTATGGTATTCAAACCCTGAAGCAATTGATGAGCCCGCAGGCTGTAGTTAAAGCCCCGGTACTTCGCTTTGTGCGCATTCAGGACAAGCCAGCCTTCTTGTGGAGAGGGATGATGTTGGATGTGTCCCGGCATTTTTTTCCAAAGGACTCCGTGAAAAAAGTGATCGATATTCTGGCCATGCACAAGATGAATAAGTTCCATTGGCACTTGGTGGACGGGATCGGCTGGCGGATCGAAACAGAGCGCTATCCGGAGCTTACAAGAAGAGGGGCCTGGCGGAAAGTGAAAGCTGGAAAGCAACCCTGGGAAGACTTTGAAACGGCGGACCAGCATGCAGAAGGGGAGGTCTATGGCGGCTATTACACAAAAGCAGATATTCAGGAAATCGTAGCCTATGCTGCGGACCGGTACATAGATATCATCCCGGAGATTGAGATGCCCGGGCACTCGGAAGCGGCCTTGCAATGCTATCCCGAGCTGGCTTGCGATGGGCAGGGGGCACCTGGCGTTTATTGCGCGGGCAATGAAAAGACCTTCGAGTTCCTGCAAAATATCATAAGCGAGGTAGTGGAGTTATTCCCTGGGGAGTATCTGCATATTGGAGGGGATGAAGTAGGAAAAGAGGGCTGGCTGCAGTGCCCAAAATGCAGGCGCAGGATGCAGGTGGAAAATTTGCAGAGTGGAGAGGAGCTGCAAAGCTACTTTGTGAAGAGAATGGAAGCCTTTATTCATTCCAAAGGCACAAAACTGATTGGCTGGGACGAAATTCTGGAAGGTGGCCTGCCGGAAAGAGCAACGGTCATGTCCTGGAGAGGCGTAAAAGGAGGCGTGGAAGCGGCCAATGCCGGGCATGATGTCGTATTGTCGCCGGGGTCTCCTCTATACTTCGACCATAGCCAGGGTAAAAGCGAATTTGAGCCACCTTCCTGGGGCGGCTACAACAACCTGCTCAGCGTTTATAATTTCGACCCTGTTCCGGATGAAATCGAACCGGGGAAAGAGCACCATATTCTCGGCGGTCAGGCCAACCTATGGACGGAGCAGGTCAGGACATTACGGCACGCTCAGTACATGATGCTGCCGAGGCTGTGCGCCCTTTCCGAAGTTCTTTGGACCCCTCCCGCGCAAAAAAGCCAATCAGGTTTTATTGAGAAAATTGATGTTCATTTTGACCGGCTCTCAGATTTGGGGTACCATTTTGCCGGCAGCGCCCTCTCTCCTGATTATGAAGTGGCTTACGACAAAGGCAGCGCCACCTTCAGTCTGAGCCTGAAAAACGAGTTGGGCTTATACGAAATCAGGTATACCCTTGATGGTTCAGAACCCACAAAGGATTCCAAACGGTATACCAGTCCCATCACCTACACAAGCCCAATTGAAGTGAAGGCACAATGCTTCAGAAAGGGCATTCCAATTGGTTTCCCGCTGCAAAAGCTGTTTTCCACCGTATTTGGAGAACAGTGCGAAGTAATCTACACGAACCCATATCACGAAACCTACAGTGGTGGAGGGGACAAAGCCCTGGTCAACAATAGATTTGCAATAGCCCGGGGCGATGATCCCAACTGGCAGGGGTTTCCAAAAAAGGATTTTGATGTAAAAATCGATTTAGGAGGCCCGAAGAAGCTCTCTTATGTGGGGCTGAACTTTTTTCAGCACATCAGCGCCACTTCCGTTATGCTGCCCACCCGGGTATACATCTCTATCTCAGAGGACGGTCAAAGCTTTACTCCGGTATTAGAGACGTCAGTGGCCACGTCCAAAGAAAGAGATCCGGTAATTAAGAGGATAGAAACCGCCTTTGAAGAACAATGGGTTGCCTTTATAAAGATCTCAGCAACCAATCGCGCTGTGCTTCCGGACTGGCATATTCGGGAAGGGGATGCCTGGCTTTTTGTGGATGAAATATCGGTGAAATAACAGGCCTGTTGGATCGGATCACAAACTATGGCGGTAAGATACCTTGTCCCGTCCCGCAGCATTGTGAGATAGCAGTGCTGCTTAGGGGCGGGCTCCAACGCAAAGCGTGCTCGGAAAGTCGCCACAGGCAACCCAACGCTTCAAGCCTGACAGAGCACTGGTTGTTGAAAATTGTCCTTTTAGAGCGCAATATATGCGATAATCAGTGTCACATACATTAAATTAATTTTCATTTGTAAAGAGAAGAGAAGGTCGGCAAGGGGGTGTTTGTCTGGAGGGGTCGGTATGATATTTTGTTTGTGAGTTGTTTTGAAAAATTTTAGGCCTGTAATAAAGGATAAGGCAGCGCAAATAATTATGTTTCATTGTCACAAAAAGTAAGTATACACATTATGTGACCCTTTGATTCTTCTATTTTTGTTTTATCGAGGAGCAAAGAAGGGCATTTGTAAGTGGGTCAATATGTTCTGATTCTTTTCTTTGCATTAGTAAGCTTCGGTAGGGCTAATGAACGAATTAGCCCTTGTGAGTCTATCGGTTCCAATTTAGTTAAATATGTCAATTTCTAATAGTGCGTAGTTTTTTGAAGAATGGTAATGTTGATTTTCATCTTGTTTAGCTAAGGAACCGTTAGTCTCACTGAATAATCAAATATTCTATGGTGTATTAGTATAGTTTGTTTTCATGGTCATGGGTATGTTTAGGTTTGCAGGCAGAGAATGAAAAGATGTTAGGCAATAGTTCTTTAATGTTCTCTACCGTGGTTCCCCATAAGTTTCGATTCCTCCAATTTCCTAATCCAACCAATTCATATCTATGGCCTTTTTTGCTTTAAGGCAAAAGCATACGGCGTTCAATGCCCTGTTCGTGCACTTCTTTTAAAATAGCATCTTCCAGTCCCATTGGTAGCCTTGATTTAGTGAGCTCTCGCACGTTTCTCCTGCAACTCATCAGGGAGAGCCGGACCTACGGTCAGCAGATCGGCTGGTTTAACAGTCTGTTTTCCCAAAAAGATAATGCGGAACCCCTGGTGCAGGCTCTGGAAAAGCGGGGGCTTACCCTTCAGCCAGTAGTGCCCGAAGAATACCGGGCGGCTTCCGGTAGGGTAGTGGGCGGTCTCAGCTTCCCGGAAGGGCAGGTGGTCCAGCCCCAAAATCACCGGGTATATTTAGTATATGTTAGCCGATTTGCAACTCCCTGACTCCAATATTCCGGGATTATGCGGGCTGGAGAAGAAAGCGGATTGCTTTGTATTACACCTACAATCCTACTTGCCCAATTTGTCAGGTAGAGAGCAATAAACAAGCGGGAATTCAAAGTTTTAAGACTGGTGCATGGTGTTTATTGACAGGTGTTTTACGCCCCGCTATTGCTCCTGACTGATTACGTAACAGTTTGTGCTAATTCAAAGCGCCCCGCACTGGTATTTGGTGTGGGGCTTTTTGTTTGCATAATCTGCAAACTTGTTTTGAAGCCCCGAAGCGGGTAATTGCTACGTTATCTTACATAATAGCAGCAAAGGCCCTATGCAGCTAGGCAGATGGGAGCTATAAATTAGGGAGTTTCAGGGAAACCTGTGTACATATCGAAAGCCGGGCAATCTTTCTAAGGTTGCAGGTAGTAGGGTAAGCCATTCCCACCTGAGTGGTTGTTGAAACATCAATGTATCTGGGCTGCTAATACTGGTGAACCGGTTTTTGGATAAACTCCTACATCAAAATTGACGCCCAATTGATTCCATCTTGCGGGGTATGAAGGATTGAAGCCTTTACGGATTGGCTTAAGCTGGACATCCGGACAAAACCGCGGGTTAGTCCCCTGTCAGTTTCATCCGGATGTCTCACAAAATCATATTTAGTTTTTCGAGAGCTTTAGTTTTGACAAGCCACTAGTGCGACTAAACCGAATTGGTTGATAGTATTTTCACGCTTAAGCCTTCTGTAGTGCCTGATCTTTAACTGTCAAATATTTACGGCTCAATCCACTAGATGTCATTTTTCCAGAAAAACTGTACTGTTGTACCGTTCCCATCTTGATTGACCAGCCCTTCGACAGTAAAGAGGTCCTGCCCGACTACTGTATGGACTCCAAATGCTTTAGCTTTCCAAAAAGTCAAAATAAAAGGGCTCATTGGATTAACATCAGAAAGTGGCGTTACTGCCCACCACTCTTCATGGTTGTCTCCCTGCAGCTCCATCATCAAAGATTTTTCAGTACCATCTGAGCTAAGGTAGTGAATTTGTACTCCTTTCCACCAGGTAACATTGGTGTTGGTTTTAAACCCAAACTGAATATTTTTGTCTGTCCTCGGGGTTTTAGTTACCGTGATTAGGTTGTCGTTGTCTACTGTATAGCTCTCTTGAAGTGCCTGTAGCTGTGGAATAGGCTTAGTGTTCCCTTTGAAAAAAGTACCTGCAGGGTAGCTTGGGCCTGAGTATTTTGCCCAGTAAACATCGTGATTGTTCGTGCTGTCTCCGGGAGGTGTCCAGACCAGCTCAAATGTATTGCCGTCTAAAGAAATATGTCCTGCTTTAGCAGTATAAAGGTAGCCTTCGCTTTCGACTACATAGGACCATTCCCGGTTTTTGCTCCAGGTTTGAATTGGAACTGGCAGACCAAGCCCCATATGTACCAAAGAATAGAGGTGGCTAACCTTTTGCCGGTCTTCCTTTTCTAAATCCTTGATAAGCTTAAATCCTTTTTCCTCTAACTTCTTTACGTCCTTAGCTATTTTATTTAGGGCCTTTAGCTCGCAAGCCATGTCGTCAGTGGGCGGATCCTCTGACTCGTAATCAATAGGATGGTCGTCGTCGTCAGGAGAAAGAACCTTTGCATAGAGCTGTTCTGCCGGACCTTTAATGAACTGGTACTGGCTGCGAAGTTCTTTGAAGGTTTCCTTCATAGGATCAGGGATTTTAGCCTTGATATTCTTATAAAGGCTTTTAGCTTTAGCAATGGCTTTTTTTGCGGTGGTTAAGTTTTTCGTAGCACTTGAAGAATTGGAGTTGCAATCATCTTCGTCCTCATCTTCATCTTCGTCATTAGAATTATCTCCATCCTCATCCTGGTCGTCACTACTATCGTCCTGGTTATCAGAACTATCATCACCACTGTCTGTATCTTCATCGCCATCAGGATCGCTGCCATCACCGCTATCTGTTCCGGAATCATCATCCGCTGCCTGATCAGCGCCATCGGCTGCATCATCGGCTAAGTCTTCCGTCTGCCCTTCCATTTGTGTAAGAGCTTCACTGCCCATATCTGCTGCTGCATCACCACTATCTTCTGCCGCGCTGAAGACTTCCGGGAATTCGGTAGCGACTTCCGAGGTGGTTTCGATAGACATTTCGGTAGTTTCTGCTGCAGTTTCAATAGCTTCGGCGGCGTCAACGGCATCAAGACCAGCTTCTGCGCCTGTTGTAGCTACTACTTCTGCGATGGCACCCGCTTCCACTTCTGCTCCAGCCCCGGCTGTAACCACGGTAACTACAAGCCCGGCAACAATCATCAGTGCATCTCCAACAAACTGGAATACCTCTTTGAACGTATCCCAGTTACGAATAATATCAGGTGGCGTATAGCTCACCTCTTGCCCCGCATCAAGACCGTCATTATAACAAAGCGCAGGGATGGCGCTTTCAAAACACCCTTCATGGTAAGCGTAGACCCAGATTTTCTCGGTACCTTGGTTAGTGAACGATACAGCTTGTTGGCTGGTCTGTGCCACACTATGGACCGTCAGTATCCAAAAACTGAGGAGCACAAGTAACGTTTTCTTTAAAAGCATATTTGTTATTTTAAATGAGTGAATGAATGACGAACTTGTCCCAGCGTATATATTGGGAAATCGAGATACAAACCCAGATTAAACCGAAGGATATCAGTTTCCTGCCCTCCAGGGTCGGTCCTGCCGTTGTTGACCATAGCGGCACTAAGCCCCAGGCTAAGCGGGCTGTTCTTTAATCCAAGAAAATATCCTGCACCCGGCGAGACAAAGGCTTCCAGGTTGATCTTTTCGGGAAACTGTCCACTTCGGATATCTTCCGCATCCTTGATCAGAAAAGAAAACGGGGCTCCAAGGTCAATGATCTGTAGTAAGAATGTATGGGCATACTTCCCTGTACCCATACTTAGAGCCGGGCCAGCGCAGATACCCATCGCTGTATGGAGGCCTCTCATGTTGCGGTCCGGGTGAAGGCTTGTTTCCATCCCGGAATGCAAGCCTGCATATCCCATCAGAAGGTAGGTCCGCTTGTTCTTTCTAAGGCTGGAAAAACTGGCATGTGGGAGGTAGATTTCCTTCAGGACCTTCTGGAAGCTATCCAAATCATCCTGGACTGCAAGATTCCCTAGTAGAAGCAAAAGCGGATGATTGTAAAGAGCTAATTCTTCTGCAATATTCATCAGTGCTTTATGCTGAGCTGACTTCGATTTGTTATGGTATCTGAGGTTGGCAATCGCAGACAGAATTTGCTCAGCGTCAAGAGCATCCTCAACGGACAAAAAGCACCCTCTTAGATCAAGGAAAGTTTGGATGAAATCCTGGAGTAGTTCAGGTCGCCGTATATTCCAATTTGCCCGCCGGGTATTTCTAACGAATCTATGGTAACTAATCATACCCTGAACATAGTTATCCGGGAGATTATCCATTATCTCAGAAGATGCGGAAAGCCCGGGGGCATATAGCCCTGCCCACCAATGGCACAGCCGGGCTACTCTGCCACTCTCCTGCAACCGTTTGATTGTGATAGGATGGAGGGGCTGATTGGCACTTACTTCGAAAGCCTCATTCAGAAATGAAAGCCAGCTATTGACTGGAAAAGAGGTCTCATCGTTATCTCCAGGAAAAACCGGAGGATCAATATGCCCTTGCCAGTAACGGTCTAACCAATATTCCCCTTCCTCAATGATCCGAGTACTTTGACTACTAAGCCGGCCTGTCTGTTGCAAGGCATAAGGAAAACGAGCGTCAAGTTGCTGATAATCGACTGCAAGAGCCGCCTTGAAATGCTGTAGAGCTACTGATGCCGGCATACCTGTTGAGTAGTTGAGTATTTGCCGGCTCACATTTGGGAATAAGATATGAACAAGAGTATCAGTTTCCTGCAGCTGCTGCAACTCTGTTTTTATTATTCCAACAGTAGATTCTATGGCTTCTTCCTCAATTGCGTTAATCAGCAGCTCGTCGGTCACTTGCAGCCAAAATGGCTTGGGGGAATTAAATTGCTGGCGAGCAGGCATCCTCGGCTCGTCAGGCAATTCCATTACTCTGGTTAATCTCAGCGATACAGAGTCTGATAGGGGAGGAGAAATCATAGTTTGCAGTGTATCGAGCGAGATCCATTCTCTGATGTCCCGGTACTGCTCTGACATCCGAGTGCTATCATACAGTTGTTGCTCTATAGTGGCACGGAGCATATCTTGTATCTTATCTACGGGGAGATCGCTGCAAGCACCTGTGGAAAGGCAGGCTTCCCAACTTTCGATAACAGGCCTGTAAGTCTCGCCAAGTACAGACAGGAGGCTTTCTTCCTGAGTGTTTTCCCAAATGAGTAATTGCTTAAGGGGAGAGGTCGTTCCCTCCTGCGCAGTTAAAGGGCACGCCCCAACGATAATCAACAGGACGCTAAACCCTTTTATTAGTCTTTTCATATGTTGGATGATTAGAAAAAAAATAGGCCATCAGCGAAATGTGCCGCCACTGAAGTGGATAGGATTATACGCTCAGAAGTCTTTTGTCATTTCTGCTCTGGCACTTCCAATATGCGCTGAGTTGAGTTAGGTTTTGATGCGATCCACTGAAAAAGTAAGAAGAAATAAACCAGACATATTTGTTTAATACACTGATTATCATTTTTTTATAACGTGTTCTTTGCAGGCTTTTTAAAATCAGCAAATACTTGTATTTTAGCTTCTAAGAAGCAAACACAACAGAGCAGCACGCCATAAATATTCTATAATCTGCCCCGGAAGGGGCTCCGGTTTGAATAAGAATGAATAAAATAATTATTGCTGCAACTCTGGTTTGCTTATCTCTCTCCCTGATGGCAGAATGTCCGCAAGTTATAAATGCTTTACCTCCTGATTTTTCCGCAGGACGGTTGATTTCTCATATCGTACAGATGGATGCGGAAGGCAGCCCGGACGTGGACTGCCTGGCTGCACATTACAATAAGCAGTATGTAGTACCTGCACCCTTTTCGCTGCATGCACAATACTATTATAATCATCGGGCCAATCATTTTCTGAGAAGGAGCGCTTATGACTCTGCCTTTCACTACACCCGTTTAGCATTAAAGTGTGACTCCATACTTTCTGATTCCTTCTATCTGGCAACAGATCTTGGCTTGCTGGCGAACATCCATTTGATGAAGGGAGAGTTTGATAAGTCGATTAATTATTATGAACAATCCTTAAGTGTTCTAAATCCGAGAAAACACCCGGCAAATGCACTTTCGCTATTGTCGAATCTGGGAGTAGCCTATTTAAAAACAGATTACTACGAAACAGCGATGCAGTACTTCAGGCAAGCTTTGGAGTATGGGCAATATGCAGATACGCCTTATGGAAGAAGAAGCAGGCACGTTACCCTTCTTAACATTGGAATTATTCATAAAAAGCAGGAAGATTTCCCACAAGCTATTCAGGCGTTTCATAGCCTTTTGGATACCGCACGCCTGTATGAATATCCCTACCTTAGCTATCTGGCTCATTTTAATATTGCACAAGTTTATCGCCAAACAGGAAGTGAAAAAAACTTTTTATCTCACCTCGATACAGCCTGGAATGTTGCGATAGAGCATGATTTTAACCAGCATTACCTGCTCACCGAAAGCATTTCCCATGCGCATGAGCAAAAAAACTGGAAGAAGTTTATAGACTATCTGGAAAAATACCGCACCTACTATGAAGAGGACGAGTTGGAATGTGATCCGGAATGGGCTATTTGGAATAGCCGACTTTTGCTGGAATATAATACGGAACCGGCACAAGCCTTATTCTTACTGAGCGAAGGGTTAAACTGTATTGATTTCTACACAGAAGATGCTCTTGATCTGTATGCGCTTCGGTCAGAAGTGTTTCAAAAACTGGGTTCTTACAAGAAAGCACTCGAAAACTTAACCAAAAGCAAAGTTATAAGCGATAGTCTGGCTAGAAGAACTAACCTTCGGATTCTGGCTGATGCGACTACTAGCTATCGCGTTGCCGAATATCAGCAAATGCTGGATCAAAAGGAAAAAGAAAAGGCGTGGTTGCGAAAACGGGCAAACTACACCAATGCTCTCGCGTTGGGGCTGGGGGCTGTTTTGCTACTTATATCCTTCCTTTTTTACTTCTATCGCCAAAAAATGCAGTACAAAAAAGAAGCTCTTGAGGCCAGAAGACAACAACTTGAAACCCTGAACAAGTCCAAGCAGGAAGAACTAGCCCGTCAAAAACAACGTCTGCTCACTCAATCTGTACAGTCCAGCCAGCTGAAAGCAAAAGTCCTGGATGCTTGTGAGCGCTATCGGCGCAATTCAGCTATGCTGACCCGAAAAGTAGAAATGGCCTTTAACGAACAGCCTGTTTGGGAAAACTTTCTCTTGGATTTTAACCAGAATTACCCTGGCTTTATTGACCGTATCCTTCAGGAATATCCAGATACATCCAAGCGGCAGTTGCAGTATGTAGTACTTATAGCCTTGGGCTTTAGTAATCAGGAAATTAGCGATATGTTATTCGTAACGCCCGGTGGAGTGGAAAAAGCTAAATCCCGTTTAGCAAGGCAATTCCAAATCAATGATAAGAGGAGGCTTTCACAGGAAATAATGAACTTGTTTTTTAGATCAAGGCAGGAGCAATAGCAGCCCTACAATCTCTATGATTTCGAGTACGCTCAATTAGTGCTAAAGTGAGGCTACGGGCTGTTCATTTGCTTTTAGTCAATGATCCAGGTATTAAAACACAGGGCGTTCAGATGCCTGGCAAAGTCAGTGTCATAGGGAGCGGATTTAGGCTTCCGATGCAGCGTATCTTATCATTATTGGGAAAGCTAATGCAGAAGGAACGAATAACAAAAACCGGTTTTGTAGAAGAAAATTTTTTACAAAAAGAGGAAGGCAGAGTAAAAAAAACAGCCAAAAGAATATACAGTTTGTCTACAACAGCAGAACAGCAAATCAACAAATTCGTATAAAATCCTGTTAATGAAGGATTTGTGTTTTAAGGGACTGGTTTGGCGCAGTTGTATTTTATTGTCGAAATATCCTATACTTGTAAGAGAAACGCGGTAATAATCTAACGGTTAAATTATTATCGAAGTGAGAAAGCACGTGTGTGCGCTATCCTCTGTTAGAAACCCTCCTAAAGGGGCTGTTTGTTAGGCAGCCTGGCTTTTGTTAGTGGTCACAATGCTCGCTCTTCCCCCGGAGGAGAGGTGTAAATATTTTTATTCAAACAATCAAAACGAAATGAAAGAACATTTGAATTTCAGGCAATGGATATTGCCGGTACTACTGTTTTTTTGTGTGTCAACTGTCCTTGGACAAAACCGTATCACTGGAACAGTAACAGATTTGGAAACCGGAGCGCCGCTCATTGGAGCTACTATAGAAAATATAGGCAACGGTAATGGTACGGTTACAGACCTCGATGGTCGATATGCTATCACTGCCGAATCAGGTTCTACCTTGCGATTTTCCTACATAGGGTATTCCAGTGTAGACCAAATAGTAGAGGCTGAGTCCGTTTTGGATATTGCTCTGGCCTCAGATGGCGAGAACCTTGAAGAAGTGGTTGTGACTGCTCTGGGTATCCGAAAGGAAAAGAAAGCGCTTACTTATGCAGTACAGACCCTGCAATCTGAATCTATTGTAGAATCTCAGCAGCCCAATATCGTTAACAGCCTGCAGGGGAAAATTGCGGGAGTGATGATCAATAACTCGAGTGGGGCACCTGGTGCTTCTTCTGTCATTATGATCCGGGGAGGAACTTCACTGAGCGGTAACAACCAGCCTCTCTTCGTAGTAGATGGCATCCCTATTGACAATAGTTCTCCTGTTGGCGGAGGGATAGGGCTTAGCGCTCAAAATACGAACAACAGCAACCGGGGAATAGATATTAACCCGGAAGACATAGCATCTTTGACTGTACTGAAGGGGCCTGCTGCAGCCGTATTATACGGTCTTCGTGCTTCAGAGGGAGCCATTATTATTACTACTAAAAAAGGACAGGCAGGAACTTTCCGTATCAACTACAGTAATGCTTTCTCCTATGATGTAGTCAATAAGGTTCCTGAATTCCAAACGGCCTATAAGCAAGGTATCGATGGCAACTTCAACCCCGATGCGCGGAGTTCATGGGGCCCTGCGTTCGGTGCCAACGAAACGGTATATGATAACCTTGGTAATTTCTTTCAGCCTGCGGTTTCACAGCGCCACGATATTTCAGCTTCTGGCGGTAGCGAACGTAGCACTTTCTACCTTTCCGCTAGCCGCTTAGACCAGAACGGCATAGTACCGAATACCAGTTTTGACAGGACTTCTTTCAGGTTGTCTGCAGACAGCAAAATTGCTAAAAACCTTAGTGCGGGTGGTTCCGTCAACTATATCAATTCTCAAAACCAGTCAACCCTTGGTGGATCTGGCATAGCAGAGACTAACATCATTGGTGCGACAGGTGGTGGCGGCGGCGGTACGATCAGAGGATTGTACAACTGGCCGCTCAATGATGACGCCCGCAATTATCTCACTGCAGATGGGAGGCAGCGTACACTGCTAGGTGTTGACAATGATGCTTCGTTTGTAGACAACCCATATTGGAGTGTATACAATAATCCAACAAGCAGCAATGTAAACCGTGTCATTTCAACAGTCAACCTAAGTTATGACCCTTTCTCCTTTCTCAACATCACCTATCGTGCAGGCACTGACTTTTACAATGAGCAGTTTACCTCCATACGAAGTGCAGGCACCGTAATTGGAGGAGAAGAAAAAGGGGCGATCACAGAAGTCGACCGTTTCAATCAGATTACAACTTCTACCCTTGTTGTTACAGGCAAGAAATCGTTTGGGGGGAATATTAACACGAGCCTCGCTTTGGGCCACAACCTTGAGTCAGCCCGAAACACTTCTGCCAACTGGTACGGCCGCAACTTCATCGTGCCAACCTTCGCCAGTATCAATAATGTTCTCCAAAACGAAAGGGTGATCTCAGCAGGAGGCTCCCGACGCAGAATCGTTGGTGCTTTTGCTGATTTCAATGCGGACTGGAAGTCCATATTGTTCCTGAATATCCGGGCACGTAACGACTGGTCTTCTACATTGCCGGTAGCCAATCGTTCCTTCTTTTACCCCTCTTTTAGTGGGGGCGTTGTGTTGACAGACCTGCTCAATGAGATAGGAGCGGTCAATGGTGAAAGCGACTTCATCCCTTACGCAAAGCTGCGTGCTTCATGGACCCGGGTAGGTAAAGATGCACCCCCACACGTGCTCGGCAATACTTACTTTAATACCACCAACTCTTTTACAGCAGGCCCTCGTGGTTTTATTGCTAATGTCTATGCTTTCGGTGCACCGGCACTGCGCCCGGAGTTCACCAACGCATTCGAAACGGGTGTGGATATCCGCCTGTTCAGAGGAAAGATCGGCGTTGACTTCACATACTACAATATGAGCTCGGACGATCAAATCCTTTTCACTCGTGTACCTCCTTCAGCCAGTTCTTTCATCTCCTATCTCAATGGTGGAAGAATAGATAACGAAGGCATTGAGCTTATGATAAATGCCACACCGATAAAAAGGAGCAACTTCACATGGAATGTAGACCTCAACTTCTCCCGGAATACTTCCACCGTTGTGGAGCTTCCAGGTACGTTAGACCGGGTAGAGCAGTCTGATGCCTCAGTAGATGGCTTTGTCGCTCAGGGAGCCGGTTTCCTGGGAGAGTCTCTATTTGGCATCAACGGTGATGTATGGAAGCGCAATGAAGAGGGACAATTATTGCTTGACGATATGGGCTATCCTCAGGTGAGCTCCATTAAAGAAATAATTGGGGACAGGAACCCTGATTTCATTGCTGGTTTGACCAACTCTCTTCAGATTGGGAATTTCAATTTCTCCTTCCTATGGGATTTCCGAATAGGAGGGGATATCTACAACGCCACTGAAAACGCTCTGGTCCGCAATGGTTTGAGCACTAAAACGCTCGAACGCGGATCGGTCACTACATTTGAGGGCATTATCGAATCAACGGGTGAACCTAATACCCAGCAAGTCGTATTGGACCAAAACTACTACCAGACTATCCTGCGCGGCAACGGCCAGCTGTTTGTAGAAGACGGCAGTTGGTACCGCCTCAGGTATGCCACCTTATCCTATCGCATACCAAAATCATTTTTGGATCGAATTAATATTAAGGGCCTGGAAGTGTACGCTACCGGTCGAAACCTCATCCTCATCACGGATTATTCGGGCGTAGACCCTGAAGTAAGCTCAGGGGGGGCAGGCGTCCTTGGGACAGGCTCTATGGGGATGGACAACCTGGGCACCCCTTCGACCAGAGGTGCGGACTTTGGTCTCAGATTGAGCTTTTAATCAATGATTAATTCAACTAAATTACTTTGAAATGAAGTATTTATATATAATTGTTCTTACGACAGTCGGTCTCTTACTGAGTTCATGCCAAGAGTTTCTTGACATCAATGCCGATCCTAACAATCCGCAGGAAATCCCGCTGGAGAGCCGTTTGATCGGCGCTATAACAATGACCAACGGAGCAGCGATGTGGAGAGGGGCCCGAGAGGTTTCCGCAGTATGCCAATATACCGCTTCTGGCAATGAAACTAGCGCACCAGAAACCTGGCGCTTTACCTCTAGCTATTTTTTCTGGCAAAACTCCTATACCTGGGCTATCCCCAACTGTGTCGATATGGTCGTGATGGGCAAAGCTGAGGGAGCGCCTCATTATGCAGGAGCTGGCCGTACATTAGAAGCACTGGTTTTTGGAATGCTAACGGACCAACTCGGTGCGATCCCGGTCAGCGAAGCCTATGATGGCGTTACTACAGCCCGCTTGACCCCTGCATTCGATTCTCAGGAAGAAGTGTATGCCCAAGTCATCGAAAAACTTGATGAAGCAATAGCACTTTTTAACGAGACAGAAAATGCCAAAGGGCTAAATCTGGACAATGGTGACATCATGTATCAAGGGGATATCGATAAGTGGCGGCGCTTTGCTTATGCTCTGAAAGCCCGCTACCTGAATCACTTGAGCAAAAAAAGCATATACGATCCTCAGGCAGTCATCGAAGCGTGTAGCAATGCCTTTAATTCGGATGGCATGGATGCGGAATTCCCCTATTTGGATAACGGTACAGCCACTGAGGCTAACCCTTGGAGTGATAAAGGGTATGGTGGTTTCACCAGCGCAACTGCACCGCGCTATTTCTCCTTTACTCAGTTTTTTGTGGACCTCATGAAAACAGCACCCGTCACCAACGATAGCTTATTAGACCCCCGAATTGGGATCATCATGAATCCTGCTCCATCAGACGGGGAATTCAGAGGCCTGATACCGGGCCAGGGAGTTCCTGGAGGCATAGAAGTCAATGGGGATGACTATGGAAGAGTCACCGGAGGGTTTTATAGCCGGCCCACTTCTCCATTCCCTTTTATCACCTATGCAGAAGTCAAATTTATAGAAGCGGAAGCACGGCTTCGTTCAGGAGATAGCGGCGGAGCACTTGCCGCTTATCAGGAAGGAGTGAGTGCAAATATGCGCAAGTTGGGCGTAGCAGGTGATGACATAACTGCTTATTGGAATACCTTGGTTGACAATGGTGTGCAACAGCACTTCGATGACCTCACCTCCGGACTTAGCCATATCATGCGGCAAAAGTATATCGCGCAGGTCTTCAACCCGGAAACCTGGGTAGACATGCGACGAATGGATTACAGCCAGGAAATCTATGGCCCTTCTCTTAACAGGCCGACAAACCTGAATCCGCTCTTCAACGAAGGCGAGTGGATCCGGGCTATGATAGTGGAAGGTAACGAGGAGGTACGAAATGGAGCAAACGTAGGCAATAACACTCCTGTCTTCCGGTTGAAAACACCACTTTGGTGGGATACTCTCGATTAAGTGTAATTAGTGGCCTGTCAAGGCTAAAACTAAGGGTTGCCAGCGGCGACTTTTGAGGCTACTCTTCCCTGCCTGACTGTGTCCAGCCAGGCAGGGTTGGGTAACCCCTAACATAGCGCTGCTATGCGCGGGAATCCCGCAGATGTTGCGGGACAGGCTATCCACCCCGCCTACCTTAGTACCTAAGTACGGTCTCCGGTAGTCAAAGCCAAAAGGCGACGAGACACGGACAGGTTGATTAGCCTCAAAATTCGCTCCCACTCAACCCAGAAATTAGCACCTGACAGACCACTAGATTACTCATGAGTAGTATGCATAGATGTTCTCCTGTAAACTCAGTTTAGTGGCCACTCCCTTTTGCGCCTTTTCCGGCTGGATGCGCACGCAGTTATTTGATCAACTGCCCCAAAGTCTGGAAATATTGAATAGCAATAGTATCACCGCTACCTTACATGTCCAGAATATCTGCTACCTTGCTTCCGCCGGTACGGCTTCACAAAACGATTCCTATGAGCACGTTCCATCCCCGCAACCTTCACCGCGATGGTTATGATTTTGACAGGCTTACGAAAGTCTATCCGTCCCTGCAGCCATATGTGATCAGGAACCCTGCTGGCGAGCCCACGATCTCCTTTTCGGACCCGGAAGCCGTGAAAGCGCTGAATACCGCCCTGCTCATCGGGCACTATGGTTTGCAGCACTGGGACATTCCCGATGGCTACCTGTGCCCGACAGTGCCAGGCCGGGCCGATTATCTACATCATCTGGCGGACCTTCTGGCAGCCGGAGGCCCCCTGCTGAGGGGCAAAGATATCCGCATACTGGACATCGGCACAGGCGCCAACCTGATCTACGCCATCCTTGGGCAGCGCATTTACGATTGGTCTGTGTTGGGCACGGAGGTGGATCCGCTTGCGCTGAAAACAGCGAAAGCCCTGATCGGCATCAATCCGGTACTGCAAAAGGGCATCAGGCTGCGACAGCAGAAAGATCGCCGCTCTATTTTGGAAGGGATCATCCGTGAGCATGATTTCTTCCATGCTACCGTATGCAATCCGCCTTTTTACGCATCCGAAGCGGAGGCAGCCGAGGCCAACGCCCGCAAGCGGAAGAACCTCAAGCTCGGCAGGGTAGGCAGAACTGTGGCCGGGCAGCCTGCGGAGCTGTGGACGGAAGGTGGGGAACGGTCGTTTCTCTTACAACTTATCAGGGAGAGCCAGGCCTACGGTCAGCAGGTCGGCTGGTTTACCAGTCTGGTTTCCCAAAAAGATAATGTGGAACCCCTGGGGCAGGCTTTGGAAAAAGCGGGGGCCAAAGCAGTGAAGGTCATTCCACTGGCTGCCGGACAGAAGCGCGCGCGGGTGCTGGCGTGGCGCTTTCAGGAATAGGGGCATTGCGCTGTTTGCAAAAGCCCGGCATTTGCCCAGGTATCCGTCCTCACTCCAAGCCGCAGTCCGATTTTAACAAATCCATAGTACTTCCGGCATTATTAACACGTTCTTAATACCCGTTAAACTGGGATTAAACCCCTTCCGGGCACTAGGGGTCAGTTGTTGAAAGGCATATCTTATGGGAAAGATTAAACCAAACCCGACCACCATGAGAACCCTTCAGTTTATAGTCGCCCTGGCCATCATCACCACCTCCTTTTCCTGCTCAGATTACGCCCGTCTGGAACGCAAGGAAGACCGCCTCATTGGCGCGTGGGAATTTGATAAAGCCTTCTACCGGGGCAATGGGCAAATCTTCCGAGACAACGTCATCGATCAGTTCAACGGAGACATCATCGAATTCTACGAAGACTACACCGCAATTTACGATGACTACAGTTCAGGCATCGTCTACGCCGGGGAATGGGAGCTCTTCTTTGACCGCCAATGGGAAGGTGATGATACAGACATCGAGTTCTTTCTGGATATGTACTTCTTTGACCCTTACGGCCAGGAGTCTTTTGCCTACTTCACCTGCGTGAATCATATTAGCAACAATAAGCTACACATTGAGGCCCGTACCCGTCATGGCTTGTATACTTTTAAGTTTCGGCGGTTGTAGAGCTCTATGGAAGTACAACCGTCACTGGTTCTAACCTGTTGTTTGGATATTCATCAATTGACAAAAATATCCTCCATCTCAATGGTGAAACTCTGAATTTGGCTTGAGTAAACCCCTATTGATAATTTAGAAATCATTTCAATATCTTCCGGGGGCTTAAAGCTTATAATTGACAAGACCGGGCTGTCTTCCTGTAATTGTTTTTTAGCCCCCCACTGAGCTGTTTGATCTGCAATGTTCACTCGTATAGGGTTATATTCGCTACCGTTTTTCTGGTTAAATATTTTGACCCAGTTTGATCTGATTTCTACGTCAGATTCTTGATCCTGACTGGTCAAGCGTAAATGTACTTCAATTACGCCTCCACTTTCAAAACACTTAACCAGTTCAAAAACAAAGTGTTGCCGATTAACACGATGTGCCTTGTTGTTTCCTCCTCTTGACGTTATATTTCCATTGGCTACATCTGTAGAGGATGGTTCCTGTAAAATACTGCCGTTAAGCCTTGATAACGAAGGGGTATTGGAGATCGGACCACTGGCAGAGGCTAAAACGGCTCCTTTTTTGCGTTCACTTACCCACAATTTAAGCTCGTAGTGGTCACCCATTGGGGTGATTTTCCCTCTTAGAATAGCCTCTATCCCTCTAAGCCTACGGTCATTTGAACCAGGGTTAAAGAGGCTTTGGGTTGCATCAGTTAACGTTCGAATCGTTTCTCCATCTTCTTCAAGCCATTTTTCAGACTCCCGGCCTATGCCATCAATAATTCTACCCCAGTCAATACCTTTTCCTCCTTGAATGGCTGAACGGTCTACTACCTTAAATCGGGAACGGGCATCTATTAGATCCTCTGTAACTTTGCTAGCTAAATAGGCTCCGAGTTCAGTAGGTTGACCAGCAGAGTTTGTGAAGTCGAGCACAACTACCTCTTCATCAAAGCCTTTGTATTTTAAGTCTTCTACAATATCCCGGCTAATTGTAGATATTTCTTGATCTGTAGAATAATGTTGTGCGAATAAGATGCATGGGACTAGCAGGAATATTATGGTGTTCGTAGTCAGTTTAATCATGATCTGAAGGGTTTAATTTATAGGGATAGATTCAAATTTTGCTGTAAAGTTGCCATCTTCTTGAGAATAGAAGGAAAGGGATAATCCTAATAGGCCATTTGAGGGCGGAGCAGGAAATTCAATTGTCAACTCTTCAGCCTCGTCAGGGTAGAGGGTAGAGGTGACGCGCCCTTTACCACTATCTGAGCCAAGGGTTGCTCTACTGACAGTAATTTCTTGCCCGTTGGCAATTGCCTGTGAATACTGTGTGTATATTGAAAGATGAGTCGCTCTTCCAGAGCTCATGGTTTCCAGATTACATCGAACAGTATTATCTATTCTGTTGCAAGACTTGAGGCTTATGGAGATATTTTGATGTTGGAAAGCTGCATTGTAGATTTCTGGAGGACTAGGTTTCTGATCTTTAGACAGGGAGCTCTTCGCTGTATTTAGCATAGTTCCTAAAACAGGGGTAAGAGTAATAATTCCTCTTTGCCCAGCCATGACTGCTCCGGTTTGCAGTTGAACTGCTTGTACGTTGAGCCTTAGATTATTCGAAAAGGGAACTATTGTAGCACTAATAATTACGTCTATGGATTTTAGCTGCCCAAGGCGAGGAATGTTGTCAGGAGAGAGCACCCCCTTCTGGTCCAGCTTTAGCTCATTCATCAGAACCTTTAAATGAGCACGATTGGTCATAACAAAGTTTTTACCGGAATACTGTACGAAAGAAGTCATGAATTCCTCAGCAAGAAAGCGTCCTACAGGGATGTTTTTGTGCTCCTTGTCCGTAAAGTCAGCGATAGCTACCGTTTTAACTTGGTCAAATTTATTCAGTGCTTCCACTATCGGAGCAACCATGGCTTCGACCTCCTGAGTGAGCTGGGGCTGAGCAACTAAACCGATGGGGATTACCAAAAGTAATATGGTGATTTTTGAAGACAGCATCAACGGCATGCGTTTAGTGTTTGTGTAAGGTCAGATAATTGAATCTTAAGCTTTTCTTCCAGTGATTCCATTGCTCGGTTGATTGTAATTCCGGCACCGCGTTCATTAAGCGTAAAGCTGCTTTGTGTACCTTTTTTGAGATTAAATATGGTTAGTCGTGCAGATAGTATGGCGGTTATGAAGGACTCTTCCGCCAATGATGATTCCTTTAATTTGCTTTCCTGATCAATCCAGCAAACACAATTTGCGACCTTATCGGCTCCTGCTTCCACAAAACTATTCGCGTCTCGGTTACGAATCCTGGGGCCAAAATCCCCGAAAAATGGAGGTAAGAACAGTCCTGTATTAACAGAAAAACCTCCGTTGTACTGAAGCCAGTTTCCTAAAAAATCTCCAAAGTTACGATAGCTTTTGTCTCCGGTACTTAGCACAGCAACTTGTACAGGCGTATTTGAACTTAGGTAGTTTTTCTCTAGCTGTTTAGGAGGTCTGGTCATTGAAGGTTCTTCTATTGGCGGGGTATTTGTTTCGGTGGTTGGCTGCGGTATTGCTCTTGAAGACTGTTCAATTCTTAGTAGGTGACTATTGTATACCTCAATGATTTTATCTTTCCTTTTCTCTATTTCTTTGGGACTTGATACTGTATCCTGACATGCTCGTGTGTAAAGACCATAAGCCACTGACCAATATAGCCAAGCCTTCTGTGTAAAGGCCGGATTGTCGTCCTCATATTCTCTGATGATGCGTTCATAGGCTCGTGTTACTTGTTTCCCTCCTGCTTTAGCATTGATATTGAGCCCTGCCAGTTTCTTAAAGTATGGCGCCAGGTCTACATCAACACCTATTTCTCCTGATCCTGAAACTTCGTCCTTATACCCTCCCTCAACGGAAAATCGGCTAGCCGGTTCAGGAACGGGAAATGAACAGCCTTCCTGCTCTGATATAATGGAAGGATGATCAGGTTTACATGACCACACGTTAGCAATAGCAATGAGAATTAGCAGGTGTCTTAGGTTCATAAGTGATTTTTATCTCCAGTAGGAATCACTACGTATACGCAATACGAAGTGGTTTGCGACATCGGAGCAAGCCACT
>ENA-UENT01000261-UENT01000261.1-marine-metagenome-genome-assembly--contig:-NODE-261-length-37218-cov-5.496410_pt1 | contig 37218 bp, 25 predicted proteins | sample MGYA00237879_ERZ529330 | MGnify/ENA primary metagenome ERZ529330 (study PRJEB26372, sample SAMN05368345) | marine metagenome | biome: cultured habitat; feature: ocean water; material: water; isolation... | reverse complement strand
ACAGGAGCGCCTGGATAGCCTGGCGCTACGCCCGCGGGCGTAAAGCGAAGCCCCCAACAGGAAGTCGGAAGATGAAGTTTGAATTGCGCAAGAGTGTGATGAAAGGTGCTAACATCCAAAAAAATACCCCGCCTACTGCAAGCAGCGAGCGGGGCCATGAAAGGGGAAAAGTAACGCTTACACATTTTCTAGTGTTCCGGACCATTCGCCGGTAACGGTGCTTCCATCAGAGAGCGTCAGGGTAAAGGTGATCGTCGTATTAAAACCGAGGGTGCGAATATTGACAGTGCCATCGCGGGCGTCAATAGCGGTGCCCTCGAAGGTGCCGAGGTTGTAGTCGAGGCCCATAGTGCCCACGACGAGCGAAAAATCGCGTCGGGTGGCCGACCAGCTGTAGTTGCCAGCGAGCAGGCGTTCGGAGCTACTGACGTTGAGGTCGAGGTAGATATAGTCGCCGATGCCCGTGATACCGAAGGCGTCACCCTTGGTGATGCTTTCGGAAGTGAGGTAGACATCCCAGTCGTGGATGGCGCCGCCGTTGGTGCCAAAGTCGATCAGGTAGCCATTGGGTACATCATAGGTGGTATCATTGTAGGTGAACTCGCGGGGGCCACCAAAATCGTCGTCATCGTCCCTGGGGTTACAGGAGGTAAGGACCGAAAAAGCAAAGAGCACAAAGAGCACGTAATAGACTTGGTTCATGATCGTGGACATAAGTGGGTGCAGTGAGCGTGATGTTCTTTTAAGTATAACGAAGGTAAGTCTAAATTGTGCGTACGAGGGTTGATTGTGCGGCGGTGGGAATGGTAACCAGCCGGGGGGCAATTTTTTCAAAAAAAGGAGCTGGTCGCTACAAGTAGGGGCTGATTTTGCGATCTTTCTCATTCAAAAACCGCCGGACCTATGCTACGCTTGCTCGCCTTACTGCTGCTGACTACCCATTGCTATGTGCCCCTGAGTGGCCAGCCCGACTGGCAGGCGACGGTAGACGAATGGGTGCAGGACGAGTACTTTAGGCACGCCAGTGTGGGCGTAGCGATAGCCGATGCCAGTACCGGCCGCCTGCTGGCGCACCATCGTGGCGGTAAGAGCCTGATACCCGCCTCGAACCTGAAGCTACTGACCACGGCCACCGCCCTGGCAGTGCTGGGCCCCGACTACCGCTTTGAGACGCAGCTGGCCCACGACGGCTATGTGGATGCAGAGGGCGTACTGCACGGCAACCTGTACCTGGTAGGCAGCGGCGACCCGACGCTGGGCTCGCCGGAGATGGAAGGCACCCCCAGCTGGCGGACGCTGCTAGAGCGCTTTCGGCTAGCCGTGCAGCAGGCCGGCATACGCCAACTGACGGGCCGAGTGGTAGCCGATGACAGCGCCTTCTCGAGTGCGGCCAATGGCAGCCACTGGCAATGGCTGGATATGGGCAACTACTACGGCTGCGGCACCTTTGGGATAAATGTACACGACAACCTGTACTACCTGCGCTTTAGGCAGCAGGGCAGCCTGGGCGCTACGCCCCCCGTAGCCCGGGTGGAGCCTGCCATACCGGGCCTGCAGTTTGAGAACGAAGTGACCAGCGCCGCGCGCGGCAGCGGCGATAATGCCTACATCTACGGCGCGCCCTATACCTACCAGCGGCACCTGCGGGGCACCATACCGGTGGGGAGTGGCTTGTTTAGTATAAAGGGCTCCATACCGGACCCACCCCTATTTGCGGCCCAGCAGCTGCAGCAGGCGCTGGAGGCCGTGGGCATTGTGAGTATGCGCCCACCCAGCACCATACGCAAGCTGGAGCCCGAAGCGGCACAAGACGAGCGCCGGACGGTACTGTACCGGCACCAGAGCCCCAGCCTGGCGGCCATAGTAGACCGCACCAACAAAGAGAGTGTGAACCTGTACGCGGAGGCCCTGCTGCGGGCCATAGGTCTGGCTAAGCAAGGCGAGGGCAGTGAAGCGGCCGGCTTGGAAGCCACCTATAGCTACTGGCAAGAACGCGGCCTGCCCACGGCGGGCGTGCAGCTGTACGATGGCTCGGGCATGGCCCCGCGCAATGTGCTGCCGCCGGCCTTCTTCACTAAACTACTGAGCAGTATGTACCAGGATGAGCGCCTGCGCGAGGCCTACTGGGAGAGCCTGCCGGTGGCGGGCCGATCGGGCAGCCTGCGCAACAGCCTGCGCGGTACTGCGGCCGAAGGGCGCCTGCGCGCCAAGAGTGGCTCGCTGGAGCAGGTGCGTGCCTATAGTGGCTTCGTGAGCCGGCGCGACGGGCAGGTGCTGGCCTTTAGTGTGATGCTGAATAACTATGAAGGGGGTGGCGGTGATGCACGGCGGGAGTTGTTGGGGTTGATGCGGGAGTTGGCGGAGTGACCCACCCCAAACCCCTCCCTGGGAGGGAGGGGCTTTATAGGGAGGTGAATGAATGAGTAAAAGGTATGAACGAAAGGAATAAGGGAATAGTAGCGGTGGTGCTGGCGGCACTGGTGTGGAGTACGGCGGGGCTGTTTATCAAATGGTTGCCGCAGGATGCCTTCACGATATTGTTTGTGCGGGCTATCTATACGATGCTGGTGTTTTATGCGGTGTACCGCCTGGAGGTGCTGCGCTTTAATAGGCAGACCTTCATCAATATGCTCTTTTATGCGGGGCTGCTGGTGTGTTTTGTGACCTCCACGAAATGGACCACCGCGGCTAATGCCATCTTTTTGCAGTATACGGGCGTGGCCTACGTACTGCTGCTGGAGCCGCTGTTGTTTAAGCTGCCGTACAGGCGCATCAACATCATCACTACCGTGGTGTGCTTTTTGGGGATGAGCCTCTTCTTTATGGAAGACTTTGATGCCAGTGGCGGCTGGGGGCTCATCATAGCGGCGGTATCGGGCGTGGCCTATGCGGGTTTTATGCTGGGCCAGCGTGCCAACCCGCCGGAGTACCACGTGGCGGCGGTGTTTTGGGGTAATCTGCTGGTGGCGGGCATAGGGCTGCCGAGCTTCCTGGCGGCGGGGAGCTTTACGATGGAGGCACAGCTGATGCTGGCCTACCTGGGCCTGATACAGATGGGCTTGGGCTATCTGCTATTCACCTACGGCCTGAAGCGGACCACCGCCACGGAGACCTCGCTAATAACCATGCTGGAGCCGCTCTTTAACCCGGTGTGGGTGGCAGTGGGGTACGGGGAAAAGCCTAGCGTGCTGGCGATAGTAGGCGGGGTGATAATAGTGGTGGCGCTGATTGTGCGGATTTTGGTGCTGCGGAAAACGGTGGGGCGGGAGCGGAAGGTGGAGAAATTGGGTGAGGGTACCCTGTACTACGTACCTAGTACTAAACAATCTTACTGCTTGATGATCATTTGCTGCTGGATATCTTTGCCTGCTTGTACCTGTAAGAAATAGGTGCCTGCTGGCAGATTCGCTGGTGTATACCACTGCAGCTCGGTGAGCTCCTGTTGGTTGGGGATGTGCTCTTCTGCTACCAGCTGGCCCACACTGTTATAAAGGCTTACCTGTGCCGATACACCCACCGGTACCTCCATTGTGACCATGCTCACTTGGGAGAATGGGTTGGGGGAGGTTTGGAGGGTGAGGTGGGTAAGTGTTGGATCGGTCTCTATACGTCTAGTCCCACCGTCGGCTTCAGATTGTGAGAAATAATTACTAAGATTCAGAACTTGTCCATTCTCAACGGTTGTGTTTAGTGCGGGAACAATGTCGGCATTCGATAAAAGCAGGCTCTTTATTTCGACCATGGATGAGTTAGGATTAGCTATAGCTAGCTGAGCAAGTGCAGCAGTTACTTGAGGTGCGGCAAAAGAAGTACCCGTAGATAAATAATAATTTGAGCCATCATTGGTGAGAATGTCTACAGCCTCTGTTGCAATTTCATAAAACTCTGGATTGGAATTTGTTCCTTGCCAAGGTTGAGTGAAGCACTGTTCTGTACCAGCAACGGATATTTCCGTCGCTAGGGCTATTTCGCCTGGAAAAACATTCCTTCTCGAGTCAAAGCCTTGATTACCAGCAGCACTGACTAACGTGATATTATCAAATGGAATAATTGGGGAACTACCTGCGGTAGTACCAAAAATTTCCGCCCATTCTTGCTTTAATGTCGAAGAACCTCCAGCTAGGTGTCCTGTTGTAGTAATTAGGTTGGCACTGAAATTAACGATGACTCTATCTTCTGGCCCCCAGTCGCCGGACTCGAATTGATCTTCCAAATAACCAGCCAGTTTTAACAAAATGTCTGAGGTACTTTGCCCTGTGTTTTCGAAAGTCACGAGGTTCAAATATTCAACTCCTGTAGCTCCAGTCTGTGTCAGGATATTTTCGATCACGGAAAATACTTTTAGACCATGAGTTCCCCCTAAAACTGTTGAATCATTAAACAAATTGATTGTAGTCATTCCAGGTATATATTGATCAGCGATGATGACCTTTATTCGTTCTTGGTTGGAATTCACAGACTGATCTTGACCAATAAGTCGATTATTGTGACTATCGTCACAGTTTGGAAGAGGGTCGAATGTTCCATTAGAATATAAAAGCCCACCATCTCCTATGAATAGTAGCATTTGCAAATCTCCGTCTTGGACATTGCTACGAGCTGTCGAATTTCCTTGTTCCCCATTTTGGATATTGATGTGCCAAAGCAATTCCTCAACATTATTAATGATTGAGGATTCACCATTTTCGGTGTAAGTGATGGGGAAGTTAATATTTGCCCAAAGTTCAAGTCTATTGTCAGAGTTTATCGTTGAATATTCCGAAATTCCGTACAGGTCGCGCAGCACTTGTTGGTTAATAGGTGATGCGCTAGAAGTATACCGAACAATAAACTCACTGGAAGAATAACTTTGGGCGGTAAGTTGAAACGCTAATGATAGTCCTAGGAGCACTTTTACAATTGTGTTCATGCTTTTGAATGATTATTTAAGAATATATATCATTACTATAAGCTCGTGTACTTTAAAACGTGACTACTTTTTTAGAATATTTCTTGCAATTCTGTAGTTGCAACAGATAAGTGTTTTTGTATTGTGTGATTTTGTCATTTATATAATTCTCTAGGTAAGAAAAGAAAAAACTTAGTAAATGTAATAGTTAATATAATTGATATGCCATTCTTAGTAACAGGATCTAATCGATCCCTTGCTTATTATTAACCATGTGTCGTTTTGTTTTTTCTTGCAAAACGACACATGGTTTTGCGACGGGGCGAATTACTTTAGTTTTTGAAAAAATGAATCCATGTTGCTAAGTTGTAGATTTCTATTTTGAGAATTTTCTAACTTTTATACGCAAAATGACTGAAAACGTCTGGACTCTAGAACAGGTTAATTAAATTACTCGATTTTCTGTTTCATTACTTAGTGTAGTATTTATGATCTAGCTCTATCTGCCACCCTAATTTCTTATTTCGCTTTATTTATTACGTAGAAAACTGAATTGAACATGATCAGATGTCTAAAAATAAGCATAGTATTGATTTGTTGCAGCTTTCAACTCTTAAGCCAAAATGGTGATGCGTCTGTCTTTCAATTAATTGCCAAAGCTAGGACGACAGACAACAAAGAAAGTTTACCATTTATTGATGAAGGCTTTATAATATGCAATTTACGATCTTGTTCAGATTCAATAATTGGAATGCTCTATCAGAGAAAAAGTGTCGCGTTTTACAGAGACTATATTGATGATAACTTAGCTGTATTGTATGCTGATTCTGCCACGCTTTATTATGAAAGAGCTTTTACTAATCCTAATATGCTCATTGCAAACTCTTACTTTAATAAAGGTACAATGCAACGAGAAATCGGAAGAATTGAAGAGGGAAAGGAATCAATAGAGATAGCGCTCGATAGATTACAACAGATACAGAGACAACTTCCAGATGAGGACTTAGACTCAATAAAGGTCAATTGGAATTTTGATCTTGTTAGGATTTATACTCAGAAAGGAGACTTCAAAACGGCACTCGAAAAGGCTCGACAATTGATCAGCGAAAATGAGCTGAATAGATTTAACGAGAAACGATTCACAAATCAATTAGGCTTGATAAACCTTGCACAAGGCAATTATCGATCTGCAAAAGATAGATTCTCTTACCTAGTTGAAGTTCTTCACGCGGATGAGGATATTACCTACAGAGGAAATTTAGGCCTTGCATTTCTGAATCTGCAAGACTTTGATAAAGGCGCAACATATTTAGAAGAAGCAAATCAGGCATGGAAAAATCTCTTGAACCAGACGGACAACAATTACAATAGGAGATATTTATCAAATTCTCATTCTAATCTTTTCCAGCTATATCTGGAGTTAGGAGATTGGAACAAGGCCGATTATCATATTACTGAGGCATTAGCTCTCCTTCGTAAAGTTGACAATACCGAGAGTATGATTCGCTTCGCGGAGCTCTATTTTAAGAAATCTAGGCTGGAACATGCTTTAGGAGACTACGATAGTAGCCTTTTTTTTCTAGAAACGGCAATTGATATCGTAGCCCCTGAACTGTTCCATACTGGTACCGAAGAGCAGATTAGCATTATTGGTAACTTTAAAGAAGCCCTCGAAATTATCGCCTTCCGTGCTCAAGTCCTGGCGGAACAGGGAGAATTGAATAAAGCCTTGGATGATGTGATGCTCCTCAATCGGCTGGTGACACAAAGTAGGAGAACGTACCAATCTTCCCTCTCTAAGTACTTTTTGATTCAGAAGGTGGTGCCGGTGTATGAGTTGGGGATCAGGCTGAACCGAGAGCTGTATGCCCAGACGGGGGACCGAGAGTATCTGGAGCAGGCCTATGCGCTGAATGCCAGAAACAAAGCCATACTGCTACTGGAAAGCCTGCAAAGTGAACGGGCCATGACTTTTGCTGGGCTACCCGCGGAAATACAAGGACAAGAACGAGAATTGCGGGATGCGGTTTCGGAGCAGGAGAGCTTGCTGTATCAAGCTTACCAGCAGGGCGATGATATTGATAGCCTACAAAGTGTGGTGTTTGAGCAGGAGCAGGCCTACTATCAGTTTATCCAGCAGCTGGAACGGGACTACCCGGCGTATTACGAACTGAAATATAGCGCGGATCGGCCACCGGTAAGTAACGAAATACAAGATAAACTAGAGAGCGATCAGGTACTGCTAGAGTACTTTACGGGTCAGGATAGTATCTATACCTTCCTGATGGATGGACGGGAAATGCGGGTATACAGTAAGGCAAAGCCAGCGGGTTTCGTGGATTCGGTAGCGCTGTTTAGGGAGTTGCTAACAAATGGAATTGAGAAAGATTGTGAGCAGACCTACATCCGTCTGGGGCGGTATTTTTATGATCTCTTGCTGGCTGAACCGCTCGGGAGCCTTGGAGAGCATAAGCAGCGCCTGGTAGTAGTGCCAGACGGATTGCTGAATTTCCTTTCTTTTGAGGCTTTCATCTATAAGGATCTGGAACGTCTGCAGGGTGCTGAAGGCTTCTTGGTGGAGAAATATGCTTTTAGCTATGCCTACTCCAGTAAGCTGCTCCTAGAGGAAGAATATTATCCGCGGAGCGCGACCAAAGGCTTTGCAGGATTTGGGATGGAGTACGACGACTACACCCTGGATTATCTGCAAGAACTGGAATATGGTGATTGGAAGTACGTAGATACTACCCTGGTACTGCCATGTGGCCAACTGAAGGATACCACGCGCTATTATGGAAAGCTAATCTACTCGGATGATGAGGTACGGGATATCGCTGCCTTGGCGGAGGGTGACAGCTGGCTAAACGAAGAAGTGATGAAGCAAAGCTTCATGGACAATGCCAACGGCTATAAGCTCCTCCACTTGGCTATGCATGGCACCTATGATTTGGAGTTTCCGATGAACTCATCGCTCATCTTTAGTCGGAGAGATTCGACTGATATTTTCTTGCGGGCAGCCGACATCTATAACATGGAACTGGATGGTGATATGGCGGTGCTGAGCGCTTGCAATACGGCCTATGGAAAGCTGCAAGCAGGGGAAGGTCCGATGACTTTGGCGCGGGCATTCCACTACGCCGGCATACCAGCAGTAGTGGCCAGTCTCTGGAGTATACCTGATAACTCGACCTCGCGGATTATGAGGTTGTTTTATCAGGAGCTGGATAAAGGACTGTCAAAGGATGTGGCCTTGCAGCAAGCAAAGTTGGCATACCTGGCCAGTGATGATTTAAGCTCGCCGAATTCCAGGCAGCCGCTACACTGGGCACCTACTATAGTGATCGGGGATGTAGCGCCGGTGCCGATTTCGCCGCGTTCGAATTGGTGGTGGATTTTGCTGGGGGCTGGAATTCTGCTTGGCGGATATTTGATGGTGAGAAGAGGGAAAGCGAACGATGCGATAAGTTAAACCTAACGTTATTCGTTCTCCACGCTTTCGCGTGGATGGGGATTTGTTGTCAGCCTGAAGGCTGAAGAACGTAGGGAGGATTGGGCTTCGCGTCGGGGGACGCTCAGGAACGCTCAGGAACGGGACGCGAGCCGAACAGGCGAGCACGGCGTGTGGAACGCGCAAGGGCTAGGGATAGTAGGTGCGCGATCGCGTGCCGGATAGCTCGACGCTACGGACCGCCGCCAATTGGCGGGTAAAAGGGAAGTGAAGCGGAGCCCCCAAAGGGAGGAGGTATACCTCATTTTTGCAGCCCTGTGAATTCTCTTACCTTAGTCGGAAAAACAGATGCGCACCCGACTTGTACTGATCTTTTTGCTGGGCGTAGGCCTATCGCTGCCAGCACAAAATAGCATTGAATACCAACTGGACCTGGATAATATACAGCACCATGAGCTGGGTATACAGGTGAGCTTCAAGGCCTTGCCGCCACAGCCGCTGGTGGTGCGCATGCCCACCTCCTCACCTGGGCGCTATGCGGAGCACAACTTTGCGAAAAATGTATACGATGTAGCAGCCCAGGATGCGGATGGAGCAGACCTGCCCCTGAGCCGAACGGGGATCAACGAATGGACGGTGAGTGGCCACGATGGGGTGGTAATGCTGAGCTATACCCTGTACGCCAACCGAGCTGACGGCACCTACGCTAAGGTGGACAACCGCAAGCTGCACCTGAATATGCCCGCCACCTTTGTGTACGGGGTGGGGCTGGATGAGCGGCCCGTGGAGCTGCTATTTCCTGAGAATGAACAAGCGGACTGGAAAGTAGCGACCCAACTGGAGCAGGTGACGGAGCATCGCTACCGGGCACCGAATTACTACTACTTTTATGATAGCCCTACCTTCTATGGCGATATACGGTTTCGGAGCTGGGAGGTGCCACATAAAGACGGCAGCCAGACGATAGAGATGGCTTTCCTGACCCCTGACCCCGATAGCTTGCTGGACGCCTACGCGGAATGGACGAAGAAGATCGTGGCGGAGCAGCAGGCGATATACGGTGAGCTGCCCGACTTTGACTTTGGACGCTACACCTTTTTGTGTGCGTATAACCCCTATGTGAGTGGCGATGGTATGGAGCACCGCAACAGCACGGTATGTAGTGCGCCGGTGCCGCTGGAGGGCTATAGTGAGCGACTGATAGGCACGATATCGCATGAGTTTTTTCACTGCTGGAATGTAGAACGGATACGCCCAGCCAGTCTAGAACCTTTTGACTTTGATCGGGCGAACCAATCGGGCGAGCTGTGGTTTGCGGAAGGCTTTACGAGCTATTTTGATGACCTAACGCTGTGCCGCGCGGGCATCTTGAGTGAGGAGGAGTACGTGGAAGGCTTGCAAGGTATGCTAAACTATGTACTACTACGCCCCGGTACGCGCCACCGGGGTCCGATAGGGATGAGTCAATGTGCACCATTTGTGGATGCAGCCAGCTCGATAGACCCCGATAACTTTGATAATACCTTCATTAGCTACTACTCTTATGGGGCGGTGCTAGGTATGGCGCTAGACCTGGAGCTGCGCCGGAGCCATGATACAGACCTGAACGCGTACATGCAATTGGTGTGGGATGAATACGGACAGCCAGAGATACCGTACAACATACCCGACCTCAGGAACGCCTTGGGCAAGCTAACGGAGGACGAAACCTTTGCCAAGGAATGGTTTGCGAAGCATGTGTATGGCAGTCAGCTGCCGGATATGGCTGGGCTGCTGGCGGAATTTGGTGTGCGGGTGCTAGTAGAAGAACCCGATTCTGTAGGCTTTCTGCAGTTGAGATTGCGCGATACCGAAGAAGGCTTGGAAGTGCGAGGGACGGTGTACGAAAACAACCCACTATATGCAGCTGGCCTGGAAACGGGCGACATCATTACGGCACTAAACGGCGAAGCCGTAACTACACAAGAGGACTGGGATGCAATAGTTTCGGGACTGAGTTTAGGAGAACGCTATAGCATAGCCTATACGCAGAACGGAGTGGCCAGCACGGGGATGTTTACGGCAGGAGCAGATCCGAGTTTTGAGGTGATGATGATGCCTAAGCGAAAGATGGATAAGAAGGCGGCAGAACGCCAAGCTGCCTGGTTGGCGCCTAGTGGACGATAGTGACTGCTGCGACCAGAAAGTGTGGATGTTAGAGCGCGGACAATATTGACTACTCCGAAGCAACTATTCAGGGGACTGCCGGGTTGTAATGAGGCACGAAAACCAAACTGAAACATGACACATATAGATTGGCAAAACCTGGAGGGCCGCTACACCTATGAAGAATTCCGTCAACTGACGGATAACCTGCTTGCCGAAGGCAAAACGACGGGAGAGGATCACAGCCCTGCGATGATCAATTACACCGAACTCAATGTAGTGCGTATGCGCAGACTGGATAAGCGATCGCGACTGACGGAGGAAAGCCAAACGGCCTTGGCTGGTATCCAGCGCCCGATGATATGGCTGAGCATAACGGAGGCCTGGTGTGGCGATGCGGCTCAGATCATACCCGTGTTGCAGCAGATGGCCGATGAGCATCCGTTAATTGAGCAGCACCTAATCCTTCGCGATGAGCACCTAGATATTATGGATGCTTTCTTGACGAATGGCGCCCGTTCTATCCCGGTAACCATAGTGCTGGATAAAGAGACGAACGAGGTACTGGGCCACTGGGGCCCACGCCCGTCGGAACTGCAAGCACAGGTGATGGCAGCGAAGGCAGCTTCCATAGCTGCACCGACACCAGAAGAGCGTCGAGAAATAACAGCTCAATCTAAGGTGGAGACTCAGAAGTGGTACGCCCGAGATAAGACCCGCTCTACCCAGAACGAGATGCTACAAACCGTAGCTGCCCTGACGACTGAGGAGTAGACTGACGGTAGTTGCTAAAAAGGCAGTTTTCCTACATCGACATTACCACCGGTAAGTATGATGCCCACGGTCTTCCCTTTGAACTGTTCGGGATAGGAGAAGACAGCTGCTAGTGGTACCGCACAGCTGGGCTCTATGATGATTTTCATGCGCTCCCATACCTGACGCATGGCATGGATGATGGCTTCTTCGTCTACTCGTAGAATATCGGTCACATGCTCCCGAATAATCCCAAAGGTTTTTTCGGAGAGCGGGGTGCGAAGGCCATCGGCAATGGTGTTGGTGGTCTCGTTTCGCTGGATAGTACCGCTGTGGAAAGAGCGATAGGCATCGTCTACCTCAAAAGGCTCGGCTGCAAGTACGGTAATGTCTTTGGCAAAGTAGTGTGCGGTAAGGGCTGTACCACTAGCGAGTCCGCCTCCCCCAACAGGGGCCATGAGAATGTGGAAGTGATCTGGCCCATCCTGTAGCAGCTCTAAAGCTGTGGTGGCCTGGCCAGCAATGACATTATAATCGTCGAAGGGATGGATGAAGTAGGCTCCTTTCTCTGCTACGACCTCTTCTAATTTGGCCTGCCGACCTTCTGGCGTACTCTCGCAAAAAATAACCTCTGCACCGTAGCCGCGGGTTGCGGCTACCTTAACGGCTGGTGCATTCTCTGGCATTACGATATAGGCGGGTACGCCCTTGACCTGAGCAGCACGGGCCACAGCCTGGGCATGATTGCCGGATGAGTGGGTGGCAAGCCCCTTAGCTAGTTGTTCTTCGCTAAGTCGGCTGGCGGCATTGGCTGCACCGCGCATCTTGAAAGCGCCAATCTTCTGGAAATTTTCGCATTTGAAGTAGATATCAGCTCCGGTCATCTTATTGATGGCTTCGGACGTCATGACCGGTGTGCGATGCACCAAGGGTTGGATGAGGCGATGACTGGCACGGATATCTTCGATGGTAGGTACGCTGGTCAGCAGCTTAGCAGACATACTTCAGGCTTTTTGATCAAAGGTAGGAAAAGGAGAGGGATAAGGAAGCGGTTGGGGTGTGTGGGGGGACCGTGTGAAGAAGTGGTTGGATCTAAACTCTGGAGGATGTGTTTGGGGCATACCGCCTGCGGCGGGCCCACCCTCTTGGTCCGGTTCACCAGTCATCTCTCATCTTCCTCAGATGAAAGACACGCCAATCTTGGGCCGTAACAAGCAATCACCTGCACCGCTCAAAATTGTTCTTCCTATCCAGCAGTATCTCCGCTGGATCCAACATGCGTTGAGGAGTCTTATAGAACTCCGATCGTGGTGCCTTGAATAATCGGATACACCACCTGACGAAGAAATTCAGGACGAATTCGATCCTGAATCAGAAGTACTTACGATTGATGGTATTAGCACAACACCATTTGTAAGTACCTGCTCTTTGCGGTAAAGATGGGCCAACTTCGATTGCTTAAGCCAGGACGATTGTCTCTGGAAAAGCGGCACCCATCGGCAAAAGAGCATAAGCTATGAGTTGGTAAATGTAAATAAAATAAACAAAAATTAATATATTTTTTAGTGAAAATATTTTTTGTGCCTTTTGTAGTGTTTGCCAAAAAAAATCCCGAGCGCCTCCTCAGACGCCCGGGATACTGCAATCCAGTCTACACATATTTTATCGTTGCACGACTAGCTTTTCCGTCCATTGGAAGTCGTCGCCTTGTACTTGTAGTAAGTATATGCCATTAGCAAGACCAAAATCGCCAAGTGGGAGTTCTTGTTGAGTTTCAATGCCTGCTGGTAGCTCCATGCTTGGCCAATTGCCCATCAAGCGGCCCTGGAGATCCATAATGCGAATGTGCACTTGCGTCTGCTCCTCACTGTGAATACGAATCCAGGTGGAACTCTGAGCAGGGTTAGGGCCCAATTGTAGGCTGAGGTAATCTGGCACTGTAGGGTCAATGGTACTCGTGATCATACCATCGCCATACTCGTAGTAGACGTCATAGGTAAACGTACCCCAGTCAACCGACTGGTTTTCGTTGGTCGTGATGAAATGGATCTGATCTACTACTACTTCCCCGCTGTTGATGGTGAAGAAACCATCGCTACTTCCGCTTCCTGGTGCGTACGCTGGTGAGCCAGAAGCGCCATAACCTGGCGTGAGGCTACCTTCGGTAGCAGGACGGAAAAACATACGACCACCCTCGCTTTGGTTGTTGGTATAGTCAAAGAAACCATTCACACGCTCACCGTGCAACAAGCGAGCAGGTGATGGCGGGCAGGTGACTAGGTTCTCAATGAGAACATTACCGAAGAACAGGTCCGTAGGGTAGAGAATAAGGAGTAGCACTTCCGACTGGTCTGCTGAAGTGGCCTGAAAGCGAATATGATCTACTCTCCGGTTGCCACTGTTGATCGTGAAGTTACAGTCGCCGCTACCAGCACCACTGTACAGGCCTGAGCCGCAGGCGCCGTAGCCTGGCGTGAGGCCTCCGTTGGTGTACGGGCGAGGGAAGATGCGAACGCCCCCTGGAACGGTAGTTTCGTAGTCGTAAACCACGGTGCGTTGCTCACCATTGGCAGCGAAGTTGTCCTGCATGATGCCGAAGTTGGTCACTTTGACATTACTCCAGTACCAATTTACAGGAACGAAAAAGGTCTTTAGGGTCTCGCTCTGGTCATCGTTGGTGATGACTACGCGCAGATGGTCAACACGAACGTTGATACCTGAGTTGATGGTGAAATTAACCGTTTGGGACCCAGTACCGGTGAAGGTTGGTGACCCACTGGCACCGTAGCCTGGAGTCAACCCTCCATTCGTGAATGGACGGATAAAAATACGAGTACCACCACTGTGATTAATGTTGTAATCGAAAGTAATGGTCGCTTGCTCACCGTGTAGGAAAGAGGCTACCTCCTGCTCTACGTTAAATCGGAAGTTATTCACGCCGTTTTCACCGAAGCTGTATTCTACGGGGATGTAGAATTCTCGTAAGGTCTCTGACTGATCAGCCGTAGTGATGATGAAACGAATTTCGTCAACCACTACTTCACCACTATTAATGGTGAAGAAAGCAGAACCGCTACCGTCACCGGAATAAACAGGCGAACCACTGGCTCCGTAGCCGGGAGTAAGGGCTCCATTGGTAAACGGACGAGGGAAAATGCGCACCCCTCCAGGTGCATCAACGGAGTACTCGAAAGTGAAATCAACGCGTTCGCCAAGCGCAAAGGCCGCTACTCGGGTAGTGGGAAGGTCAATTTGGCAAACATCGTTTTGTGCCAATAAAAGAAGGCTAGAAAATGTCAAAAAGGAAAGAGTAATCAGTGTTTTCATAGAAAACAGTTTTAGGATATTAGGCTAAATTTGTTCGAGCTTCTTGCTCGACATCATACCTTAATACCCTCGCGGCCCGTTTCGTTACTAGCTTTTACCATAAATACCACAACCCTATGCGTTTTTTACTCTTTTCTATCCTTTCTTTCCTGATCAGCGGCACAGTTTATACACAGGATCTAACTTATCTAGAGCTTGTGCCCAATGAGACTGTCGAATACGAAGGGGTCATTGACAGTGGCTCAGTTATGACTGATTTGTCTTGGGCCTGGAATAGTTCGGTGGCTTGTTTTCCGGAGACCGTCTCCAAGCAGTTTCGTGGGAAGCACGTTTTGTATATGGTCGATGTGCCTCGCTATTCAGAGCTCGAGATCAAGCTGATCCCCGATGACGAATCCGCTGATTATAGTCTCTATGCTTACCAGGCTTCAAAGATCACGGCACGTAACCTCGTTCCTAATCTTCAACGCTGCATTCGTTGTGAGGCGGACTATTCGACAGAATACCGCTATGTCAACCGCGTGCAGGATCATACACGTACGGTACGCGATATTTTAGCAATCAACAACCCTTACCAGGCCGTTATCGCTGTGGTAGGGCCTCCGGGAGTGGAGGTAGGTTCTTTTAAGTTGCAGATCAATATGCGCAGCCGTTAAGAAGAAAACCCTCGGAAATGAAAGTCTCCGAGGGCTTGCGTTATTAGTGCTTTATTATTCGGGTGGCATCCACCCAGGATCCATTTCGGACGTGTATCCAGTATACGCCATTCGGTAGTGCACTTAGGTCTAGCGGTTGGAGTGTTTCGTCCTGCAGCTGGAAGGTACGCAGGTGTTGTCCTTGACTGCTGAAAAGTAGGACCTCAGTAACTTCATTGGTGTTCCAAATGCGTATCTGCAAGGCCTCGCGCAATGGATTGGGATACACCTCCCATTGTGGTTCGTCAGCCTCAATTCTCGCACTTCGAATTTCCGAATAGGCAAAGTCGCCGCTGTAGTCTTGCTGCTTTAGTCGGTAGTAGTAGCGGGTACCTGCTTTGACGGAGGCGTCCACGTACTGGTAATCATTAACAGCTCCTGGATCCTGATTGGCATCCACCCAGTTGATCGGGCGAAACTCCGTTTCGTGTTCCGAACGGCGTTCTATGTCAAATCCAGCATTGTCAAGTTCATCTGCTGTTTGCCACTGCAGGTGGATATGATCTTTTTCCGCTTTCGCGCTAAAAGAGAGCCATTCTACGGGTAATATGGAGAAATTATCGGTACAGACCTTTACGCCCCAGCCATTTATACTACCACCATCCTGATTGGCATTGTCTCGTACGTTTAGCGTCCAGATCCCGGACATCGCCTGCCCATCAAATGCATCTAATGTCTCAAATGGAGTCACCTTAGCTCCCGTATTTCTGGGGCAAGAAATGGCACTTCCGGCCTCATCATCAAAAGATAGTAGGAGGTCATCTGCACTACCACAATCAGAATTGAAGAGGGCTCGCTCTGTGCCTGCAGGACTTTCTATCGAAGCACGGAGGTCGCCGACCCAGGTGTGGGTGATGTCCAGGTTCAGGATGTCTACATCATTAATGGTGCCGCTATGTGGGATATTGACAGTTGATAAATAGTCATCGGGACTGCCAGGATCAATAGGAATATTACCCGAGAAGGAATAGAAGAAGCAGGATTCTGTCTCCAGATCAAAGGCTGAAGAAGTATTGACAAAACTACAGGAGGCATTACCACTAGTCACCCGCCAGTAGTACAAAGATTCACCGCCCAGGGCATCATCTAGCGTGGTACTGGTGTTACTCGTGTTTACACTAGCCACAATATTGCTGAAAGAGGGGCTGTCAGCAACTTCCAGTAAATAACTGGTAGCGCCGGAGCTAGCCGTCCAGTTAAATGTGGGGAATAGCTCCGCATCCGTTGTGCCATCGGCAGGAGAGATCAAGCTTGGTGCCGGCGGTGCCGCAAGAATGTCGAAGTTGAGATCAACTGATTGGTTGCCGGCAGTACTGGTGCTAAGGATGGTTACAGTGTAGCTACCGGGAGAAAGGCTTACAAAATTGCCCACAGTGACGGTTACATCATCGCCTGGATTAATGGGATTCGCCGAGAAGTTGGTCGTTACTCCAACGGGAGCACTAGTGGTACTCAGGTTCAAGGGGTCATTGTACCCGCCAATTCCTGCACTATTGACCACAAAGTTGAGGCTAGTACTCGAACCCTCACAAACACTCGGTACTCCGCCACTGTAAGTGAAGGTATAATCCGGCACTGAAGCTACATCAATAGTGAAGTTGACATTAGAAATATCAAAAAAGATATTGTCAGAGCAGCGGACCATCACGCGGGCGGTGGTGCTTGTACCGGTAGGTACAGTAATAGTTTGTGAGCCATCGTTGGGGGTGTTGCTTTCCAAGGTCGTGGGATAGGTGTTACCGCCATCGTAGGACAAAAGAATATCCACATTGCTACAGCTGATGGGTGCCGCGGCAGTGCCAGCTACATCCCAATTGACGGTGGCTTGTGATTGCTCGAACCAGGTAAGGTTGGTATTAGGAGAGGTCACCAGAAAAGGCCCAGTACTACCGTCTACGGATAAGGTGATATTATCCTCAGTAGTACAGCCGTAGTTGCCATCGAAATCACGCACTGTGACACGGAAGTCCATGTCGCGCGTAGTAGCAGGTAAAGTCTCCCAGGTGGGATCAACGTTGTTAATGATATCAGTAAGTCGTGGGAAGTAGCGTTCGGGGCTACTGACGGGGTCAAACGAACGGAACATCGGCCCCTGCGTATTGGTAGACTGAGGAGGCATATTTTCACCCACCTCATTATCATACTGTTCCCAGCAATAGGTCAGTGGATCACCATCAGAGTCGGATGCATTTCCCGTAAGGACAAAAGGTGTATCCCCCGGGATGTCATAATCTTGCCCGGCGGTAATCGTTGGGCCATTATTACTCATGTCGATAATCGTGGCACAGTTGTTTCCGCCTCCCGTCTCCATATAATTGGCTATTTCCTGGATGTTGACGCCGTGATAGTACGGGTCACTATTGTTCTGAACATTAGGATTGCAGATACCGGCATAGCCCATAATGGTACTGGCGCTACCTGGTTCCATCGACGCAGATGAGCGGTTACAGTTGTTGTTCTGTGTATGATTGCCACCGAACTGATGGCCCATCTCGTGCGCTACATAGTCGATGTCGAAGGGGTCACCAATAGGGCTTCCCCGGCCAGTTACGCCACGTGCTTTGCGGCTTGATACGCAAGGTGATCGAAGGCTGGCAATACCACCACCACCAGTACTGAATACATGACCAATATCGTAATTGGCGGTGCCAATGACGTTATCAATATTGGACTGGTTTTGCCCCAACATCGTAGAACCACTACCGTTGGTGTAAGGGTCTGTGTCGGGATCGAGGTAGATAAGATCATTGTTATTGGCAATCAGGACGAGGCGTAGGGCCAAGTCCATTTCGTACACGCCATTGACCCTATTCATACTGGTAGCCATGGCTGATGCGGCACCTGCTACAGTCCCGCCGTGAAAGGTGGCGTATTCGCCGGTACAGGCGAGGGCCAGGCGGTATTCTCTAAATTGGCAGTCACCAGCACGTCCGGCGCCGCCGTTACCCGCATTTTCAGGTTTGCGATCATCTACAGTATGACATTCAAATGGCCGAATGGGCATTGGGTAGTCTTTCTTGTGGTACACCTGGTATACATCGCGTCGGTTCCAGTACAGTGGATCCACAAACCAGCTGCCTTCCTCACCGCGTACCATGGCGTGGAAACCACGATCCGTCCAGTCTAAACGAATAGTAGTCATGGGGTTTTCAGTGCTTATACCCCGCCACGTACGGATGTACCACCATTTTTGCTGCAGCCCAGGCGCCAGGAGGTCGTATGCGACAATCTTGAAGCGCTGTATGTTCCCCTCCGGGTCCGGTAGTTGGAGTATTTGCTCGCTGTTGTTTGGTGATACGTCATTTTCGTGGGGGCTACCCCAGAGTAGTTCCTTCAAGGCAGTGGTGTCAGCCCGATAGGACAGGAATTTGTTAGGAACCAGCTTGCGCTCTTCCTGCTGCAATATTTGTTGCTCGGCTTGCGGTATCCATATACTTTGCTGAGCAAGGAGAAATTGACTGCTGAGCAGTAGCACTAGTAGCAGATAATTGAAAACGTTTTTCATCTTGATGCCTTTTACCCAAATAGTACCCCATTAGGCGTATGCCTATGGATTAACATGGGGGGAGAAAATATTCACTGTTGTTCGGGATGTGCTTGTAATGCCGGGGTACAACCTAACGCACGATAATAGACTTGGTTGATTGGGGCTAGAGGTGAATGAACTGTTCAGAGAAGAGAGCCACAGACCAGGGCTGGATGAACATATAAGTGTAGCCAAAATACGGCTTAGGGAATAAAATTAAGGCTTGATATGGCAGATTTCAACGATGAGCAGGTTCTATGTCAGGATAACTGCAAAAGAAAAGGCGACAATCAAGGTTGCCCTCGATCATCGCCTTTCGCTTTGCTTTGTAAAACTACGCCTTAGGAGTAGCTGCGTTTTTTATGTTCCTTAATGCACCCCGTGCATTAGGCGTTTTAGCATAGGATTGAGTAGCATAACTACCACCCCAGCTGCTATGGGGACAATTGTAAAAATAAGGAAGAAGGTTGATAGTGAGTACTCTGCGGTAATCTCGTCAATCATACCTCCGGTAGTGTGTGCTATCTTATTTCCAATTGCGATGGCAAGGTACCAAATGCCGAACATAAACGCAATCATTCGGCCAGGTACCAACTTACTTACGTAAGAAAGCCCAACGGGTGATAGACAGAGCTCACCCAAAGTATGGAATAGATAAGCCATCACTAACCAAAGCATACTCACCTCGGCCGTTTTCGCTCCCTGCGGGATGCCCATCGCTCCTATTACTAGGAAACCAAAACCGATACCAAGGAGCGACAATCCAAATCCATACTTGATGGCTGCGCTTGGGTTGTATTTACTCTCCCACCATTTTGAGAATAGTGGTGCAAACATAATAATGAACAAGGAGTTCAGAATCGCAAACCAAGTAGCCGGTACTTCAGTACCTGTATTGGAAAATTCGCGGTTAAGCTTATAGATCACAATACCCCAGATCAGTACAAAACTGAAACCAAGGATCACATTAGATAGCGATATGGTTTGGAACGTCTGTGAGAACAGTTTGTACAGTACCCAGGTGATAATCGCAAGCGGGATAATCGTTAGGATAGTATCCACGGTTTTAAAGAGTCCGGCTGCGCTACCTTCCAGGGCACGAGCAGTATAATCCTTCGCGAAGATGGACATAGAACCAGCTGCCTGCTCGAATGCCGCCCAGAAAAAGACGGTGAAGAAGGCGAAGACAGCTACTGCAATAAGACGATCTCTAATGATCGGAGTATAGCGAGTTAGTCTGGAAATAAGAACTACCAGGAAGCAGACCAGGGCAGCCAGGATTACCCCGTTGGCGAGGTCACTTTTGGCTCCGTCTCCGAGGATCGGATTATTACCAATTTCCGATAGCGGATCATTCAAAATCCACAGAATAGAAAGCAAGGCAAACGCTCCAATCAGCACCTTGTCTAGCATGGTAAACGGATTGAGGCGATCCCCTTCGGGGACCTCAACGGCCTTCACACTTTCTGGATCAGGCTTAGCACCTATTTCACCGAAGATCGGCGCCGCAAACCAAAACTGTAGCATACCAAAGAACATGAAGATACCTGCCAGACCGAAGCCAAAGCTCCAACTAACCATCTCTCCCAGGTAGCCACATAGCATAATCCCCAGGAAGGCACCGGCATTAACACCCATATAGAATATGGTATAGGCGCCATCTTTCTTCTCCGGAAACTTCTCGTACATCTTGGAGATGATCGAGGTCATGTTGGGTTTAAAGAAACCATTACCGAAAATCAGTAAGGCAATACCTATGTATAAGAAGGTAGGTGTCTCCACCGCCATGGAGGCGTGGCCCATAGTCATGAGTAAGGCTCCGATGACTACTGCATAGCGGTAACCGATGATTTTATCGGCAATGTAACCACCCAAAATTGGGGTTAGGTATACCATCATCGTGTACGTACCGAGTAAGGATAGTGCAGCTGAACGGTCCCAGCCCCAGCCAGGGTTATCGCCAGTTATTTCTCCGATCAGGAAAATAACCAATAAGGCACGCATGCCATAGTAGGAGAAACGCTCCCACATCTCTGTAAAGAACAGTACAAAAAGGCCCGAGGGGTGCCCGAGCACTTTCCCGTGTTTATATAAATCTTCTGCCATCAGTTGATGTATTTATGAATCACAAGTTTAGTGTAGTAGAATTATTAATGGCTACCATTAAGCGGCAGCCTCCAGATCTTCGGCGCCGTGGGTAAGGCGCTTAAGTGGTTTAAGCATGATCAATACCAGTACGCCGATAATGGTACAGAACCCGGCAATACCGTTGAAGAGTGTGAATTCTCCCAATGATTCTGCTGATTCGCCCAGCAGACCAGCTACTTTATTACCTATACCAGTAGCCGCAAAGTAAGCTCCCATCATAAAGGCCACCCAGCGCGCTGGAGACAGCTTAGTGATGAAAGATAGTGCTACCGGTGAGGCGCAAAGTTCGCCTAGTGTATGGAAAAGGTAGGCCAAAATGAGCCATACCATTGATGACTTGGTGAGGATGTTGCCAGCTTCATCATAGCTGACCTCCTTACTGGCGATACTCATAAAGAGGAAACCCCAGCCCATGATGATTACACCAATGGCCATCTTGTAAAGAGAGGAAGATTCCTTGCCACGATTACGCCACCATGCCCAGAAGCTACCAACAATTGTCGCAAACATGAGGATGAAGATCGCATTCACCGACTGGAACCAAGAGGCTGGAACGGCAAAGCTGCCCAGCATCAGATCCGTCTTTTCTTTGGCATAAACGTTCATCAAACCACCGGCCTGCTCAAAAGCACCCCAGAAGGTGATGATGATAAGGAAAGAGATATAAGTAACCAATATGCGGTCTTTCTCCACCTGGTTACCATCATTATAGATTACTATAGCCACACCTACTGCAAAGGCAAGACCTAGCGTCAGTGCTGCGTAAGACCAGCTACCGGCACCAAAATAGATAACCAGTGCTATGCCGACCATCAAAAAGAAGCCAATCATGGAGTTGGTGTGCTTAAAGATATCTCCGATGAGGTTAGGCCTTGTCGATCCATCTTCTTTCTCTTCTACTTCTACCAGGTTACCTACGTGTGTCAGGTATTTCTGACCATACATGTACACCAACTGACCCATGGCCATACCGATACCGGCCAGACCAAAGCCATAGTGCCAACCAATAACTTCACCGACATAACCGACGATCAAAGCTGATGCCGCAGCACCCAGGTTGATACCCATATAGAAGATGTAGAAACCCATGTCGCGACGCTTGTCGCCCTGGCCGTACAGACCACCTACCATGGTAGAGATATTAGGTTTGAGACAACCAACCCCAAGCACGATAAGCACCAGACCCGTGTACCAGGCCCACATGGCTTCGATAGCCAAAATACTGTGACCCGCAACCAGGAGTGCACCACCCAGCATAACGGTCTTCCGTTGACCTAAATAGCGGTCGGCCAAAATACCACCGGGTATGGACGCTACGTATACAAACATGGTATACCAACCGTAAAGGGCGATGGCATCACCATTGGCCCAACCCAACCCCGGGTTTTCACCCATAGTTGTGGCGGTAAGGTAGAGCACAAAGATTGCCCGCATACCATAGTAGGAGAAGCGCTCCCACATTTCCGTGAAAAATAGAATATACAGACCTATCGGATGCCCGAACAACTGTGGCTGGTCCGCTAATGCATTACTGTCCTGCTGCGCCATAATCGCTAACTCTTGTTTTCGTTTTGTTTGCAGCTGTGCTTAGCTGGCCGCTGTAGAATGGGCCCGTGGTTTTATTGCACAACCGGCGCTAAAATTAGCTTTTTTCTGCTTCCAACTGTTAAAAGGCCCGTCTAAATTTTGTTAGCGATCAGTTAAACCAAAGAAAAAAGAAGTGGAATGCCCTTATGTCAGGTGATTTACGGGTTTGCTGTTCGGGTGAGGCGATTTTGCTAATGATTTAGCCTATCTTCTCCTAACTAACACCAAAACGAAAACACCATGTTGAACCGCGCGCTACTACTCACACTATTTTTATTTGCCTTTACCGCTACTCAAGCACAGGATTATATTCCCCTGGTGGTAGAAGGTGCTCACTGGAAAATTTGCAGTGACACCGAGCCGGAGAACTGGCCCTGTGCGCAAATATTTGAATATCACATTACTGGTGACACCCTGGTAGAAGGACTGGTTTACAAAAATGTATACCGCCGATCTTTTAGCAGGAACGGCGAGCCAGGTGGCGGGTGGAACTCCTATGATTGGCCACTAGAGATGGGAAACGAAATACTAGCGGGCTTCATCCGGGAAGATGTATCTACCAGAAAGGTCTATTGGCGAGAAGGCGGCAACACCATAGCCTGTACTAGCATAGCAGATGAAATATTATTGTATGACTTTACTAAAGAAGTCGGAGATACCATCATTGTCAATTGCCTTGCTGATGACTATCCACTGGTCATTCAGCAAGTCGCTATCGAGGAACACTATGGTATGGAGCGTACCGTGTACTATTTTGAAGACGAGTTGCGTCAGATTGAAGGGATTGGTTTTGAAACAGGTTTGCTTTTTCCACCTATTATTAAACCCAATTATGGTCCGGATCGCATCATAGATTATTGTGTTGGGAATGATATGGATTGCGGAGTAATTACTCCAGATATGATGATTAACCCTTATCGAGAGTGGCACCTTCTGAATTCCTCCTTTGATTTTTCTAATGGAAACGCCTGGACGGCCACCACCGAACACCGCTTTCGGGATACTCTCTACCATGATGATCATCTGTACCTGCGAATGCAAACGCGGCAGCAGGATGAAAATGGCCCGCTCGAATGGGAATTTACCGAATACGCTTATCGGCAAGACGGTCCCCGTGTTTACCGCTATCCGCAGTATGCCTGGCAACCGGATGATGAATTATTAGTGTACGATTATTCCTTAGCTGTTGGCGATACTTTTTCAATTCCAGGGATGCTTAATTTTTTGCAGCCCATGATTGTGCAAGATATCGATATGGTGGTCCTGGAAAATTTAGAAGTGCGGCGGCGCTTTGTGTTCACCCCAGAAGAATGGCAAGGCTTGCAGGATTGGTATTGGATTGAAGGCATCGGAGCAAATGATCACCCTTTCTTCCCTGATGAATCTTTCGTAGACGCAGTAGATGGACCGGAAGTTAAAACTCAGTGTTTCTATGTAGAGCCTGATCTGGATGACCCTATTTGGCGCCAATTTGTGTCTGATGATTGCCTTACCTACATTGTAGCTACAGAAGATGTACCTGCGCAGCTGGGAGTGGAGGTGTATCCTAATCCTACTGAAAACCTGCTTTACATGGAGTCCGTTCCAATCGGTGCTTATGCCAAGCTTTATGATATGACAGGCCGCCTGGTGCTGCAAACACCTGCCGCTGAAAGTGACGCCCTAATAGAACTTGATCTGAGTGCACTCCATGTAGGGATCTATAGCTGGGAGTTACTGAACACTGATCATCAACGGTTGGCAGCAGGGCGGGTTATAAAACAATAGATGAGCTCAAAAAAGAAGTGGAAATACGCCCACTATTAGGTGCATTTCCACTTCTTACTTGATAGAGCCTTATCGTTAATTCGAAGCCCTGATCGTGGTGCTGCGCTGAATCCAGCAAGGAATATAGTAGCTGTCTCCTTCCTTTAGGTTACGCAGGAAGATGTCTCCCTTTTCCGGCATATACTGGCTGTACTGACGGATCCACTTATTCGCTTCCGATGCCGCTTCGGCATCAACGCGCTTGGCTTTGTTCCACATATCCACGGCAGCCCATACTACGATCTGGCTATCCCATCCACGACCTGGTCCACAAAGTGGGCCGCTACTTGCGTACATTCTACCAATCAGGATATAAGGCTCTCCCCAGTCCGGACGAAGGTCCGCGGCTTGCTGAGCATACGTTCGTGCAGCAGGGTAGTTGCGCTTGTGTACGTAGTAAACCTTAGAAACCAGGAGGAGGAGTTCCGACTTACGCAGGGCTTTTTCTTCTTCTTGTGCCGCTAGTAGCAGGTATTCAATAGCGCAATCATAATCCCCTTCCTGCAGACACTTCACACCGACACCCGCATTACCAGCAAACTCAAGTCTACAATTGTCACTATCCAGCACAGCCTTTACTGCATCATAAGCGATATCACCTTCTACACAGCCTCCCCAGTTGAGTCGACTGAAGATTTCACTGGCCAGATCACAACTATCTGGGCGGGCTTCGAAAATAGGATAGTACTTAGCGGAGTAGTAGTCGCAGTCATAGAACCCTTTTACGGTCTCGAAGTATTCCAGACGTACCGGGGCGTAGTCGTTCACAATACGCCAACGCTCGCAGTAAGGTTCTTCACAGTTCTCGAGGCCATGAGCAATGATAGCCCGAATCTGATCACCATAAGCTTTGGCTTCCTCATTCGATACCAGACTAGAGTCGTGTAGCTCCGTTAGCAGAGCGGTAAAGGGGTTGATTACAAAATCATTGGTCTTCAGGCTATCCTTAGCAATGGATTCCTGGAAGAGGTTGAAAATCTCCTCCTTGGTGGCCCGGCTGCGATATTTGTAATAGAGGTCAAAGGCTTTACGACCTGCAACATAACCACCTTCCGGGTAGCATTTGTCGATCTCGTCGTAGAGCATGAAAATCGAGTCGATGTAGGCCTGATCACCCGTTTGGCTCAGGAAGTACTCGTAGAACCAGATGCCATCGGACAAGACGGTGTTACGCTGGCCATCGGCTGCTGGAGCAGTGGCGTGTACCTTTTTCCAGTAATCGTATGCAATATCATATTCACGCGTCTTGAGGAAATCGCGGTAGAGGACATAGTTTGTCTCGGCCTCATCCTTGTTCGGTGCGTCATCAAAAGTAGCGCAGGGGCTAAAGTCGAGTGGAGCAGGAGCCACCATAGGGGCGAGTACACCTGCTAGTGCTGTTTCGACCTGTTCAGGGCGGTTAGGTTTGCTTGCTGCGATGAGCAAAACAGCCAAACCAAGGACTAAAAAAAGAATATGATACTTACGCATAACGATACTTTTGCGGGAAATCATAGGAGTATACTTTGTAGATGACTTCCGGGAAACATTTGGCGTTTTTGTCTGAACCCGGAATCATATTTTGTGTTTTAATGGGGTTTTGGGTCTTGCTGCAAATGATTGCTTTGGATAGCCCAAATATTGTAAAAAATGTACGAAAGCTGGAATCGGAAATTCGCTTTTATTTCTGGCCTGCTAAGTACTTCTAACCCTGGCAGGACACACCAAAAAGGCTATTTTTGCAAAGCAAATATTTACCAGTAAAACGGGTAGGGAATCCGCATCTGCTAAATTCTTCTGCTCTTTAACTTTACTATAATAGAATCAAATCTATGAAACGAGCATGATTTCGTTTAATAGTCGCCTCACTGTAGGGGTGGATTAAAGGAAATCATGCGAGAGCGCAGCGTTTACATAGATGCAGAAGTGTTTCTGCATTTTGGCGTAGCCGCAGAAAAAATTCAAATCTATGAAAGTGCACAACTTCAGCGCCGGTCCAGCAATTCTTCCGGCGAGTGTAATGGCAGAAGCTGCCGAAGCAGTTCGGGATTTCAATGGTAGTGGATTATCCATTCTCGAAATCTCGCACCGTTCGAAGCCCTTTGTGGCGGTGCTGGAGGAGGCGGTCTCCCTGGTCCATGAGTTGCTTGGTGTGAGCGATGACTATGCTGTGTTGTTTCTGACTGGCGGAGCAAGTAGCCAATTCTACATGACGGCTATGAATATCCTGAATGACAATGAAACGGCTGGTTACATCAACACCGGAGCATGGTCTACTAAAGCCATCAAGGAGGCGAAGAACTTTGGTAATATCGTGGAGTTGGCTAGCAGTAAGGACACCAACTTTTCATACATCCCTAAGGGGTATGATATTCCTGCTGACCTCAAGTACGTTCACCTCACTTCGAACAACACCATCTTTGGTACACAGTTTCAGGAGTTTCCTGCCACGGATGTGCCGTTGATCGCCGATATGTCGAGCGACATCTTCAGCCGCCCGTTACCAGTAGATCGTTTTGGTATGATCTACGCTGGTGCGCAGAAGAATATGGGACCTGCGGGTGTAGCCTTGGCTATTGTACGTAAGGATATACTGGGTAAAGTAGAGCGTACCATCCCAACCATGCTGAACTACCAGACGCACATTGATAAGAACTCTTCGTTCAACACGCCGCCTGTATTCCCCATCTTCGTCAGCATGTTGACCATGCGCTGGGTGAAGGAGCAAGGAGGTGTGGATGCCATGGTACCGCACAACGAAGCTAAGGCTAAGATCATCTATGATGCGATCGACAACAGCCCGATCTTCGAAGGGGTAGTCACGGATACGGTAGACCGCTCTTTGATGAATGCTACTTTTGTATTGAAAGAACAGTATGCTCACCTGCAGGACGACTTTATGGCAGCAGCTACGGCAGCAAACTGTAGCGGCGTGAAAGGACACCGCTCCGTGGGTGGCTTCCGGGCATCAATCTACAACAGTATGCCCCACAGCAGCGCACAAGCACTAGCCGATGTGATGGCTGAATTTGCAGCTAAGCACGCCTAAGGCGTTAATGAAATAATAAAGACTTTAGATAGCAGACGGCTCGGGTACACCCGGGCCGTTTTTTTTGGTGTTATGTTTAGTTAGTCGTTCTCCTTAATACGCCTCTGCACTATGCTATCTACTCGCTCTCCGCTGATCACGTTGCTACTCTGCATCTTGATTTCCTGTACCCTCAATGCCCAAACGCCAGGCGGACGCCTACTCATCCCAGCTACTCGCTTGTCCTTACAGCCTCAGTCTGATCATCTGACGATGCGGCAAAACACCTCTGAGCTGCGCGGCCCAGACGGTCGTAGCGTAATATCCTTCACCATATTCACCGAAGAAAACTTAGACCTGTTGCACCAAAGTGTAATGGGAACATTGCCCAGTGGACCTCGTGATACCGTTTGGGTGTTGGCCGGAGAAGCTTTTATTGAGCACATGATTGATAATCGTGTGGCAGGCGGTCAGACCCATAGATATGCGGGGAGTATACGACTAAAAGATGGACGTTATCTGGGCCTTACTGCCAGTGTTTTCGCCGGAGGGGTGAATACCCACACAATGATAGAGCAGACTTTACAAAGCCTAGCTTGGGAAGAAGAGCTAGCTCCGGTGTTTTACAACTCCGCCTTTTCGTTTGATCCGAAGGTGCTCCCCTTACAGCACTGCCGGGAACGTCTATCTGTGCATCCGATTATTTTTTCTGCAAATGGGCAATGCAGTGCTTCGGGGCCGACGATAGGGGCTATATCGATCACAAATTTTGGTAAAAGGGGGCTACGTGGATCGGCTGTGGTGATGTTGTTAGGGGATCTTTATCACAAATATGACGCTGGCCTCCTGCAAACAGAGCATGGCTGGTGGCGACGCTACATAAGGCCGGCATCTCCCACTGAACCGGCCACTGTCCTTTATCAACTCCAACGGAATGAACCAGAAATCATAGTACAAGTCATAGCTCCGGATCCACGACTTACTATTCCCTTGCTTGACCAATTTGTCGCTACCTTTGAGCCACACTAATTCCAGACCTCGATGAGGCCCCCAGAGGAGCGCATCATGTTAGAGCTTTCCGGCGCCGAAATACCGATTCGCATTGTGCGCGAACAACGGCGCTCTATCCGTGCCTATCTCGGGCGAGAGGAAGTCATTATGCGCTTCCCACGTGCAATCACAGCGGAAGAGGAGAGTAAGCATATGGAGCGTCTTGTAAAGTGGGTAGAAAAGCAATACCACAAACGCGCGGATGCTTTCCAGAAATACCAGGCCGCCGATTATCAAGATGGCGATACTCTACGAGTCGGCGAACGACAGTACACCTTGGCTCTACAGGTAGAAAACCGGAAAACGAACAGTGGCCGCCTCAAGGATGGGCAGATTGTACTAAAACTCGCCAGTGATCAAGGTGAAAAACAGCGCTCCAAAGCCATCCGCACACTTCTGAGTAGGGTGATTGGTGCAGATTTTTTGCCCGCTATCACCGAACGTGTACACGAGTTGAACGACCGCTATTTTCAGCGTCGGATTAAGGGAGTCAAACTCAAATACAATCACAGTAACTGGGGCTCCTGTTCGAATACCGGTAACATCAACCTAAGTACTCGCTTGCTCTTCGCTCCTCAGGATGTAGTTGATTACGTCATCATCCACGAACTAGCCCACTTGATTCAACTCAACCACTCCCCAAAATTCTGGGCTGAGGTCGCCCGGGCTATGCCTGAGTACGAGCAACACGAAGCCTGGCTGCGCGAGTACGGCCCCCAATGTGATTTTTAAGGGTTAGAACTGTCAAGAAAGCAATGGTGTAAATGGTAGTGTAAATTAGAGTGAAATCGATAATTTCCACCTAACCACCTAACCACCTAACCACCTAACCACCTCGCTCCCAAGCGTCCCCCGACGCAAGAGTGATCCCCCGACGCGATATTCGTCATCAGAAGTCAATCTGGAAACTCAGCACTGGCACCAAGCTGCCCTGGTAGCCAAATACCCAATCTCCTAAGTCAGGATCATAGTCGTAGTCGAGGGCATCGTCGTTTCTCCGGCTGATCACATTCTGAATGTCAAGCGCGAGATACCAGGCGTTGTTCGGGTTGTCTTTCCGATAGGCCACGCGGATATCAGGCCGGAAGTAGCTTCCTACTTGCTCGGAGAACGGGCGAGACTCATCCAGGATCGGACTAATAGGATCACTAGGATCTCGCTCCGGACTCAGGACGGGGCTTAGTCGTTGTCCTCCCGTGTATAGTAAGCGTACACCGGTCTGTAAGATCGCTTTCTCGCTCATTGGCCACTCCTTACCGCCCATAAAGGATGCGGCTAGGCCACTATTGAATCGCGTATCATAGGTTTCACCATCAAGCGGTTCGTAGGTGGAACTGAAAACAGAGCCGGCTAGGATGAAGAAAGTGCCTTCGCTAAAGAACTGTTCAAAGGTGACGTCCAAGCCGTAGTTGGTACCTGTACCTTCGCTAACCAGCGCGCGAGCAGTGTAGCCATCCACATGATTGATCAGGGAGAAAGTACTATTGGGGTCACTGCTCACTGGAATGTTGAATAAGTGCTGGTAATAGGTCTCTACCCGCAATCGCATTGTGTTTCCGATCATTTGATCCAAGGCGAGAACAAGGTGATGAGCTCGCATAAGATCCAGATCGAGATTGGGTTGACTTACCACGCCTTGATCGTCAGTAATCTGGATGAAGTACTGACCTAATGGAATGATCCGGCTGTGCAGGCCATACCCGAGGTTAAGCGATGCCTTATCGGATAATTGATAGACCATACCCAGGCGGGGCTCAAGCGCGGATGTTTCGTTTAGACTGAAGTACATGGCGTGTAAACCCAGGTTGACCGTCCAGCGAGGATGCGGCCGTAGGCGAACGTTAGCATAAGGTTGGTACAAGCCCGTACGGCCATCTTCATCTAAGAAAGTCTGATAGGTATCCCCGAGGAGGAAGCGGTAGTCCAAATCGTAGTACAACTGACTAGCAATAAAGCCGGCTCGTAAAGAGCTACGGTTAGACAGCTTACGGTTGTAATAGGAATTAAGAACCAATCGAGAGTTCTTGTATAGGTGGTCATTAAGGGTGGTAGCGTTCAGGTTCTGGTCGAGGGTGTCGTTGCGGTAGAGAATCCGCTGGCCCATTAAGGCCGTACCTACTCGCAGATAGGATTTATCGTCAATTAGATAATTGTGATTTACCCCGACTACCCCCATGTCGGTATCAAAATCGCGGGTCAAATAGTCGGTATAGGTAGCCCAATTCTCTACGCCTTCTAGGGCTTCCTCAAACTCATCACTCAGTCCTCCGATTCCCCACACGGTAGTATAGTGCTTACCGTTTTCGCTATTGAAGTTCATCTTGAAAGAAAAGTCCTGGAAGCGGTTGCTTTCTCGTTCACTCACCAGGCGAATATCAAAAGCATCTAAGATGCCTAAAGTAGAGTAGCGATAGTTGAATAGGTAAGAGGAACGCCCCTTCTTAATGGGCCCCTCGGTCGAGAAGTCAAGGCCCAACATACCGGCTCGTAAGGTGTACTCTGGCTTTTCCATATTTCCGTTCCGGAATTTGATGTCGAACACGCCGGAAAGGGCATTACCGTACATAGCTGGGAAGGAGCCGGTGAAGAAGTCAGAATTGCTCAGCATACTTACACTGAAGATGGTGATACCACCACCGGAAGATCCTCGACGGGCAAAGTGGTTTGGGTTAGGGATATCTATCCCCTCCAGTCGCCAAAGCAAGCCAAAGGCGGCGTTACCCCGAACGACAATGTCTGATCGGGCATCACGACTGCCCTGTACGCCAGGAAATCCCAGGGCCATTCGGCTAGGGTCATTGGCACTGGCGGCATAGCGCTGCGTTTCTTCCACTGAGAAGGATCGCGTACTCACGACCGCTAGCGGGTTAAGAGCGTCATTACCCCGGGCACGAGCCGTTACGACAACTTCTTGGGTTGTAATGGCTCCTTCAACCAGTTCAATCCGGAGGACAAGCTCCTTGGCTGAATTGACAATCGCATCTTCAATGACGAAAAGTTCGTAACCCAGGTATTGAAACTCCAGCCGATGCCGTCCCACAGGGACCTCCATACTGAAGTTGCCATCATAGTCTGTGATCTCGCCTTGCGGCTCCTCAAGACTGGTAACGAAGATCGTCGCTCCAATAAGTGGTTGTTGGGTATCCTTGTCAAGGATGGTTCCCCGAATGGTTTGTGTTGGCGTTTGCGCAAAGGCAAGTAGGGGAACTAAAAAAACGAGTAATAGTGCAGATTTCAGGTTTCTCATTAGGTGTGGGCTTTCTATCAAAGTTACACGAAATACCCACACAAATCCACTATGGATTCTAATTTAGAATCGTAATAAAGTAGGTGAAAATCAGCAAGATAGGTCAACCTTGCTTAAGTCGGAGCTGTCAGGAAAGCAATGGTGTGAATAGGACTAGGAATTAAAGCGAAAGCAGTAAACTCCAACTAACCAACTCGCTCCCAAGCGTCCCCTGACGCGAGGGTGATACTCCGACACGAGGGTAATACCCCGACGCGAGGGGCCAACTATTCCCGCCCCCGCATCCACTCGATGATATCCTGGGTCGCCTGTCCAGCCACCTCGGTCGGCAATTCCAGAAGCTCACGTGAGTCTAGGTTGATGGCCAGCGGTGTCCGCTCGACATTGGTTTGGCGAAGAACTAGCAACCTGTTATTGCGTGCACTACGTTGTACTTGATCGGATACTTCGACGGGCTTGTCAAACAAGGGGTGAAGCATGAAGGCGTCCTCCTCTGCATCATAAGCAGGAATAATGCCTTGCACACCACCTTCCGTTGGAAGAAGGAACAGGCTATGGTAGTCGCCGGCTTCGGGGTTCTGCCATTCGGCAAAAGGAATGACGGCTTTCGGGTTGGCACGGTCACTCAGGTCAAACGCAAAGGCACCACAGTCTTGCGCATAGCCTAAGAGATAATCTTCCCAAACCTCCAGGCGCTGTACCATGCCAGTTTGCGGATCATCATATTCGCGTTCTACAAAGTACTCAGGCTCCAGCTCAGTCACCTTGTAGTCTTGGCTCATATCGCAAATCAAAGCTTTGTAGAATCCTTGAATGCCTATGATGCTACTGAGGGTATTGTATTGTACTTCCGCTATGTAATAAGGATAATCCGGGCTAACATTCTCTGGAAGTTCGGTCTGAAACTTGGTCTCACAGCTTCGCCCATCCATAATTTGCAGAATCCGATGGCTTGGGCCGTAACCCTCCGCGGCTGTACTAGCATCAGCTTTAATGACCGCTAAAACATCAGGCGACTGTAGCCAGATCTGATTGCCGTCCAAGACTTCACCATCAACAGAACAATTAGGCGCCGCCAATTCCGGTTGGGTAGGCGTTTCTTCCGTCACTTCTGTTTCGGTGGTCGTACCGGTCGACTCAGTGCTACCAGTTCCACTGCTAGGAGGGGTTTCGGTACAAGAAACAAAGAAGGTTAGCGCTAAGGTGCTCAGGAAAAGAGACAAGTGGCGGAGGGTCATAGCAGATGCGTTTGATTTATGCTGTCAAAGGTAGACAATCTCCCTCTAAGGACGGGCTAATGTGCATTGCTTTAACCCATAATGAACAGCTTAAGCGGATGGAATGATAGGGTGAGAAATTGTTAAAATCATCCTTTTTACGAATTTTTTCGTAGATCGATTTGCTTTTACGAAATCTTTCGTATAACATTACAGTACGAATTTTTTCGTAAAAATCACTCGCTGTTTTGTCTGGACCAGAAATATCAAGTATAAAGCGTTATTCTAGTCCATTACTGCACCTGTCCGTTTTGTATCCAATTTAACCGACAGGTGCTTTTTCAGCGAATGCAAAGAATTGAATATGGCAAAGCCAACGGAAAGCGAATTAGACATACTTCAGGTGCTGTGGGCCCAAGGGCCTTCTACCGTAAGGGCGATCAATGAGCGCCTCAACGCGGTTTCCAGTAAGGAAATCGGTTACACGACCACCCTTAAGCTGATGCAGCTCATGGTGGAGAAAGGCTTACTTCAGCGCGACACCAGTACCCGCACTCATGTGTACGCCTCAGCGGTGGAGGAGCAGTCGGTAAAACGCAACCTGCTCCAGCAGTTTGTTCGCAAGACATTCCGGGGTTCGGCCGCTGAATTGGTTATGGAAGCACTAGGCCAGCACGAAGCCACCGATGATGAACTAGCAGAGATCAAGGAGTTGATCAACAAGATTGAAAACGATCAAAACAAAGGGTCATGAGTAGTTGGACGTTATTTGGCGATCAGGCATTAGCGGAGGCTTTAGGCTGGACGGTATTGCATAGTCTGTGGCAAGGAGCCCTATTAATCGCATTGTTGAAAACGGCTTACCAGCTTCGGCCGAAGAGCTCGGCTAGTCTACGATATGGCATGGCCTATGGCGCTTTGGTAGGGCAGTTGGTCTTAGCCGTTATCACGTTTGCTATCCTGTATCAACCAGTTGAGGAGCTGGCTACAGCTACCGCAAATAATCCACTGGTCATTGTCCTTCCCGATTTCGCGGAAGCGATTACCGGGCCTACCATTTGGCAGGAGCTGCACCAGTTTATTGAACCTAGCCTACCATTAATCGCCATGGTCTGGTGGCTCGGTATGCTGTTCTTCTTAATCAAGATGTTGCTTGGCTATTACTGGTGGACGCAGCTTCGATTTAGTAAGCACGAGCCTGTACCTGCCGACTGGCTGGATGTGCTAGAGAAGCTCCGCGATAAGATGGGCATTGCCCGCAGCGTGCGTTTGCGATTGTCTGAGCAGGTTAGCAGTCCTACATTGCTCGGCCACCTCAAGCCGCTCATCCTTTTCCCCTTGGCGATGGTCAATCAACTGTCGGTAGGGGAGGTTGAAGCCATATTGGCGCATGAGTTGGCTCATTTGCGTCGCTATGATTATGTACTCAATGTCGTGCAGCTCTTTATCGAGGCTGTCTTCTACTACCACCCGGCTGTCTGGTGGTTGGGGAATGAGATTCGCGCACTTCGTGAGCAATCTTGTGATGACTTGGCAGTTGGCCATACTGGAAATTCTCTGGCCTACGCCAAAACCTTATTACGAGTAGCTGATCATCGCCGTGAGAATAATGTGCAGTTCGCATTAGGGCTACTTGGGCAGAATAAACGCCAGCTGCTCTATCGCGTCAAAAGAATATTAAATCAACCCGATAAACAATCTGATATGAGAGAAAAAATTGCAGTAATGAGTATCCTGCTTTCTTTAGCGCTGCTCGTTTCGGTCAGTACCGGTTGGTCCTGGCCTGATCCAAACCCCATCACCCAAATTGAGGATCATCCCGCCATGCTGGTAGATACTTTGCCGCAGGGGAAAGTGAGAATGGAGGTCGATAAGGATGGAGAAAAGATGGACGTGACCATTAAGGACGGAGCCATCCAGCAGTTGACCATCAATGGAGAAGAGATACCGGAATCGGACTTTCCGAAATACGAAAAGATGGTAGAAGAGAAGCTTGCTTCTATCCCTGCACCACCAGCGCCACCGGCTCCTCCAGCACCTCCGGGTGCTCCTGCGCCGCCAGCGCCGCCGGCTCCTCCGGGTGCACCAACTCCTCCTGCTCCGCCAGCGCCACCAGCACCGCCGGCTCCACCAGTTGGCGAGCGCATCATCATCAAGAGTAAGCAAGTGGAAACTATCCACATCGACGAGGATGGCACTAGAGAGGTGATCATCATCGAGTCTGAGGATGCTGGCGATGAGCACAATATCTGGATCCAAAAAGATGGCGATGATGAGAATATTTTCTTCTCTACCGACGGTGCCATTGAGTTTGAGACAGATATCGAAGGTGATGACATCTTCATGGTGTCTCCAACTGAAGGGAAAACCGGTGTGATCAAAATCGTCACTAAGGATGGAGAACACAAGGTGATCATCGTTGATGAGGACGGAGAGTTAGGCGATCTTGAAGAGATGGGCCTTGAGCCAGACGAGATTGAGCGTATTGATGTCATTCGCTTCTCTGGCGACCCTGAAGTAGATGAGGCTCGTTTGGAAGAGATCATGATTGAGAAGGAAGAAATGATGCGTCGTTTGGAGGAAGAGCAGCACGAGCGAGTGATCGAAATAGAACGAATCGTAGAAGAACGCCGAGCTGAGGCGGAAGAACGTCGTTCAGAGATCGAACGTGAGCGCTCGGAAATCGAGCGTGAAATGCGGGAGGCTCGGCGTGAAGGACTTCGCTTCCGTGGCCATGATGATCGCGATTGGCTGGGAGCTCAACTAGAGGATGACGGCCTAGTAGAGGATGGAGAAAACTTCACCTTCAAGATTACCGATAAGCGTTTGAAGATAAACGGAAAGACGCAGTCGGACGAGATGCACCGTCGTTATATGGAGCTGTACCAACGTAGAAATGGCATCACCTTTGGTGATGGAACGGTGATCAGTGTGAATCGCCGCAATAGTGACAAGTAAACCTTGTCTTTAAAGTTTGGGTGTCTGGACCGGTGAATAGTCTAGATACAACCTTAAGTAAACGCATAGAGGGGAGTACGGACGGTGTTCGTGCTCCTTATCTGTCTAACCAAGCCTTAAAAGCCGCTACGCGGTCGCGACTAACGGTACTTTGAAAATCACTGCTGGGGTTGAGGTGTAAGAGGAGTCGCCCGTTGAAGTAGGTGTCGATTTTCACAATGGCATCAATATTAACAATAGCCTTGCGGCTAATGCGGAAAAACTGCTTGGGGTCCAGCTGCTGCTCTAGCTGATCCAGGCTGGCATCAATATGGTGTTGTTTTTGGTCTTTTTTACGAGCATAGACCAGGCTTTGGTCCGAGTAGAAATAGGCGATATCCTGGACTTGTAGATACGTAAGAGAACTTCCTGTTTTGACTAAGAATCGCTCGCGGTAGGCGGGCTGTTCCAACTGACTAACCAACTGCTGAATCACTTGTGAGGGCAGTTGGTTTTCTTTTTGGTAGAAACGCTCAAATTTGAGCAGTGCAGCGTCAAGAGCTTCATCTTCAATGGGTTTAAGCAGGTAATCAATGCTATGAACCTTGAAGGCTTTGAGTGTATATTGGTCAAAAGCAGTAGTAAATATGACAGGACCGGTGATTTCGATCTGCTCAAAGATGGAAAAACTAAGGCCATCAGCCAGCTGAATATCCATAAAAATGAGCGTTGGGTCTGGCTCATTTTTAAAATAAGAAACGGCGTCGCTTATGCTTTCAATTTGGTCGCTTATTTCTGCATTTGGTAGCTTATGCAGTAACATTTTTTTTAAGCGCCTATAAGCAGGCATTTCATCTTCAATCAGCAAAATCCTCATTCTCCAAGTAAGTTAAAGGGCAGAATTCACCTCATTTTAGGCTTCTAATCGATTCTCGCACCTAGAATTCTGATAAAAGACCATAAGATGACAGTAAGAATATGTCACACAATAAAATTGTATGTATTATTTTTCATTTTTATGCATTAGTCTGGTTTTTTTGAAACATAATAGCATAAAGCGAGTATTTAATAGTGTTTGTAGCCATTTTGCAGCTTTCTGACTGAACGAAAACTTATGACAGTGTTGATTGATTAGGTGCAAAATAATTATGTCACATTATTTAAGTTGTACGTAATGTTGTGTCTGGAGGGCGGCAGGTTTTAGGCTACTTTTGTTAATATACACCTCATATCACTGGAATTAGTTCAATATTCCCCCCCCCTCAATATTGTGCATTTAAATTGAATCATTTCACAAATGTATTCGTTTAAGGCGTAATATATCTTTCCCCCTTTTTGAAGACGGATAAATTCCGCACTTACAGAGCTTTTGTTAGGATAGGGTAATTGCCCATCAACCCTTGTTTTAGAGCGTGTTGGGAATTTTCTTGCTCTAAG
>ENA-UENT01000260-UENT01000260.1-marine-metagenome-genome-assembly--contig:-NODE-260-length-37344-cov-3.288012_pt1 | contig 37344 bp, 22 predicted proteins | sample MGYA00237879_ERZ529330 | MGnify/ENA primary metagenome ERZ529330 (study PRJEB26372, sample SAMN05368345) | marine metagenome | biome: cultured habitat; feature: ocean water; material: water; isolation... | reverse complement strand
CATGTCCCATTTGCCATTGAACGTGAAAAGACCGACCAGCTCGGCTTTCCTCTATTCGTCGCCAATATCCCTGGTAAGTTTGATCGCCCGGGCGTGTATATGGATGAAGCAGGACGTCCCTATGGGGATGAGCTCTCCCGAGCCCTAGCCTTTCAGCAAGCCGTCTTGCACTGGATTCAGTCCGCGCCTGGCAAACCGAAGCTGTTACATTGTCACGATCATCATACGGCCTTGATCCCATTTATGATCAAGTATTGCCCGGAATATCAATCACTTAGTGGAATCCCCACAGCCTTTACCATACACAATGGTGAATATCACGGAAGTTTCGGTTGGGATAAGCTTTATTTACTCCCCTTCTTTGAGGCTGGAGCTCGTGGAATTTTGGACTGGAATAATTCTATTAATCCTTTGGCGGTGGCCATCAAATGTGCGTGGAGGGTCACTACGGTTTCGCCATCCTACCTTGATGAACTAAAGCAGTCCTCTAACGGCTTGGAGCATCTAATTTCTCACGAGCAGCATAAATCAATTGGCATCCTGAACGGTATTGATAGCCAGGTTTGGGACCCTCGAACCGATCCTTACATCGACGTGCACCTGCAGGATGATATGGCCGCCTTTAAGCAAGCCAATAAGCAAATCCTAGGACAGCATTTTCGTATTGATCTGCAGACGCCAATTGTCACTTTTATCGGTAGACTGGTTAGAGAAAAAGGAGCGGATTTGATCCCAGATCTCGTCAGAAGGGTCCTGCATAGTGGTATTGGTGTTTCTTTCATTGTATTAGGCACAGGGGAGCAATACTTACACGACGCGCTTGGACAGCTAACGCACGAATTCCCAGGGCGCTTTGACGTTGCCCTCCGCTATGACGAAAAACTGGCTCATCAACTGTATGCAGGTTCAGACTACCTATTCATGCCATCTCGGGTTGAGCCATGTGGGTTAAACCAGATGTATGCTATGCGGTACGGGACCTTGCCCATTGTTAGATCAGTGGGGGGATTGCGAGATACCGTTCCAGATGTAGGGGAACCGGATGGTAGTGGAAGAGGCTTTAGATTTGATCATTTTTCCTTGGATGACGCTCAATTGGCCTTGTACCGTGCCAATGAATTTTTCTACCAGCAGCAACAATTTACTGAGGTACGCGAAAAGATTAGTCATGTTGATTTTTCTTGGGAGAAATCAGCAGCAGCATATAACAATATCTACCAACAAATGACAGCAACAGCCTATACTGGCTAAACAAAAAAAGTTATACGTTATGATCAAGATGGTTTCTCTTATTTTAGGAGGGGGCTCCGGTTCCCGACTGTACCCTTTGACAAGTCAAAGATCAAAGCCCGCTGTTCCAGTAGGAGGAAAGTACCGACTCATAGACATCCCGATTTCGAATTGTCTGAATTCGGGAGTTAAGCGCATGTTTGTCCTTACTCAATTCAATTCAGCTTCGCTCAATAAGCACATCAAGAATACGTTCAACTTTGATATGTTTAGCCACGGCTTCGTAGACATTTTGGCGGCTGAACAGACGCCCACTAGTGACAAGTGGTTCCAGGGCACGGCGGATGCAGTTCGGCAAAGTATGCACCATCTTAATAATCATGATCATGACTACGTATTGATCCTTTCTGGTGATCAGTTGTATCAAATGAACTTTGAGGATCTAGCAAAATATCATATCAAGCAAAAGGCAGATCTAACAATTGCCACTATTCCTGTGATTGATCGCGATGCTCCGGGCTTTGGTATCATGAAAGTGAACGAGAAAGGGTTCATCGAGAACTTTGTAGAAAAACCACCATTGGAGACATTGGGAGAATGGCAATCTGCTGTTCCTGAAGCATATGCCAAGGACGGTAAACTATATTTAGCTTCAATGGGTATTTACTTATTCAAGCGCAAGTTCTTGAAGAAGTTGTTTGATGATAATCCAGAAGCAACTGACTTTGGTAAGGAAATTATACCACATGCGATTGAGCAAGGATACAAGGTAGCCAGTTATTCGTTTGACGATTATTGGACGGATATTGGAACCATTCGTTCCTTCTTCGAAGCAAATATTGCCTTGACCGATGATATTCCAAAGTTCGACCTGTTTAACAGTACCAAGCAAATCTATACCCGTCCTCGTTTATTGGGACCTTCAAAGATATTTGGTACTTGGTTTAACAAATCGGTGATCGCAGAAGGATGTATTATCCTAGCGAAGAAAATGGAAAGATGCATCGTTGGTATTCGATCTAGAATAGGTGAAGGAACGGAAATTTCCAATGCCATTGTAATGGGTAACGATCGATACGAGTCCTTAGATGAGATTGAAGCCAATGCAACCCGCAAGCGACCGAATCTTGGGATAGGAAACAACTGTCACATTAGAAATGCGATCATTGACAAAGATGTGCGTATGGGGAATAATGTGAGTATCCACGGTAGCGTTGCTCTTCAGGATGTGGAGGAACCAACCCATTGTATCCGCGATGGTATCATCGTAATTAAAAAAGGTGCCGTCCTTCCGGATGGCATGAAAATAGGATTAGGCGCTTAAAACACCAGATCCACTGCATAAAAATAGCCGCACATGCTAACAAAGCTGATGTGCGGCTATTTTATTTTTGTAGTCAATCTCACCGGAGAATGTGGCGCCTAGTCTTAGTTCCCAGTTTCCTCCCCAGTTGAGATCGCCGATCTATTGCAGATCAAATTAAGAACATTATCATACCACCTGATCAAAGCAATCCGCCGAGCTGTAGATATATCGGAACAGGCTTCATCAAAGCTGCTCATATCTAGATAGGCTTGTCCGCGAGCCAACAGAAAATTAGCATCTTCGGGGAACAACTCTATTGCTTCACTCATCAAAGCAATCCCCTCTTCCTTTTTGCCATCATTATACAGTTTGGCGCCCTCATTAACCTTGTCAGTTGCTTCCTTGTATTGATCTACAATCATCTTACAGGCAGCATCTTCTGGTGCAAAATTCATTGTAATATCAAAGGCAGCAGGAACGTTCCTCCCTTCGAACACGGCTGGCTTCCACTTTCCTAGTGTGGAAGTCGCTGCGTCGATGGATTCGTACCAAAAATCAAATCCAAGATCATTGAAGTCGGTGACATCCAGAATTCTCACATCTCCATTGGGCTGGATCAGCACCTGGACCTGGATATTCCCTATACTACAACTATCGTTACCACTAGGAGGGTATTCTAGCCGCTCCGCCAGATAAATGTTCAATTGATCCAGACCGCCTTCATAATCCAAAGGCGTGTCAAAACGAGTATACACCGTATCTGTACCTACCATAGAGTATGGAGGAAGCTCCTCCAACTTGAATTTGATGGGTAAAGTAAAATAGGATCGGACCGCTTTGCCCTCATTTATACCTGGCTTCCACTTAGCGCCAACCTCGTTGATCAAATTTACAACGCGGATCACTTCCGGTCCACAGCCATCTCCAATATCTCTCATCACTTCAGGAGAAGATATCGTGCTGTCAGGCTCTACTACAAACCGAACCACCACGGTCCCTTCCACATTGTTGTTGATAGCCTCCTGTGGATAGCGAATATTACTATATACAAAGTTGAGTAGATTAGCATTTGCGCATTGCTCAATGAATGCTTTGGTGGTATCTAATTGCTCACAACCAGGAAAGCGTGCAGCCTCCTGAACCGTCAGATAAATCATGGTATCCTGCTCTTGGCCGAATGCATTAACAGTACCAAATAAGGAGACCAAAAAGAATAAGGTAATAATTTGCCTCATGAACCAAAGATCTTTAAAAAATGTCGAGTTCCAAGCCGAACTTACAACTTCAACATTGGGTTGTCGTGAATGATCGTTTTAGAAACGAATGCCTATGCTGGAATGCTGCGCTAAAGCATACGATTCAAACGGGCGTAAAGATAGACAAAAAAACGCCCCTATTCTTTCCGTGTTTTTAGTAATGTGTAAGCAACTCGCCCTGAGTTAGAAATGAGTCAGTGATGTGACATCCGCAGCAATTAGATGATAGAAGATTTGAAATAAGTAAATTAGACTAGATAGAATCATCGGAGGCCTGTTTTTGCATCTTCAAGGTAAAGGTACTTCCATTAGATTCTTGGCTTTCCACCTCAATATGCCCTCCTAGTCGCATGGCAATCTTCTGAGATAAAGCTAAGCCCATTCCGGTTCCTTGGTAATTCTCGCGATTGTGCAAGCGTTTGAATAATTCGAAGATTCGAGTATGGTAAGCAGGAGCGATTCCTATTCCGTTATCTTGAAATCGTAGCTGAATACTGTTACAATCTTGCTTAAAAGTAATGGAGACTTTGGGTCGATTTGAGTCATTGTATTTTAGCCCATTCTCAATCAGGTTCTTACAAATCAAGAAAAGATGATGATAGTTGGTCAGAATCTTTTCCTTAGGTAGTTTGGCACAATCTACAGTTCCGTTTTTTCGCTCAATTAGACCGGCCAAATTATCCTTGACCTCATTCACCAAGGCTCTTAAATCCACTTCCTCCAACTTGAGCGGTTCATCAGCCACTAAAGAATAGGCTAATACGTCCGCGATCAATGCATGCAAGTGTGCCGTATTCTTCTTGATATAGGCCATGTATTCCCGCGTCTCATCATTCAAATGATCCTTCAGTCTCCGTTCCAATAGGCTGGTGAAACCTGAAATACTGCGCAACGGTTCCTTTAGATCATGGGAAGCAATATAGGCAAAGCTGCGCAGCTCTTGGTTGGATCCTTGTAGTTGCTCATTAATAAGACGCAGTTCCTCCGTTCTGGCAGCCACGGTCTCCTGTAGCTCCAAACGCGAACGTTTCTGGTTTAAATACATCCGATAACGAAATAGAAAAAGTGCCGCGATCAATAAGGATAAAGCCCCGAAGGCCAAGGCCAAATAGGTCCGCTGAGTAGCTTTGCTTTCCTCTTGTTCCTTCTGCCTTCGTAGCAACTGATTTTCATTATCCTTCTTCACTGCATCGTACTTAGCTACCACCTCAGCCATCTTGGCGGCATTTGCTGCATCCAAGAAACTATCTCTCAACTCCTGATAGTTCCGAAGGTATACCAAGGCTTCATTTGGGCGACCTGTTTCTGCTAAGAGCTGAGATTTGAAATCATACAAGTCTTGTCTAAATTCATTTAGCTCGAGTTCTTCCGCTATTGCAATACCCTGATCACAATACATCATAGCCTTGCCCAAATCCTCTTGCCCGAGATGCACTTCCGTTAGACAAGTTAATATTTCAGCAACTTGCACTAATTGTTCTGTCTGTTGATAAGAGGCTAGCAATTGCTCAAAAAGGGATTGTGCTCTCTCAAACTGCCTCTGTTGCAAAGCAATTCGTCCTTCAAAATTGATGATACTTAAGAAGGAGGAGGAATCCTTGAATTCTTTGGTCAGTTCTCTAGCATTCTTTAGATGGAAACCAGCCGTTTCCAGTTTATCCATTTCAATATAGGTCCTAGCGATATTGACAGTAGCCGTAATTGTCATTCCGCTTAGGCTAGCATTTTTGGCCAGATGATAACTATTGTAGAAGAATTGAAGGGCCCTTTCCAGATGCCCTTGCATACCGAAAGTAATACCCATATTACTGGAAATCCGCGCCATTGAGAAAGTGTCGGAAAGCACTTCGGCCAATTTTAATCCCTCCTGGTACACAATAATCGCCGAGTCCATCTTAAAGGCCAGATTATACAATATGGCCTGATCATTGTAATTGGCAATCAGACATTCAGAATCCCCCTGCTCCCTGCAAATGGCATATATCTGATCATTTAGCATCCGCGCAGAATCTAATGCCCCCAGCTCATAATAAGCTTTCCATAAGCCAAAGAGTATTTCGCGTTCCAGCTCCCAGCTGTAGCTATCAAGATAAAGTTCTTGAGCTTCCTGGAAGAATTGAAGGGATTGGTTAAAGTTATTCGCATCTGATGCCGATTCACCCAAGGTGATCAGAACTTTAACCTTCTCAGCCCCCTGCGAACTATTAAGAATGGACAAAAGAGAATCCATTTGGGCTCCTAACCACAAGGGAGAAGCACAGCTAAGGACGGTTAGTAATAACCATCCCCTAATGTTAGTTTGGTCTATTTGTCTAGTTAAATATCGCAAGTAGCGCTCCTTTGGTTTACTTCCCGAAGGAAACTCAATTTGGTGTATCGATCATTCAGTAAGAAAAAACTTCCTACTAAAAGAGCGTATCTGTGCTAGATCAGCAACGTACTTCCATCATTAATCGCTGATCTCGGCTGGTATTATGTTATAAAAATCTAAAATAAGTAAAACTCTGTTAGTTAGTATTCATGCTAGTAAATTAGCTGGTCATTCTGCCACCTTCAGTACCTGATTCCAAACCCTAAATACATTCTTGTAACATATCTTTTCAATATCCGATTCAGAATATCCTCTTTTGAGTAATTCAAAGATTAAATTTGGATACTGAGAAACATCTTTGAGACCAGTCGGAAGAGAATCCCCTACCCCATCGTAATCTGAACCGAAACCAACATGATCAATTCCGGCTATTTGTACAACACGGTCGATGTGATTGGCTACCATCTTCACGTCTGAGAAGACCGAAGGATTTGCTTTTTGAAAGGCGGCAATAACTGGCTTCGCTGCTTCGTCACTACTTGTTAGGTTTTTCGCTGCCAGCTCTGCAAATAGTTTTTCGCGCAGTTCATTCCGCTGTTTTTGAATTTCTCCATCAAGAAATGTGGAACCAAAATTAATCTGAATGACGCCTCCATTCTCTCCAAGCAATCTCAACATATCGTCATTCATATTACGCTCGAAACCAGGAGTGAAATGGCGAACCGAGGAATGAGAGGCTATGCAAGGCGCTTTGCTCAATTCCATGACTTGGTAAAAAGTACTGTCAGAAACATGCGAAATATCCACCATGATACCGACACGGTTCATTTCAGCTACCACTTGTCGGCCAAATGGACTAAGTCCATTCCAAGTCCTTGTCGTATCATACGAGGAATCGCAGATTTGGTTGTCTTTTGAATGCGTTAATGTTATATAGCTGATTCCCCTGTCTTTGAAGTACTGCAAATTGCCCAGATCTTCTTCCACAGGAGCGCCATTTTCCATACCCATCGGTAGGGATATCAAGCCCTTCTTAAATTGAGCTTTTACCTCTTTCGGAGACTTAGCTACAGCAAACTTATCAGGGTGAGCCACGGCTATACCGTTGACCATGTCAATCAGCGTATCGGCAAGTACCTTGGCCCCGCCATCTACTTGATAAGAAGCGGGGATGTAGATAGACATAAAGGGTGCATCCAGGCCTCCTTGCTTTGCTCGTTCATAGTCAAAGTCGCCTTCACTGGTCTTGATAGGGATCCCTAGGTACTCTTTTGTCAATCTAAAATTCCTGACTCTAAGCCGATAGGGCAGGTCTACATGCCCATCGGTGAGAATATACTTTTGGGCCAATTCATTAGCTAGTAACATCAATTCAGCATCTGATTTCTCAGATAGGGCAGCTGAAGATTTTCTTTGACAAGAAGTTGATATCACTAGGCCGAAACACAATAGTAATAAAGCTTTGCGCATAATATTTAATTTAGGTAGTAATGTTTAAGGTAAACGCTGAACTTGACTGTCGGAGGGATAGCTTCTACGAGAAGCTCCAGATGTTAACATATCTTCGATTCTTGTGTAGGATCAAGACTTTTAGTCTAGTATCACCATTTCTTCTTAAACCTTGTTGGTGGTAAGTACTAGTCTAGTATGTTCTAAACTGCCTCTTAGCCCCTTGATCACAAATCGCGACCAGGAGTTAACTTCGAAGGCTCAAAATGAACATATCTTATTGCCGTTGATCAGGGCAATAGCGGGGAAACCGCAGTTAATGGCAGTCTAGTTAGTTGGGAAAAAGATCTGTCTTCTTTCCAGGAATAAGGTTCAAAGCGTTCTTGTAGTATAGTTTCTTCAGAATCTCATCCGACAGGTCCAAGCCGTACATTCTCCAAAAAGCATGATACTTCTTGTAATATGGGAAGTACTCGTCGTCCGTTTCCAAGACTCTAAAATAGGTATGGTATTCCTCAGGATTATAGGCGTCCTTTGCAAACAAGACACGATCCTGGTATTTTTCAAAGAATTTCCGTGCATTTCGGGGTTGTCTTCCCAATTCAGCAATCACCGCGCCAATCCCGACATGCATGTTAGGTAATTCATCCAGAAGTTTTCCTAGTGTCTGCAAATCATTAGCGAACCAGCCCATGTGAGCATTGATAAAGGTAGTTCCCGGGTTTTTCCTGAAAATATCGTGCTGCTCACCAATTATCGTCTCCCAAGCGGCGGGGTTATCGGCAGTTCGCTTCCGTCCAGGGCGCAGCTTTAATTCTAGCCAACGTTCGTTGTTCTCGTCGTGTGGATCCCAGAAAGACTTTGGATCAGCAGAGTGAATCAAAACTGGAATGCCCAGTCTGCCACATGCCTTCCAGATCGGATCTATCCGTGGGTCATTAATCTTAATCCGATTGCCCGCCTTATCTTTGTTAGTCATCCCTTGGCTCTTGTAGATCTTCAATCCTCTGGCACCATTAGCGACATCAAACTCTAGTTGCTTAATGGTACTCTCTGTCCAATCGGGTTCATCAATACTCCTCAATTCAATATTCGTAAAGATGATGATTCTATCTTCATAACCATGCTTTCTCACGTTGTCCATCATAGCCTTCAAAGCTGCTCCGCCCCGTCCAGAAAGATTGACAATCATCCCCATGTTTAAGGTATCCATTTCTCGGATCAACTTATCAAGGTCTTGCGTAGCCATTCTCCAATGGTGGCTATGACAATCAACAAACGGAAACTTGGACTTAGTCACGATATTCTCTGGTACTACCAAAGTTGAAGGTGGGTCATAGATTTCAAAATCCATCTTCAAGGTGGAATCTATCTCATATCGTCGCTGTGCAGATAGCAGTACCACTATACTGGTAAAAAGCAGTAGTAGAATTGATTTCTTCATATTGGTTCAACTTTAGAAACTTTCCCTAAGGTTTGTTTCCTATCCGTAGTCTTTTTTTACCCAATACCTAGTGGAAAAACCCAAAAGGTAATTTTTTGTCAACTGCCAAAATAGACATTCTGGACCAAATATCTTAGCCAAGAAAAAGACAAGCAGGATTTTTATCTCCTCGTTAACAATTCTCAGGAACAAGAATACTTGTTATTTCCCTAAATATGCTAATTGATCAAAATGACGGCCCTTGGGCGCGTAATTTATGTTTTGATTAATTTTGGCCATATCACAGAGTTGTCTGTATTTAGAAACTTTGGAATGTGAAGTACTCTATGCTTAAAATTGGCCATATTACCGCAGCAATCTATAAGAATGTCTTCAGGCCAATTTTTGTTTATCAAAAATTTCACTTATGGCCGAGGGTGGGCAAAAAAAGATGCAGCAAAGAGATAGATTAAGGTAATTCATTCCCCTCCAAGCTTGGCGGATACATGGCATTTTCTCATAATTTATTGAGTTAAAAAAACATGAGTGTTTTTTCTTTAATATAAGAATCTAATCATCCACAATCACCCCGTTGACTTTCTCCTAAATTAATTGTAATTTGATTCGAAACCTTCTAGGTTTAAATCAGTATAACCACTTAATTAGGTTAATTTAGAACTTCAACGAACATTGGTGGATTTCTAAATACACCTTAATTTGCCTTCTAATAACCAATAGGTTAAGACTACAAACACTCCCAGCCGTAGCTTTAAATTTTAGCAAATTGTATTTGCAAACAACACTTTTCAAACACAGTCTAGTTGAATTTATTGCTGATTTTTTTACATTTGCAGGCCCCAAAACTCACTTTCACGCTATACTAGTGTTAATATTTGAATTCAATTCCTAAATTAAGGCAATTTGAATAAATAGGCAGCAGTATTATTTGATCATTATTTTTTCAGAATTTTGTACCCAAATAAATACATAAAGATTTTCACTTAAGATTCCCGAGCAACTACACAATACTCTAGAGGAATATATTCCAAAACTAGTGTTTTGGTTAATCGGGAAGCGGTTGAGAAGATCATGTTGCCGGTCCGTTTTAACTAAAACATGATAAAAAAAGCGCATGTCAAAACAAACTAAAACGGCACTTGATCCTGTTGAGATCGAACAGTTGATCAGTGTCTACCACTCTGAGCTGAGGCAGCTCAACTACAGGGTGTTGTCCGTACGTAAGAACATTGAACAATTAGAAACCGCCCTATCAAAACAAAGCACAACCAAAAGACAAAGTGTTGTCGCAGCTCCGGCGGTAGTAGCCACCAAATCAGTAGCTCCAGAAGTAGTTGCACCTTCCTTAACTCCTTCTGCACCACCTAAAGCTTCCTCTTCAACTTCTGGCCCTAGAGCCCCTAAAAAGGTCAATATGCCAGATCCGGTACAAGTTCGTAGAGTAAGAAAGCTAAGTCCATGGGATGAGTTTATCATTACTACCCTGCAAACAAAGGATAAGGTGCTTATTATGAGCGAATTCCTAGATATTGTAAAGAGCGACTTTGCAGGAGCAAAGGGATGGACAGAAGCAAAGATTAAATCTAAGCTGAATGCTGTTTTCCATAAGCTAGCTAATAAGAAAGGAAACATCATTAAGATTAGCTTCGATGGAAGAGGGTTCGCTTATGCTTTGCCAAAATGGCTAAATCCTGCAGGAGAACTGAAAAAGAAATACCGCAGGTAATAATAGCAACAGCGTGGGGTCATTTGGCACCCTCGCTAGCAACTCATCTCACTTTAGTGGTGACTCATTCACTAACCTAGTTCACAATTGCGCTGAAGCTAGATGAGTTGCTATTTTTCTTCTTGTAATCATTTCCAGTCTTCCAGGTGTTGAATTTCTACGTTTAAGGCTATTCGAAAAGATTCATGAGCAGGTCAAGATTGAACCTGTACATGTAACTGAGACATTCATTCCCTTCTTCCATTCCCGCCAAATTATTTTCAAGGAAAACCGCTAAGGGTTCTTCATTTGAAGGACTGCTAATAGAACGTATCTCAAGATGAAGCGGGAAACTCGTCTTTATAGAATCATCTATTCATTCAAACGAAACCAGGAGAATTATTAGACAGGTGTAGGAGAGATATTCCTGACTTAATCCACGAGTAAAGAATGCGCTTAGTATGGTTCCAGAAGGAAACGGAAGATCTAAGCTTTCTTTATGAAATAAAAAAGCTTAGCCGATTAGATATATCTTTATCTTCTCGGCTAAGGCCATTTAAAAGACTATTGAAAATTCAAGGTATAGAATATTGTGTATCAGTATTAGATCTCGGTTTGTACTGGCAGGAGTTGCATTTGCAAGTTCCTGCCCGCATCATCATATCAATCGTCTGTTTGTACGAATCTAAATTGGTCATTCTGAATGAAAATTGATCGGCTTTCCAGCAGTGTACCGTGTCTATCTAACATAAGCATCCAATAAATACCAGATTCAAGATGACCTACATCTAACCGAAGCTGCGTATTTCCCTCGCCTCCCTTTTTCCGCTTCCGCACAAGAATCCGACCAATCCGATCAAACAAAAGCAACTTAACGGGTTCTCCTTCCTTCAATTGCATTTCCGCCTTCAACTGTCCAGTTGACACCGGATTCGGGTAAACATTCAAGCGGGAATTTTCTACAGAAATAAAACTGCTAGCCGTGTATAACGGATTATAGTATGGGTTCTCCACCATCACGAGATAGTCTTCCACTTCCCCATATCCTACGCCACCACATGAATTCGGAGCATCTCCATATTGCATAGCTACTCGTACATGTAGTGGACCAGGGGAAATAACTGTTCCAATATATAAGTGTGCCTCAATGGATCCCATCCAGGTTTCGAGATTCAGGATCTGTTCTCCTGGGTCAGTAAAGTCCAAATCTCTGTTGAAATCCACCCAGATGCCAAAGTATTCGTTGAAAGGGAAGCCGTCGAAGCCAGGAGTTATATTCAGCGTATAGCCTTGCCCAGCCTGCAGCACAACTGCCTGATCACGCATGCTCACATAGCCACCGTTATTTCCAGTTTCAAATAGAATACTGTCGATCTTTACGGCTTCAATCCACTCATATTCAGAGCTTCGAGCTCCGCCGCTACATATTTCAGTAGGCTCCGGGATAGTAAACTGATTGACATGGGAACAGGCATTCGCATCGACTACGGTTACACTATACAGGCTTGATGTTGGATCATCCAATGAGGCCCCCACCGTACCATCAGACCAGTAATATTGATAAGGTTCTAGACCTCCATTTGCCTCTACTACAAACCGTCGATACCCTCGTCCATCATCCTCTTTCAAATCACTACTTATTGACAAGCTATCGGGTGGACTAAGATCCACCGAAGATGTAGAAACACAACCTTCAGCATCAGATACTTCCAGCGTATATAGACCCGCATCGAGTGCATCCCAGTCTAATTGAGTCCATTCTGCTTGTCCATTTAGTCTAAAAGAATAAGGGGCTGTTCCACCCATCACCATGACGTCAAGCCACCCCGACGCCTCCCCATGACAAAGGGGTGGGCTGCCATGCAACTCTACTTCCAGTGGATCAGGCCCCTTAAGTGATATCGATAGCTCTACTCTTTCACTTTCTTGACTTACTGTAACGTAATATTGCCCTTCACTAAGCCCATCTACCCTTGAGGTAGAGTCTCCAGTACTCCAGGCATATCGGATATGCTCGTTCGTGGGATCTGCTAAATTAACTTGTAAAATTCCATCATCTTCATCATGACAACTTGGTGACTGCACAATCTCTACGGCAGCTTGCAAGGTCGGTAGTAACATTTCATCTAAACAAAAAGGGAGGGACACCTGGGCACCAAATTCGCCTCCTTCGACCAGTATCCGCCCATCCTGCAAAGCCAAAGTAAATTTTCCTTGGCCCTGATTACAACACATACCATCCTCAAAAGCATCAAACACTTTCAGTTCGTAACACCCAAAGGGTAAACAAAGTGGAATATGCTTGTTACTATGGCCTAAACTATTGGGATATGGTCCTCCGCTTGCCCAGATCTTCCCATCCGGCGATTGGATTTGCCAGCGATTCTCAGCTGGGAATTGATCAAATAAAAATTGTATGTTCAGTGCTAAATCACATTCATAGTGTTCATAAAGTTGAGCCAAATTCCTTCTTCCTTCTTCCCCACCCTCGCTCTTGGCAGCAATGGAATACCACTGGCGCTTGCCTGGAAAAGTTGGTATCTCAACAAAAGTATCTTGTGTAATGGCCCACTTCTCCATGTGTTGATACCCCATGTGATAGATCTGATAGTAATCAGCTCCAGGAACGGGATCCCAATACATTACCGCCGTATCATCTGAGGTGGGGAGGTAGGCAAAACTGGGTTGCGCCAAAATATTGATCGTATCACTCAGCACCTCCTTCTGCCCTTGCCGTATTCGGAGCTGCACCTCGCCATGTATACCTTCAGGGACTGTCCAATCGTACCATCCCTTACCGGCTGAGATCGAGCTTCCGATTGTAGTCCATTGATCGGCGTCAACCAAACTGTAGTCAAGCTCAAGCAAGGCTGCCTCATCTCCCTCGTCCCATCGCAAGGTTACTACTTCTCCTGGGACCAAGCTCTCCCCCGCCAATGGATAAGCCCAGTTGAGCGCTCCAGAATCATAGAGTACACTCAAGAAGTAGGTCTGTGGACCTTCAGGTACTAAGGAGCCTTGTACATTGATGGAATAGCTTCCAGGATCAGGGTTTAGCATTTCCACTTGCTCCATGTTGTTCAGTCGATCCCTACCTCTGCTAGCTGGGGCCGTCAAACTATCTAGATGAGGGAAGGAACTTAATACCCAAGGTAGATGTCTATTGCCTCCTGCATCCTGTATATCCAAGTCCAGATCATTGACTAAGGCCTTACTGTTCATAGGAAGTCCAGCTGGATCATTCCAGTACAACATCACCCGCAGTCGCTTCACCCCTGGAGGTACATTTATGTTATAGGTCTGTTGCGCACCATGCTCCACAGCCCCAGCAAACAAGGGGTCTTCCTCCATACATCGGAGCGCTCGCCCCAAGTGGGGCCTACCCCAACCAAATTCGAAGTCAGGGCCAGGACGTCCGAGGTCATCCGCTGTATTCAATAGAAGCGTTTTGACTAAAGCTGCTGGCGGATCAACTCCTCCATGCGCCTGCCTATAAGCTTGATATAGTAAAGCTGCTCCTCCTGCTACCGTCGGGGCGGAAGCGGACGTACCGCTGGCCAGCTGGTAAGTATTCGCCTGATCCGTGGTCCATTGACCACTACCCGGCGCTGCCAGGTCTGGCTTGATTCTACCATCACTGGCGGGTCCCCTACTGCTGTTGAGGATCAAACTGTCGTGATAAGAGATGTTGGCCACCGCAATGCTGTGTTTCGACGCTTTTCTACCGCCTGTGATGTTACCGAAGCGAGCGCCACCAGCCAATTCTATCAATCCGTAAGGACTATCGCATTGGGCATCACCTTGATTACCGGCAGAAAAGCAATGGAGTAGGGAAATGGAATGATTAACTTGCAAGTCCAACTCACGAGCAGATTGCGTGTAATCACCTCCACACCCCTCCCAGAAGGAAGTTGAGGTTATTACTGTCCCCAATTCCTGGTAATTATTGACCGCCTGGTCGATGTGTTCATACTGTTCAATATTATATAAGTGTAAAACGGCAGCTGGCGCTATACCCATGGCTCTGGGATCTAAGTTCCCACCACCAATAGCCAGGCCGGCTGTCATATCTCCATGCGAACCTCGATCAAAATCAGTATGATCGAAGACTCTTCCTGCAAAATCAATATGGTCTACGCCTCCATCATCCCCGATGGCTAGAGCCACTCCACGACCATCCAGGCCAGAACCTGGGCCAAGATTGAGCCAATTTCCCCTTTGCTGCTGTCTTCCCACTACTCCCTCGTATTTGGGTACAGCAGGGATACATTCTAGATAGAATACAGAAGGGATAGCGGCTAGCTCTAGAATGGTTTCTGGACGAACTGCTACTTTGAAGTAATTATCTCTAGCTTCTATTATCTCAATCCCCTCAGCCAGCAACTCTAAGCTCAAAGAAATTTTTGAGGCGTGACGGAAAGGATACAAGTTGAGTAAAACTCGTCCTTCTTCGTCTAAAGCATAGCTCGTATACGCATTGTTAGACAAAGTTCTGGATAGCTTATCATCAGCACGGATTGTATCCCATTGCACTAAACCAGAGATACTACCCAAATCTGCTGATTGGGGTAAAGCAGCCAAATAACTTTTGTTTTCTCGGTATCCGATCAAATCAATTCCCCTTTCTAGCAGCAACTTTCGCTGCTCAGAGGTTTGTATAGTTTCAAATTGAAGTTGGAGGTACTGATATTCATCTTCTTGTATGCTATCAGTGACCAAAAATGCATTTTGTATTAGTAATTGGGACCTTTGAAAATCTAATGAATCTTCTTTTTTGGTGTAATTTTCTTGCCCAAATGCAAACTGAATGCTTATTAAAAGTAAAGTTACAATAAGATAGTTTTGCATACCTAAGCGTGTAAATTTGTTTCATAGACAGAGACCACCTGGTGCTCAAAGACAATGTTTCCCGAGGAGTACAAGTCGACCGTGTCATAGCATCTACCTAGGTAAATGCTGATGACAATCATATTCTTAGGTATCAGGATGTATGATTAACCCTAACTAGCTATTTGCGGATGCTCTTTTCTGGGAAAAATGTACCTGCAAAGCTTGCAAAAGGCTCATCTATACAGCCTCATACCACTTCATCTGTAATAGATAGCATTCAAGGCTACTTATCGCTTCGATAGGTATCGAGCCATAGCCTTCGGTTTTCAATCCAGTGTCAATCGATTTACTTTGTATTTATAATCGTAAGTAACACCTATCGGTCCTGCAGCTTAAGATGGGAATACTTGATCAAGATCGGTCAGATAAAATTCTTTTCTTCATGGCAACTTAGACTGACTTAATCCCAGTAAACGACTGCGTTTGGGCCCTTGTAAACGACTTTGGTTTACTAGATACCCCAATCTGAGGAACAGGAATCAACAAGTTATTGTAGTGAAAGCTTAGTGACTAGTAAAAGAATTTTGAAAGATTGGTGTGTGCTTGGTAGATTTGAATTTTGTAGCGTGTTCAGAGCAAATGTATAGATAAAGACGATAAAAACAAAGAAAACATTTAATTTTTTTATATATATTTTCCTAGCAATTTCCTGCTGTGTACAATTTTGAAATTCAATGATCAATATTCGTAAGGCAAATGCTAATGATCTAGATCTACTCTGGAACCTCTTTAATGGCATCATTGAGGAAAAGATCTATTATCCATATCTTCCTGGTACTCCTCGCTCAAAACTAGAAAAAGTCTGGATTAATGCCAGTAATCTAGCTTACATCGCAGAATATCAAGGTAAGGCGGCTGGAGCCTACATCCTGAGACCTAATCAGGAAGGATACGGTGCGCATATCGCCAATGGGGCTTACATGGTAGCCCCTAAATATAGAAAACTTGGTATTGGTAGAAAGCTCGCTGTCCATTCACTGGACTCAGCTCGAAAAGCTGGGTATAAAGGTATGCAGTATAACCTGGTAGTTAGCACCAATACCAGTGCCGTAAAACTATGGCAAGATATTGGTTTTGAAATTATTGCGACAGTGCCTGGAGGTTTTAAGCACTATAATAAAGGATACGTGGATGCTTATATAATGTTTCAAAAATTATAGTAATCACTGGCCATGGTTTTTGGCCATTCCTAAGAACAATAACTACAATAATGGACCAGTGAAGACCAGCTTAGCTGTTCAATCAGCTTTGAATCCGCATGAAAACGTCATGCCCGTTAAAATTCAACTAGCTTTGCCACATAAAAGTAAGGTGCCAGCAAACCAAAGGTCACTAGCACCTAATCATACAAAGAGGGACTTGATTCTTACCATCACATAGTTAGTCTATGCAATAAGATTATATCTTAACTTGGAATTACTGATTGGGGTCTATATCAAACTTGAACGGACGAGCTAATTAGACGGAATTTAGGGACAACGGGGGCGTTGGGGCTAGTAATTGATTGGATTGCATGCCAAAAATATCACACTACAAACGATAAAACAAATAGAGTTAGTCTGTTTTTTGGCAGAGAAAAGGTCAACTGCTTGCAGTTGACCCATTTTCGTTTTCTCAAAATTACGTCATTGGATTGTATGTCTAATTTTCCTGAACGGGAATATCCGCTCTTGATGTCCGTTTAACTTTAGCTTTCGAAGATTTGATTTTTCTAGTCTTACTATAGGCTTTCCCTATTTTACGCTTCTCCATATTTTGCTTCCCCACCTTTTCTTTAGCTCGCTTTGCAGATTTAGCTTTTCTGTACTTATTTTTTCCTCGACTATGCGCTTTCCCTTTTTTATCCTTGTTCTTGCCATAGGCATGTCCTTTACCCGGATGATCTCCCTTTTCCATGTTCCGGCCTTTTCTCATGCCAATCCTTTCCTCCACAGGGGTTTCATTGGCTTCAACTGCCTTTTCATAGTTAATATCCTTCTCTATCGACCGCTCCTGCTTAAGTACCTTATTAGATGACTTACGACTCACTTGAGACTGCGCTTGCACCACATTCCCCAAGAGCAACATCAACAACACGTAAAAAGCCATACTTAAATACTTATTCCATTTCATGCTAATGCGATTTTAATTAATAATCAACAATTAATGTTTCCATCGTACTTACACCTCTTCTGACGCACGTCCCAAGGGAAGTAACAACAACTGCCTTTCTTTAACACTTTTTTAAAAAATCTTACCTTTAAAGCCCTGGTGGGTTCTTAGACTTCACCAAACTGATTTACACTCCTTTTGGATCATCACTTGAAAAAAACAGTATGTATCGAAAAATCGCCCTAATCATTGGCTTAGTACTAGCCATTAGCCTTCCCGGTCAAGCTCAAAAGAAGAAGAAAAAGGAAAAAGAGCCTGAAAAGATCACCTCTCCCATAGAGAAACTTTCCGTAAGCGGTTTGAAATTTAGGTCTATTGGTCCAGCCATCACCTCAGGTAGAATATCTGATATTGCCGTCCATCCACAGAACAAATATGTCCAGTATGTGGCCACCTCCTCCGGGGGTGTTTGGAAGACTACCAACAATGGCACCACTTACAAGCCTATTTTTGATCGGCAAGGATCCTACTCCATTGGGTGCGTCTCGATTGCACCAAGTAACCCTAGTACCGTTTGGGTAGGAACAGGAGAAAATAACAATCAGCGTTCGGTCGCCTATGGCGATGGAATCTATAAGTCTGAAGATGATGGAGCAAGCTGGAAAAAGGTTGGCCTTGAAAACTCGGAACATATCGGAAAGATCATAATTCACCCAGAAGATGAAGATATTGTATATGTAGCAGCCATCGGTCCTTTATGGAGTAGCGGAGGTGATCGGGGAGTCTATAAGACGGTTGATGGGGGAAAGACTTGGGTCTCAGTTCTAGCCATCGACGAACATACCGGTGTGAATGACATTATTATGGACCCGCGCAACCCGGATATCATATATGCCGCTGCTTATCAACGCAGACGCCACGTTTTCACCTATGTGGGAGGAGGCCCTAAAAGCGGCATCTATAAAACGAAGGATGGCGGTAAGAATTGGGAGAAAGCCAATAAAGGTCTTCCTGGAGGTGACAAAGGACGGATTGGCTTGACCATATCACCTGCCAACCCAGAGATCATCTACGCCATTGTTGAAGCGGCTACTGGCGGAGGATTCTTTAAGTCCACCAATAGAGGTGCAAGCTGGAAAAAGCAAAGTGGACACGTTACCAGCGGTAACTACTATACGGAGATCGTAGCTCATCCCACTGATCCTGACATTGTCTTTTCTATGGACACCTGGCTCCAATGGACTACCAATGGCGGGAAGTCATTCAGACAAGTAAATGAAAGATTCAAGCACGTAGATAATCATAGCATGTGGATCGACCCAGATCACACGGATCACTACATTGTAGGATGTGATGGAGGAATCTATGAATCATTTGACGGCGCCAAAACCTGGGTCTTCAAAGCCAATCTACCCGTGACACAGTTCTACAAAGTAGCGGTAGATAACACAGAGCCCTTCTACTTTGTCTACGGTGGTACACAGGATAATTTCAGCTTGGGCGGCCCCTCTCGGACTCGCAGTCAAAATGGTATTGTAAATGAAGATTGGTTCATTACCAATGGAGGAGATGGCTTTGAATCTCAGATCGACCCAAGTAACCCAAACATCGTTTACGCACAATCCCAATATGGCGGGTTGATTCGTTTCGATAAGGCTAGTGGGGAACAACTGGGCATTCAGCCTAAACCCGCCGAAGGAGAAGCTAGTTTCCGCTGGAATTGGGATGCTCCGCTAGCAGTGTCCAACCACAAGGATAGCCGAATCTATTTTGCTGCTAATAAGTTATTCCGTAGTGAGGATCGTGGAAGCACATGGGAAACCATCAGTGGAGATCTAACCAAACAAATTGATCGGAATACGCTGAAGGTGATGGATCAAGTGCAAAGCATCGATGCGGTGGCCAAAAATGGCTCCACCTCCCCATACGGTACGATCGTAGCCTTTTCAGAAAGTCCTTTGAACCAACAGTTATTGTATGTCGGGACAGATGATGGCTTAATTCAGATTACTAAAGACGGTGGTAAAAATTGGACGAAGATAGATGTTGATCAAATCGCAGGTGCGCCGAAGCAAACTTACGTCAACTTCCTACTCGCTTCAGAGCATGACGAAAACACCGTATATGCCGTCTTCAACCATCATAAATATGGAGACTTCCTTCCTTATGTCTTCAAGAGTACCGATCAAGGACAGACTTGGACCGCCATTAGCTCCAATCTACCTAAGCGGGGGTCTGCATACAGTCTAGCAGAAGATTATGAAGATGCCAATCTATTGTTTGTAGGAACTGAATTCGGTTGCTTCTTCACCAACGATGGTGGCCAGTACTGGAAGCAGCTAAAAGCAGGACTACCAACCATTGCTGTCCGCGATATTGCCATTCAAAAGCGAGAAACAGACTTAGTTTTGGGAACCTTTGGGCGAGGGTTTTACGTGCTAGACAACTATGCCCCTCTAAGAAACTTACAGGAAGAGGCCTTAGCAGAAAAAGCAAAAATCTTCCCAATTAAGGAAGGTCTAGTTTTCATTGAAAGCACTCCCCTAGGGCTTAGAGGAAATGGCTTCCAAGGAGATGCCTATTTCAGCACCCCAAATCCCTCGGTAGGAGTAACCTTTACTTACTATGTAAAAGACAAAATCGAAACCTTAAAGGCTAAGCGCCAAAAACAAGAAAAGGAGGCCATTAAAAAGGGTGAAGATATCCGTTACCCCACTTATGACGAACTCAAAGCTGAAACCGAAGAGGAAAAGCCCTACTTGCTATTCACCATTCGAGATCAGTCCAATAATGTACTCAAGCAAATCAAAACAGGACATGGTACTGGGGTCAGAAGAATAACTTGGGATGCCCGCTATCAAAGTGTCAACCCCATTAGTCTTGCACCAAGAAATACTAGCAACCCCTTTGCAGGCCTAGATGAAGGTATCTTAGCCATGCCAGGAGAATATACGGTTTCCTTGTCGGAGAGCATCAATGGTAAGCTCACAGAAGTGGTCGGGCCAACGCCTTTCCAGTTGCGTTCCTTGGGTGGCGTGACGCTCCCAGCCACGGACAGAGCGGCTCTATTGGCCTTCCAGCGGGAAGCACAAGGACTCCAAAGAGCAATTTCTGGTGCTAATGGACAGCTGAGAGATATGGGGAATAAGTTGCGTTATATCGAAAAAGCCATCTACGCGATTGAGGCAGCTCCGGAAACTTGGCTGAGCGAGGTGAAAGCTGCCAAGGATAAATTGTCAGTAATTCAAAAGATGATGTACGGAGATCGTCTGGCAGGTAGACTAGATAAGGCGTCACAACCTTCCGTAAACAGCCGAATGGGATCCATTACTTGGGAGATGTGGAGTTCTTCCTCTGCTCCCACCCAAACGCATAAAGATGGGCTAAGAATCGCCCGTAAGGCCTTTACATCGGTCCTTCAGTCCATCAATACCTTACGAGATCAAGATATTGCGAAATTAGAAGAGAAATTGGAGAAGGCGGGAGCACCCTATACGCCTGGTCGTAAAGTGGAATATGGTAAGCAATAAGATCCACTGCTGAGCTAGAAACCAAAAAGGGCGAACTCTAATACAAGCGTTCGCCCTTTTCTCTTTTCAAAACCTATTAGTAGCCTGGGTTTTGTGTCAAATTCGGATTTACATTCAAAACTTCCTGTGGAATAGGAAATATAAGTCGCGTTTGACAATCTTCAGTCGTTCTCTCCTTTTGACTCCAACCTCCAGCGCAAAAGGTATCGTGGCGAATCATATCTTGTCTTCGCCATCCTTCCCAGAACAATTCCGTAGACCGTTCCTTCAAAATTTGCGCGCGCAAGCTTTCTTTGGTGAAGTTTCCAGCTGCCAAAGGTGCGGCTGTATCATAGGCTCGGGCCCTTACTTCATTTATTAAGTCTATAGCTCCCGATAGGTCATCCAATTCGTTGAGGGCTTCAGCCTGCATTAGTAACACATCAGCATAACGGAAGATTACGATATCGTTATTGCCAAAATTAGTCTCCGTAGGGTCCAGTTCATATTTCATGACTCGATAGCCACTTAAAAAATCACTCTCTCCGCGGAAATCTGGTTCGTAGATAACCGAATCCCCTGCCGCAGTCAAGATAACCTCTCCTGTACTAGTGCGCTGCAAACCTCGAAGAATGGCATTAGAACGGCTGTCATTGTCCAAATCGAAAAGCTCCACCATTTCTGGGGTGGCGGCATAATTGAGAAATCCATTGGTGGACGGATTCTTCGTATCTACCTGTGCCGGATGAACACTTTGGCGAGAAAAATGAACAGCTGGCGCCTGCTCCGAAGCGAAGATGATCTCATTTGATCCAGTGATTTGATTATTTGCTTTGAATGGATCGAAATAATCATTGCTAAGCTGGTAGTCACCACTATTAATTAAGGCAGCACAGGCGTCTCTACATGCAGCCCATTCTGGTGTTCCTTTAAACACTCCTGCGTTCAAATACAGTTTAGCTAAAATGGCTCGAGCCACCCCCTGCGTCACACGGCCGTAGATCGGGTCGGCACTTAGTTCCGGAATGGTCTCCAGCACCTCCGTCTCAATGAAGTCAAATACTTGGGATCTGCTCAATTGAGGGACATTGATATTACCCGACAAAACATCTTCTTTGAAAGCCTGGATATTTCCGAAGATATCTAGTAGCAAAAAGTAGTTGAATGCTCGCAAAGCTCTAGCCTCTGCCTGTTGTACTGTAGATATATTATCATCTATTCTATCGACAAGTATTAAAGCGCTATTGGCAGCATTCACCGCATTGTACAGATCTGACCACAGTATGTTGGTCAGGGAATTGCCTGGGGTCCATTGGTGGCGTATCATTTCAGCGATATCATCCCCTGCACTAAGATGGCTACCAAAGCCGGGCACACCCAATTCATCCGATGTCAAATTGCTGATTGGGAGATAATAATCTCCAAAGATTTCCAAGTAGTTGTAAGCATCGCCCAGTGCGTTTTCAAAATCCTCGATGGTAAAATCTGGATCATTGGAGGAAGAGGGAGAGCACCCAATGAGAATAACAATAGCTAGTCCTAGTAGATACCTTATCATAGCATTTTCTTTTGGTATATAAATATCATTCAGTTTTTGTTGTACTGAAATCCTGTCCTTTAACTAGACAGCATGTTGTATCCTAAACGTTGTGTTGAGGCCGTAGGCTGCTCAAGCTTTAGACAGAGAGATTGCAAAAAAACAAAAAACCCTGGTACTAGACCAGGGTTTGGAATTTTATCTGAAGGGTAACTCTTTGTAAAACATAACTATGCTCTAAAGAGTCCCTGTTGATCAAATTGGTTGGTTACGCGTCCTTTATTTTGTATTCTGCTAAGACACAGAAGTCTCAGAACCAAGGACGGACCCAATGTAGGCACGATTCATTCTCGCAATGTTCTCAACGGAAATGCCTTTTGGACATTCCGCCTCACAGGCCGTTACATTAGAACAATTACCAAAACCTTCCTCATCCATTTGCTTCACCATGGCCTGCACTCTACGAGTGGATTCCACTTTACCTTGAGGTAAAATTCCTAAGTGTGATACCTTGGCAGAAGTAAATAGCATAGCCGATGCATTAGGACAAGCCGCGACGCAGGCTCCACAGCCAATGCATGTGGCAGCATCAAAAGCTTGAGAAGCCACATCCTTTTCAACTGGAATCGCATTCGCATCTTGTGCTTGGCCTGTATTCACGGACACAAATCCACCTACTTGAATGATCCGATCAAATGCTGATCGATCCACCACTAGGTCCCGTACTACCGGGAATGCTTTCGCTCGGAAAGGTTCAATGACGATGGTATCTCCATTCTTGAAGTGACGCATGTGTAACTGGCAGGTAGTTGTTCCCCCCATTGGACCATGCGGCTGACCATTAATTACCATACTACAAGCACCACAAATTCCTTCACGGCAATCGTGATCAAAAGAAATAGGCATTTCTTTCTTGGCTATCAACTGCTCATTCAGTACATCCAGCATTTCCAAGAAGGACATATGCTCACTTACATCATCCAGCTGATAGGTAGAAAAACTACCCTTTTTATTAGCACTTGCTTGTCTCCAGACTTTAAGCGTTAGTTTCATAATTGGACGCTTGATTTTTATTAATTATTTGTAGGAACGGGTCTTTAACTCTACGTTCTCAAACATTAATTCTTCTTTGTGTAAAACAGGCTCTTCATCCCAGCCTGTGTATGCCCAAGCCGCTACGTAGGCGAATTCATCATCTCTACGTAATGCTTCACCTTCTTCCGTCTGATATTCTTCTCGGAAGTGGCCTCCACAGGATTCCTCGCGGTTCAAAGCATCTAGGATCATTACCTCTCCCATTTCCATAAAATCGGCAACTCTCAAGGCTTTTTCCAGCTCAGGATTGTACTCGTCGTTGGATCCAGGCACGAATACATCTTGGTAGAATTCTTTGCGCAACTCTACAACCATCTGACGTGCAGAACGCAAGCCATCAGCATTTCGAGACATGCCGCAATAATCCCACATGATCTTTCCTAAGCGACGGTGGAAACTTTCGACAGATTGGCTTCCCTTGACACTAAGGACTTGCTCAATGCGATCCTTAACCGCCTTCTCAGCCTCCATGAAGGCCTCTCCATCAGGATCAAAGTTCGGCGTACGGATATCATTGGAAAGGAAAGTACCAATAGTGTAAGGGATAACGAAGTAACCATCTGCTAGACCTTGCATCAAGGCCGAAGCTCCCAAGCGGTTGGCTCCGTGATCAGAGAAGTTGGCCTCTCCTAGCGCGAACAAGCCAGGAACATTGGTCTCCAAATTGTAATCTACCCAAAGACCGCCCATGGTATAGTGAACCGCTGGATAGATCTTCATCGGCATCTTATATGGATTCTCTCCGGTGATCTTTTCGTACATCTCGAAAAGGTTACCGTATTTCTCTTCTACTACCTTTTCTCCTAGGCGTGTGATGGTCGCTGCATCCGGATTGTGAATCCCTTGCACGTTAGCCGCAGATTTCCCATAACGCTGAACAGCTGCCGCAAAGTCAAGAAATACAGCTAGGCCAGTAGGACTAACTCCCAAACCTTCGTCACAGGCCACTTTGGCGGCTCTGGAAGCCACGTCACGTGGTACTAAGTTACCGAAGGCAGGATATCGGCGCTCTAAGTAATAATCTCTATCTTCTTCTGCGATATCTAGTCCTGTCTTTTTACCTTCTCGAATGGCCTTGGCATCTTCCAGCTTCTTCGGTACCCAAACTCGACCATCATTCCGCAAACTTTCAGACATTAGCGTCAGTTTCGATTGGTAGTCCCCAGATACTGGGATACAAGTTGGGTGAATTTGAGTAAAGCAAGGATTCGCCATCAATGCCCCTCTCCGAACGGCACGCCAAGCCGCAGAAACATTGCAGTTCATGGCATTAGTGGACAGATAAAATACGTTGCCGTATCCTCCAGTCGCCAAAACCACACAGTGCGCCGCATAACGTTCAATTTCTCCCGTAAGCAGATTTCGAGCGATTATCCCTCTAGCCTTTCCATCAACCTTCACAATATCTAACATCTCGTGACGATTGTACATTTGTACAGAACCCAAGGCGATCTGACGAGATAAGGCTTGATAGGCGCCAATCAATAATTGCTGGCCAGTCTGACCACGCGCGTAGAAAGTACGGCTTACCTGCACTCCACCGAAAGATCGGTTGTCCAACAATCCACCATAATCACGAGCAAAAGGCACACCTTGCGCTACCGCCTGATCAATAATGTTTCGACTCACCTCTGCCAAACGGTGAACATTCCCTTCGCGAGAACGGTAATCTCCACCCTTTATCGTGTCATAGAATAATCTGTATACGCTATCCCCATCATTTTGATAGTTCTTTGCGGCATTGATACCACCTTGTGCCGCGATACTGTGCGCTCTTCTCGGACTATCATGGAAAGTGAAACACTTCACATTATATCCCAATTCTCCCAAGGTTGCTGCTGCACTTGCGCCGGCCAAACCGGTACCTACCACGATGATCTCAATTCTTCTCTTGTTATTTGGAGCCACTAGCGGGACAGTCGATTTGAACTTCGTCCATTTTTCCCCAAGTGAGCCAGGAGGTACTTTACCTTCTAATTTCATAGTCAGATTCGTTTAAGCGTTACGCAAAAGGAACATGAAAACGGGAATAACTGCAAAACCAAGGGGTATAACCACAGCAATTAGTTTTCCCAATACATGAATGAATGGTGTGTATTTTCTATGGTTCAGTCCAAGGGTCTGGAAAGAACTTTGGAATCCATGCCATAAGTGAAAAGCAATTACGAGCATAGATACGACGTAGAAAATCACATAGAAGATGTTTTGATAGGCGGCTGCTACAATAGTATATAGATCTTTATATTCTTGTCCATCATAGGTAGCCATCGGCAAATTTCCGAGCTTCATTTGCAACCAGAACTGATACATATGTACCAAGATGAAGACCAACACGATCACTCCCAACCAGCCCATATTACTTGATAGCTTGGCTGAAGTATTGACTGCGCGAGTCACCTTAACGGCATATCGTGTCCCTCCTCTTGCAACTCGATTTTGTCTCCAGATTAGCAGGCCTTGAACAGCGTGCAATAAAATGGAACCATAAAGAAGATAGGAAACAGTTTTGATCACAGGGTTTGTAGTCATGAACTTGGCGTAAACATTAAACTGCTTTCCGCCATCATCAATCAACAATTGTAAGTTCCCGATCAAATGAATGATCAAAAAGGAAATCAGAAATAAACCGGTCAGGCTCATCAGCAGTTTCTTTCCAAGAGAAGAGGTCAGAAACCTAGAAAACCAATTCATGTTTTTTGCTTTTAGGTTTTGTTGTGCCTTTTTGCAATTTGCTTTGGATTTTTGGCACAATCCTTAAGAATTAATTGGTGGTTTATCCAAAGACTACAAATCTATATTATATAAGCCGCTTTCCACAATTCTTGTTTAAAATCACGAAAAGTTCCTTTTTATTTAGAATCAATACAAATAGGAAGGATTCAAAACTATTTTCCATACCCAATTCACCAAGTAATCCGGGAGGCGAACTTATCTTTGCGCTAGAGGTTAAAGTATATGGAAACTACTTAAATTGTAAGGAGTTAAGTGTATCTATTAACAATATGGACGTTCTACAAGTGTGTGTTAGTATCAGCTTCTTGATTAGCGATAGATTTGTAGAGCAAAGAATGTAATAAGTAGAGATGGCAAAAGTAAAAACCAAAAAGATCGATTTCATTGCCTTTTTAGAGCAATTCCCTCTATTGGAACCTCCCATATTATTAGGCGAAGATAGTCACCATGCCTTTAGCAAGGCTAACCTGCCGATTCCCCTAGCACTCATCAGCCACTATCTGATTCCAATCGATGGAGAGGAACCAGATGAAAATACCGAATTCATTGCTTGCTTTAGATTAGATGGCCTGAAGGATATTCATGCCATTGTATATTGGAAGGCGGGCCTGTTGAATTACAATTATGTATTGGTCACTTTTGATAAAGCAGGGAATATGATAGAAAAAAGAGTGATTGCGGGAACTTTTTACGATGGAGAGAAGTTAACACAATCAGTAGCAACAATCGACGAAGATTGGATGATCTCAATTGCTTCCGGCCAATCCAGTTCCCACTCCTCTGGCTTTTCTGCTACTGAAAGTACAGCTTACCAGCTTGAAATACTCCCTGACGGGACCATCATCAATGCTTAACAACCAATCATTTTAGAATTTCATTACCAACATTATTATTTCAAGACCACAAACCAAAACCATTATTTTAAACCGAATGCCCAAAGGCATAGCCCGCCAGCCAAATAGCGGCAGGGCATCCTATGCCACGATGGAGCTCCCAATTAAACCAAGTAGTGGAAGTACATCTTCCACAGATAGAAAAAACAGATAATGACAAAGAAGAAAAAAACCAAAGTAAAAGGCGCTCAGTTGCGGCCTCGAAAGCTGCAAAGTGAGATCATACGACTCTTTAAAAGAAACCCTAAGAAACCCTTCAACGCCAAACAAATCATTCGAAAACTAAAGGTTGCCAACAACAAGGATAGTGTGCAGAATGCCTTAGAGGCTTTAGTGACCGATGGTAAATTACTCGCTACACAGGATTACAAATTCAAGCTGGGACGCAGTGGAGCAACATCCGCTCGTCGCCGAAGCTCAGATAGCTATTACGAAGGTAGAGTCGACGCCACTAGAACGGGGTCTGCCTACATCATCGTGCAAGATTTAGAGGAAGATATCTTCGTTCCTGCCAAGTATATGAATACGGCTATGAATGGAGACAAGGTGAAGGTGAGAGCCTGGATGCGACCTGGCCGTAGAAGATTGGAAGGCGAGGTAGAGATGGTCCTAGAAAGAGCTTCGGAATCCTTCATTGGCACCATCCGCCTTTTCCCGAAACATGCCATCGTAACTACAGATGGAATCGGGAACCCCTTCGATATTTTTGTGGGATTAGAGCATACGAAAAACGCCAGTGATGGTGAAAAAGTAACCGTTAAAATTACCAATTGGGATCGTGGCCCGCGCTTCGATCCTGAGGGACAGGTTAGCGTAGTGCTGGGAGAAGCGGGAAGTCATGACATAGAAATGAAGGCCATCCTGATCAATAAGGGATTTGACCTGGTTTTTTCAGAGGAAGCCATGGACATTGCTGAGAAGCTGCCCGCCATCATCACCGAAGAGGAGGTTGCTTTGCGGCGAGACATGCGCGAGATTACCACCTTCACCATTGATCCAGATACGGCAAAAGACTTTGATGATGCACTCTCTTTAGAATTCCTCGAAGATGGCAAGTATGAAGTGGGCGTGCACATCGCCGATGTAGCCCATTACCTGGAACCCGGGAGTGCTTTGGACAAAGAAGCCTTTCAGCGTTCCACCTCTGTTTATCTGGTGGATCGGGTACTTCCCATGCTGCCAGAACGACTATCCAATGAACTCTGTTCTTTGCGGCCGCATGAGGATAAATTGACCTTTTCAGCTGTATTTACCTTTGATCAAAACGACAAGCTAGTTGATCGCTGGTTTGGCAGAACAGTCACCCACTCCGATCATCGCTTCACCTACGAAGAGGCGCAACAAGGCTTGGACTCGGGAGAAGGACCATACGCTAGCGAACTGCGGAAGTTGAATCGTTTAGCCTACAAATTGCGTAAGGCTCGCTTCAGGGATGGATCCATCAACTTTGAAACCAATGAAGTTAAGTTTAGGTTGGACGAAGATGGTACACCATTGGAAGTGTTCATCAAAGAACGGAAGGATTCCAACATGCTAATAGAGGACTTTATGCTGCTGGCTAATCGAGAGGTGGCCACTTTCATTGACAAGAAAGCTGCAGGTCATGAAATCCCGTTTGTCTATCGTGTGCACGACGAACCAGATCCCGATAAAGTGGAGGAATTTGCACGCTTCGCACGGGAATTGGGCTTCGAAATGAATGTCAGTTCCAAAACAGAAATCGCTCGTTCCTTTAATCGTCTGAACAAAGAAGCAGAAAAGGTTCCAGCTCTAAAACTACTAGAGCCCATCGCCATTAGGACGATGGCCAAGGCAGCCTATTCGACGGAGAACATTGGCCACTATGGATTGGGATTTGACTTCTATAGTCATTTCACTTCTCCCATCCGACGATACTCCGATGTTTTGGCTCACCGAATTCTCGCCCTAAACTTGGTATCAGAAGATCCTTACCGAGTGAAAAAAGATCCACTTGAGGAACAATGTCGACATATTTCCTTACAAGAACGTAAGGCGATGGAGGCAGAGAGAGAATCCGTCAAGTACAAGCAGGTAGAATTTATTGAAAAACACATTGGAGAAACCTTCGAAGGGCAAATCTCTGGATTCTCAGATTATGGCATCTATGTGGAGCTAAAGGAAAATTACTGCGAAGGCATGATTAGCTTCGCTACCCTACCCGAACCCTTTGACCTTGCCTCTAGTCGGCTATGGGTAACTGGAATGCATAGTGGAACGCAACTAAAGATGGGAGATGATATTTGGGTAAAGATTGCAGCCACGGATTTAGCCCGACGACGAATCGATATGGAATGGGATGAGGAGGCAGGTAAGTAGAGTAGATCGCCGACAGATTTTCTTGACTAGCTAAAAAAAACAAGGCCGCCCTAAAGGCGGCCAAAGCTATCATGAAGGAAAACGGTGTTAACTCTTTTTGGGTACCATTACAAGCTACCTAAGTATTGCTGAATGGTATGCAGCGACCGCTGAAATAAGGGGAGAGTGAGTGTTTGACTAGCTCGATTAGTCGTTAGGCTCTGAAAGCCTAAAAACGAACGGTCTAACGTCCCTTTAGCGATCGCTACTACAATTATATCTTCCCCCACCGGTACCAGCGGCGAGGAAAATTGACCGTCGAGCTCAATATCATTCCAATCAAGCGGTACGACAGTCCTTCTATTTTCAAAAACCAAATAAACGGCACTGTTTTGATCATCGAAGTGAAGCGGCAAATCCACTTTCAAATTCATTTCCTCAGGACTCACTTCTGACATCGTAAATCGGCTACAATTCCACCACCCCAACTGTTGCGGCTGGGCCTTATAGGCATTGAGTGATTCTCCTTCCTGCGTCAAAATCTTGATGGCTCGCACTGGAGGTTGATCAATATACACTTCCGTGGCGCCTGCCCAAGTAGCTACATATCCATCCTCTTCTAATCCATAGTAGAGATTTAGATCACCAGTAAACTCTTCAGCTGGTATATCCCAATCGATACTAATTCCTGTTCTCAGCGCCAAGGGTTGTCCATTCAAGCTGGCCTCAATATGCAGTGCACTCAATGATTCCAAGAGGCGGCCACTAGTTTGAGCCGGCAGTTGGAATTTGATCATCTCACCTTTGTGGATGACCTCACGAATCTTTAGTTCGATCTGCCCTTCAAGGGATTCTGATCCATCTAAAGTCATAAAAGCATTGGCAGGTACGGCCAATCGACTTCCATTTCGTGTAAAGAAAGTATGGGCATCATTCACTTCCCATTGGAAGACTTCTGTGGAACTGGCTATATCATCCAACAAGTTTGAAACTTGTCCTTTCAAATCCTCAGCCCCTAGTTCGTAGGGGATGAAAACATCTTGGTCTTTTTGGCATCCTACAAATAGTAATGCCGTCGGAATGGTTAAAAAAAGCCAGCGCAGTCGCATGCTCATCTTTTTCTTCATTGCTTGTCTATTTACTTAGACCCTCCATGTTGTTTTTTTGCTGCCTGAGTTTGAATTTATTTCTCAATTCCCCTGTTTTAACCAAAGAAATTTGCCTTTCCAGCTTGTTCTCCTCCCAGTATCCTGGAATCTAGCCAACAAAAAAGGACCTCAGCAGGCCTGAGATCCTCTTCTAAATGCTAGTTGATCTAAAATGCGTCTTTACAATATCGGGGATCCTAGAAATCAATCGCCAACCCAATGATGGGTAGCAGAGAACTAGGAGAATTTATCACTTCTACTAGAGTTCTGGGTTCTATGATTACACCAGCTTCATCGCGATCTAATCCAAACGACGGAGGCTCCGGATTGTTCTGAGTTAGGGCGTTTTGTATCTCAAAAAACAGATTGAAAGTATAAGATTTCGCATTCCACTTCTTGTCAATCCGCACATCTAGTTGGTTGAATGATGACAATTGACTTTGACCTAGATTGGAGTAATCAAGGATTAGTACAGGATAAACGGGAAGACTTGCCTCTGGATCGACTGGAGGGAAGGGGGTGTTACCAGCAAAGCGGTAACGGACGCTAAACTCCCAGTTTCCAGGTAACTTATATCCTCCAGTAAAGGATAGTAGATGTCTGCTATCCCAAACCGATGGTCGATACACGCCATCCAGTCCTGTGAATTCACTTTTGAAGAAAGTATAAGCCAAGATGCCATAAAAGTTTTTCTGGAGTTTCTGCTGATAGAATAGTTCAATGCCATAGGTACGTCCCTGGCCATCACTAATGACTTCCTCATTTCCCAATACAGAAAAGTCAGCCCCTTTATTGGCTAGAGAAACTTGATCAGCCACGGAAATCGGGTAATTTGTATAACGTTTGAAAAAGCCCTCTGCGCTAATCTTGGCAAATTGTCCCAGTTTACGTTCCAAGCCAAGGACGGCATGAAAACTTCCAATGTAGGGAACATCCTGATTGGAGAAATTCCCGGTTTGATCCTGATATCCTAGGATGGTATAAGGTGCAATTTTATAATATTGTCCCAGAGAAGCACTCAATCTCCACTTGTACTCGGGGTCCAAAACATAGCTGATGGCCGTGCGAGGGGAAAAAGTCTTTAATAATGTCCCATTTTCCTGAGTGTAGGTATTGTCGTCCATGCGGAAGCCTATGGTAAAATCTAGTCGTCCATCCATAAAAGATTTAGAAGCTTGGCCAAAAAATCCATACTTCAAAAAGTCCAGTTCTGTCAAGAAGGTATTGTCGAAGGCAAGATCATTCGTCTCGTTGGTGTAAATGGATCGTGTCAGGTTTAGCCCCACATTTAAAGACCAATCATTTAAGAAGTGGGTGTAGTGGTAGCGAAGCTTTTGCTCCGTCTCACGGCTATTATTCTTAAGCACTAAACCCGTGAGGTTCTCATTATCTGTATACCGGGAGAAGTCATTATTCAGGATATTGGTACTTAGGAATGTATTCATGATTCCTTTTCCATTCTTTAGCCTTCTCTTCCAGCCGAAGCCTGCCGTCGTAGTCCACTGCTTAATCACTGGTACCTGATCCAATACGGATTGTTGCTCAGCATCAAAGTCCTCGGGGGCCTTAACACTAAAATCGTCAACAGAACCAATGCCTGTAATAAAGATGCTATTGTACTCATTGATCTCATGGGAGATCTTGTATTGATAATCCCAGTAGTCCGGTCGTATTGGCAAACCGATGAGCTCAAAAAGAGCCTGCAAATAGCTTCTACGAACCGAAAGGATGTAAGAAGTATTGGCTTCTGATTTATCTCCTTTGAACAAAGGCCCTTCCGTAGTTAAGGCCGCTTCACTGGCACTTACGCGCAAGTTCGTTTGCCGTATCCGTTGATTCCCCTTTCGCTGATCGAACTGTAAGACACCGCTTAATGGGTTGTCATACTGTGCCCCAAAACTGGAGGTAGAAAGTTCTACCTCTTCAATGAAATCCACATTTAAAAGGCCTACGGGTCCTCCAGCGCTCCCCTGAGTACTAAAGTGATTGATATTGGGAATTTCAATACCGTCCAAATAATATACATTCTCATTCGGTGCCCCACCTCTTATGATCACATCATTGCGGAAGCCCCCGATCGAACCCGAAACGCCTGGCAGACTTTGAACCACCTTGGCGATATCGTTGTTACCCCCGGGATAGGTCTTGATCTCCTCCGGAGAAAGGGTTTGTAAGGAAAGGGGAGTGGAGAGCTTAGTTTCAAAAGGACTGGCAGTAACGACTACCGTCTCTAGATCCAGACCACCTTCTTGCAGTTCAAAATTAATATCATCATTCCCTTTGGATTGAATAATGACGTTACTTCTGGTCTTGGTCTGATAACCCAAATAGCTAGCGGTAATATTATAACTTCCTGGAATGACACCTGGGATTTCATAGAGTCCGTCTATATCGGTTGTAGAACCCTTTTCGGTGCCTTCTAAGCGGATGTTGACCCCAATGAGCGCTTCGCCGGTTTTGGCGTCCTGAACTTTACCAAAGATCGAAACAGTGTTCTGCCCCATTAGTCCTACTACCACTAAAAAAGAAAGGCCGAGCAATAATAATGTCCTTTTCAATGAACCCATTTTACTACTTTTTTGTATTAATTACAGCTATAACATAGTATATTACATTTGGTTTTGATTTTCATTTAAATTTTTTTCTCGGACATCTCGCACTCCAAGAGTTCAAGCGACACTAGAGCATTTCAACTACACGCCTTGCCTAGTTTGTCTTTAAGCAGATGACCGAGCAGTAGACACCTTTACATGAGCTACGAAGCCATTAAAACATTGATCGATCATTTTGAATCCTTCGAAAGCATGACTGGGCAGGATGATCTAGGACAGTTTGCCAATTGGTTAAATCAGAAGATAAATGGACCAAAGACGCAAACAGACTTAGCCTTAGGCGAGGAGCAATTGGATCAAGGCATCTTACAATCCTTCGGAGAACTCTCGCATCATGCCCGACACTATGTGAAGAAGCTGGTTCGCGATACGCCATTATCCAGTTGGAATGATCTAGTGGTAGTTATCGTGCTATACCACATGGGGAGCCAGCGAAAATCCGACGTAATTCAACAATCCTTAATGGACCTTTCTCCCGGCATTGAGGTATTGAAGCGGTTAATCAAGAGAGGCATAATAGTAGAAGAGCCCGACCCAGAAGATAAACGGGCAAAGCGTGTAGAACTATCAGCAGAAGGGCAAAAACTTTATGAAGCTCTGCAGCCAGATATGCAAGTGGCTAGTCACATAGTAGCAGGAAACTTGACAATGGATGAAAAGTGGCTAATTCTACCACTGCTGCAGAAACTCGTGCACTTTCACCAACCGATCTTTGTGAAGGATACAGGATCAAGTCTAGAAGACATATTCTCTAAATATGTAAAGAGCCGTCCAGAAACTTAATTCCTGAACGGCTCTTTTCCTGTATGGTATATCTCTAATTTAGAAGATTACTCTTCGAAGGCCTACATTGAGACTTCCTAGGACATAATTCTGTTTTAGAGGATATTCTTCAATGGTAGAAGATTGCGTATACATTCTTAGACTTGGCTCCAAGTAGACATGCGTACGTGCATTCATTCGATAATACATCCCTATGCTCCCATACCAACCTAGGCCGATCTGGCTCTTATAAGCAGGATATGCATCTCTAGAATCAGAAGAGAAGCTAACTGGCTCCTGATCCGTCGGAGAAATGAAATCTCCTTTCTGTTGATATGTCAAGTTCAGATACATACCCGCATTAAAAGCAAAAGTCATTTTATGATGTGACAACTCATAGCCTAAAACCAAGGGCACATCAATCATGCGGAAACGATTCTGTGTTTCCACTCTGCGCTGTCCCACCACAATAATCGTATCTCGACTAATGATCTGACCATTGTCATCTTGTACTTCCGTAATCGTCAATTGTGTTTCATCGTCATTGACATACTTGAATTGGTCATTAAGCTGGGTATAGTTCAAACCTGTACGGAAAGCGACTCCGCTTGGAGAAACAATAGACAGACGAGCTTCTGTATTGTAAGAAAGCTGGGCAGATTCAGTAGCAGCCCTACCTCTGGCATAAGGGATAAACTCTCCTTCTCTTGCTGACAAATCGCGCAGGGAAGTGGTAGTACCAGCCGAAAGTTCTCCGTACCAATGGCGTTTTCCGGTTTTGAATGAAACGCACTTTAGCTCCGTAGCCCAGTCGGCGATGGCCAAGGGTGCTGCACTAGTAACGGGCAAAGCCGCAAAATTGGCAAAACTCCGGTTTGAAGCTGCGGATTCAGTTACGACATCTTCTATCTGGCTCTCGGTAGTAGGAACAGCCTTGGCTGCAATTTCTTCAGCTAATACTGGAGCTACAGTCAGATATTCGTTATTCAGCGTTTCAGAAGAATGGGAAGTTTGAGTAGGTGTAAGCTTATTTTCAATAGCAATATTTGATGAAACAATTGTATTTTCTTCAATGGGGGATGCAATGGCTTGAGTAGCCTCAGAGGATTGCACCTCTGCAATAATTTTTTGAGTAGTAGTAGCTTCCGGATTAATTGGGAAAAATCCCAATTCTACACTTGTGGTAGTATCTTGATTGAGGATGAAAACGCCTAGGGCTAACACAACAGTAGCTGCCAATGCTAATCCTCCTTTGTAGTAGCGAAATCGATTGGTAAGTTTAGGTTGCCAGGATCTTTTGGCATCTATCTGTTGCCAGAGGGCATCCGGGGCATGGGCCTCATAGTGGCGCAATTTACGCCGAAAAGTGTCGTCCAAGGGATGTTTTTGGCTCATACGGCAATTTTTTGAAGCTTTAGAATTTGGGCTTGCAGCAATTTACGGGCCTTCACCAGCTGAGATCGAGAAGTACTCTCTTGACATCCCAGCATTTCTGAAATTTCCTTGTGGGAATAACCTTCGATGGCATATAGGTTAAACACCACTCGGTACCCGTCAGGGAGGGCTGCTACTAACTTAAGTAATTCTTCTTCGTGTAGGTGAGCGTAAACTTCGGGGGGAGCAGCATTTTCTGGTTGTTCCTCTACCCCTATTTGTTCATATGTAAAACTCTTCTTACTGTAATTTTTGAGTGCTGTATTGACCACGATCCTTCTTATCCATCCTTCAAAGGATCCTTTGTATTCAAATTTACTAATATTATTATAAACTTTAATAAAAGCGTCTTGCAAAAGATCTTCTGCTTCCATTTGATGGCGTGCGTACCGCAAACAAACCCCCATCATCTTTGAGGCATACCGCCTAAAGACTTCCTGCTGGCACTTACGGTCTTCCCGCATACAACCCTCAATTAGTTCGCGTTCAGTCACTTGCAACATTTAATCCCTCCGAAAGAACAGCTCAGAAACCTAAGGCCTGTATATAGTAGACCTGGGAAGTTGTCATTTTGCTGCCTGACCTCGAGTTGTTTATGAATTCTTCCTCGTATTTGGCTCGAATACTGAGGACGAATAGTATAACGCCGTGAGTCTTCCTCATGTTTTATCAGGAGGGGAGATTAAAGCCAGGGACTGAGATGGTTGAATTTACATTTGTAACCAATTAAGGATCAGAATCCCTGTTCATCTACCGTACCATGATATTATCTCCCAAATTAAGGCATTTTTTCCATTAATAAAAGGAGTAAAACAAAGTTTAGCAAACGAACAGAAAAGACAGCAATCTACCTTAAAAAGTGCAAATTAAAGGTTGCAAATAAGTCGTTGTTAGCGGATTACTATTGGGCTTGCCGGCCAATCAGAAACACCCTTAGCCTTCAAAAAATACATACCCCGAGACAGATGCGATACATCTAGTTGGAATTCTTCATACTCCCCCTGCAGGACTTTTACCCGCTGCAGCTGCCCCAATGCGTTAAAAATCTGAAGTTGCCCAGGGGTAAGTCCTTCTCCTCGAATCCATAATTCGTGGGTCGCAGGATTGGGGAAAAGGCTCAGCTCTTTCGAAGGTTTATAATGGACCGATTCGATATCTGAATAACTAAATGCCCCATCATAATCGGTTTGCTTCAGTCGATAATAACTAGTTCCTGATGAAGGTCGCTTATCCAGGAAGGAGTAATCCAAGGTCTCGTAGCTTGTCCCCGCTCCTTCAATCCTGGCAATAGAGGCCCAGGTTTTGGCATCATTAGATCGTTCAATATTGAAGTAGTGGTTGTTTTCTTCAGTAGCCGTAGCCCAGCTAAGTAGAGCTCCTTCCTTAGATTTTGCAACGGAGAAGAAAAGCAAATCTACCGGCAAGGCTGATCCTCTAAAACTGGCCGGGACATTGGCGGGGAAATTGGGTGCAGATATATCGCTCGATTGGTCACCTGTACCATCCTGTGTATCCCAGCTTCCCCCAGCAATCTGACCCGCACAGTCGGCCACTGTCGTATTACAGGTGGTACTTCCATCATAAACCATCACATCTTCGCTACCACTAATAGAAACTGCCGTAACT
>ENA-UENT01000259-UENT01000259.1-marine-metagenome-genome-assembly--contig:-NODE-259-length-37353-cov-3.621651_pt1 | contig 37353 bp, 30 predicted proteins | sample MGYA00237879_ERZ529330 | MGnify/ENA primary metagenome ERZ529330 (study PRJEB26372, sample SAMN05368345) | marine metagenome | biome: cultured habitat; feature: ocean water; material: water; isolation... | reverse complement strand
AATTCTATTGATCGGCATACCGGAGCCAAGGCTTTGATCCATCAACTCATTGAATTTAAGGGAGGGGGGCTGATCGCAACACACGATCTTGAATTAGGTGCATTGGAAGCAAAAGCGGATGGAGCAATTGAGAATTTACGGATAGAGGTTGAAATTCAAGATGGCAATCTACACTTCGATTACAAACTGAAGAAAGGGGTAAGTCAAAGTTTTAATGCCACCCTTCTGATGCAGCAAATGGGTATCCGTGTAAAAATCCGAGAAAGCTAGTCAAGAGCTCACTTAATGAGTTCCTAAATCATATTAATAATGATCTACTATAAAACAAATGCAAATTGGTTTGGTGACTTGGGGCACTTAGCCAAGAGTTGGACCATGGTTCGAATTTGGAGAAGCGTCGTCGCTATTGGCGTGTATACGACTGCCATCTGTTTCGCAGTCTGGGGATTCAACCTGGAAGAATACATCAGTATGAATACGAGTATTTTCTCACTACTAGGGGTAATACTTAGTATTTTCTTAGTTTTTCGAACCAATTCTGCTTACGATAGATGGTGGGAAGGACGGAAGCAATGGGGTGCGTTGGTAAACCATACGCGAAACATGGCTATTTATGTTAATACCATGTTTCCAAAGGATGATCAAACGGTTCGTCGCTACTTTGCGAAGCATATCTCCAATTTTTGCCTGGCTTTAGTCGAACACTTACGAGATGGGACAAAATTAGAGCAATTAATCTACCTAACAGATGAAGACAAAGAAGAGTATGGAGAAAAGGGGCACGTACCCAATCACATCTCTATGCAAATCTTCGATAGAATGGCCGAAGGGCATCGAAATGGTGAGTTGAACGAAGGGGATTACATTAATATCAAAGCGCAACATCAAGCCTTGCTAGACATTTTGGGGGCCTGCGAACGAATCAAGAAAACACCCATTCCCTTCTCTTATGCGGTGTACCTTAAGATCTTCATTACTGCGTACGGGCTTATGCTTCCTTTTGCACTAATTACCACCTTTTCATTCGGTACCATCCCATTGGTGATGTTTATCTTTTTCGCCTTATTAGGGGTTGAACTACTAGGGGAAGAGATTGAGGACCCATTTGGATTAGATTGCAACGATCTTCCAACCGGTGATATCGCAAATACGATCAAGACAAATGTCTTCGAAATCTTGGAAGATCGCAAAGGTAAGGCCGTTAAGCACGAATTGTACGAAAAGTTCTTCTAGCCAAAGCTCTAAAGAACAGATATTTTCGAGGGATACATTGGCGATACAAATTACATTGCATATTTTTGTAATATATAATAGAGCAAAAATTATGCTCCGTAATTTTATCGTTAACTAAGCTTATACCTCTTCGCAACCCTTCAGCGATCGGTATGGCTACGCCCAAAAACAGTGTCTCATGTTTCCCCTCAACAGAGAACTTATCTCTCTTGCAATTATCTTCCTAATTGCCCTCTTGATTAGTACACTTATTCCGCACCTTGTTGGTGGTACCAATGGTCAACTAGAATTGTCTTTTTCTCATGCAGCCATCAATATCTCCCCCTTACTAATGAGTCCATTGATCTTTATCCCCTTGGTCTATTTGGTGTATTTAATTAAAGAGTGGCACTATGGCTATGGGAGAGGTCGCCAACGCAAAACCTTACTGTTCTTCAATACCATCATAGCGATTGGTCTTGGTGCAATGTTGGTCTTCTCGAAAATGCTTCGCTTCATTATGGACTCCATTACTGCCAGTAATCCTGAGTTGGAGTTACCTAAGATCGTAGCATCCCTTGCCTGGAATTTCCCCTCCACCTTGGTGATCATTTTATTAGGGCTTTCTTTATTGACAGCAGTACTATTGAACCTACTGCCTGTAAAGAAAAGCTAGGAAAGAGTCTCTTTTGCTGCGAAAAGAACTGTAGATTTAGGTGCTAGGCCAGCGCTGGCCCTAGGCTGTACTATTGGATCAAAAAGTAAATAATCGCAGTTATGGAACAAGCCGGAACTCCTTCAAATAATTTGGATGATCTTTTTCAGATCGACCCAGAGCTTCCGGCCTACAACCAGAAGAACGATATCTTTAACCGCGCCATGTGGGATGACACTATTGATCCCAAAGCTTTTTTCGTCAGTTATGATATCACGAATTACAAGCCCAAAAAAGCCAAAGGTTTCAATCATTGGGACTTTGCCTTACGAAATGCGAGTTGGCACCTGACAGACGTAGTAGGAGAAATGAAATTAGAGGCAGAAGGGCGAGTAGAAGGTTTTACGGACTACTACTCTATCCAGACCCCAGGCCCACCTGAGCAAGCCAACCTGCCTACTCCTGCTATTACGACCCAACGTATCAAACAAGTAGCTCGCTTTTTAGGAGCTGGTTCTGTTGGAGTTTGCAAGATTGATCGCCGGTGGGTATACAGCCATCATTTCAACAGGAAATCTGGTGAAGCTAATGAACTGGATTTTCCTGCTTCGCTCAAATATGCCATCGTAGTGATCCTACCTATGGATTACCAACTGGGTAAGACTTTCCCTTCTGCTTTAAGCGGAGCCACCACCGGCATGGGCTACGCCACTAGTTTAAACTGTGCCAATATGCTAGCCCAGTTCATTACTAACTTAGGTTATGAGGCCATTGCGTCCCTAAATGATACCGCCCTAAGTATTCCAATGGCCATCGAAGCAGGACTGGGGGAATACGGGCGTCATGGCTTGCTCATCACTCCAGAGTTTGGCCCTAATGTCCGTATCGCCAAAGTCTTTACTGATCTACCCCTTGAAGTGGATCAAATCAAAGAATTTGGAGTCAAAGCCTTCTGTGAAATCTGTAGAAAATGCGCCAGCTCTTGCCCCCCTAGAGCGATTTCCAATGAAGCTCCTTCTGCAGAAGCACCAAACTTTTCCAGCTTCTCAGGCATCCGAAAATGGACAGTCAATGCCGAAAAATGTTTTAAGTTTTGGGTAAAAATGAATACGGATTGTGCGATCTGTATTCGAGTATGCCCTTACAATAAAGATTACAGCAAATGGTGGAACCGAATAGGCATCAAACTCGCTAACTCTCCACTTAGACGGCTTATGTTATGGCTGGATAATAAATTGGGCTTTGGTAAGCGCATGAAACCTGCGGAGTGGTGGGAGGATGGATCAGGTTCAGCCTAGACTCCCGCTGCTAGGCTAAACCTGATAAAGCTTAATTTAGAGCATCGCTCAAAGCTATTTTTGATGTTGAAATTGAGCGCTAACTACTACTCTTGTAGAGTTTATTATCCTTCAACGGCAAGCTGCGAATTCTTTGGCCGGTAGCTGCAAAGATGGCGTTGCCTAAAGCTGCACTGATCAACGGCAGGGTCATCTCCCCCAGTCCTTCTGGACGTTCAGTACTCTTGAGGATCTGAATGTCAATTTTTGGAGCCTCTTGATAGCGGAGCAAAGGATAGGTGTCGAAATTATCTTGCTTTGTTCTTCCTTCCCGGATTTGCACCCCTCCATACAAGGCAGCACTCAGACCATCTATTATCCCACCTTCCAGCTGAGCTAAAGCACCAGATTTATTGATGAGGATACCGCAGTCAACTACTGCATACACTTGCTTGACAATCGGCCAGTTCTTTTCATCCAGTTGGATTTCCACCACCTGAGCTACGTACGCACCAAACATAAAATGCGCCGCAAAACCTCGATGTCTGAAACGAGTCGGTGGAGCCCACCAGCCACCCCAATCGGCCGCCTCTTCAATTACCCTCCGCAATCTTTTGGTAGAATAAGTTGGCCCTCCATGATCTGCATAAGGCATCATCTTATCTTCATTCCCTAGCAGCTCCAAACGGAACTTGACGGGGTCCTTGCCTGAGGCATGAGCCATCTCATCTAAGAAACTTTGATCGATGAAGCAGGTGGCATTATGTCCGGGTGCTCGCCAGGCTCCAGTAGGTATAGTCGTGGCTACGGGACTATACTCCATTTTAAAGTTGGGTACAAAGCCTGCTGGGAAGCCATCGGGAAAAACTTCCGTGCTATGTGGAGAATCTTTACTCCCCCGGTATAGGTAGCGAGAAGTGGTAGCAGATCGCAGATGCCAAGCCGTTAACTTCCCATTTTCATCTAAGGCCCCTTTGAATTTGTACATCCCAGCAGGGCGATAGAAATCGTGATGGATATCATCTTCTCGGGTCCACACAACTTGAACAGGCTTTTTCAATTGTTGAGACAACACGATAGCCTCTACGGCATAATCAGCGGTCAGTCGCCGACCAAAGCCGCCCCCGGTTCTATTTTGGTCTAAGGTGATCTTTTCTACGGGTATACCAGTTATCCTTGAAGCTAAGCCAGGTATTCCTCCAGGAACCTGGGTTGAGCCACATAGATATATGCTATCTTCTTTTACATCAGCGAAGTAGTTTTGCGGCTCCAGGGTAGCATGATACAGAAAAGGGACTTCATAGGTCGCTTCTAATACGGTCGGTGCATTAGCAAAGGCTTCCTCCACATTGCCCTCATTCCTCAACTCAATCTCTCCCTTTTGATTCGTCAACTTATCCAACTCAGACCGGATACGTCGATTACTTTCATCTTGTCCCTCCTCTACTTTCCATTTAATCTGAAGTAGGGAACGACCTTTCATGGCAGACCAGGTATTCTTTGCTAGCACGGCAACACTAGACCGGTTTTGCATCTTGCTGGTGGAAGCCTTTACCTCTACTACCTCTACCACACCCGGAACTTGCAAGGCTGCGGTAGCATCAAAGCTCTCCACTACTCCACCGAAGACAGGGCTACGCTGTAGAACGGCAATCAATGCTCCGGATGGCCTTGAGTCCAAGCCAAAGATCGGCTTACCCGTAACCAAAGCTAAATTGTCTACTCCCGGGATCGACTTACCCAAGATCTTATATTCCGCTGGAGATTTTAAGGGCGCATCCGTAGGCACTTCTAACTTCGCTGCTGCTGATACTAAATCTCCATAGGGAATTCCTTTCTTTTTACCTTTTCTATAAACCATACCTGCGCTGGCATGACAATCTTCCTTGGCAACCTTCCACTTATTGGCTGCTGCCTGGATCAACATGGCCTTAGCCGTGGCTCCTGCATTGCGCAAAGCATCCCAATTGGTTTTCACAGACATACTCCCGCCAGCAAATTGCGCTCCCAAACGTCGATCCGCTCCTGCCTGCACTACTTCGATCTTATCCCATTCTACCTCTAACTCCTCCGCAATGATCATCGGCAAAGCCGTTTTGACCCCCTGACCGATCTCTGGGTTTTTTGCTATGATCTGAATATGGCCGTCGGTACTAATCTTGAGATAAGCATTCAACTCTATCTCTTCAACAGCTACTTCTGGGTTGCTCTTCCCAGGCAGGTGAAAAGCCAACAACAAGCCAGCACTAGAAAGCCCACTGACCTGGATAAATTTTCTCCTATTTATATGCGTAGTCATGAATTTCTGCTTTTAACTAATGATAAGATGTGAATCAAGCTACTTGGACAACTGAATCGCCCGATCAATGGCCTTTCTGATTCTAGGGTAAGTACCACAACGACATAGATTCCCGGACATGACCGAGGCCACCTCTTGCTCATTCGGATTGGGATTGTTGGCCAGTAATGCTGAAGCCGTCATAATTTGCCCTGCCTGGCAGTAGCCACATTGTGGAACATCTACTTCCATCCAGGCTTGCTGGACTGGATGAGAACCGTCCTCGGAGAGCCCTTCGATGGTAGTAATCTGAGCGCCTACAGTCGCCGAAACGGGCAAAACGCAAGACCCATTTAGGTGCACGGTACAAGCCCCGCACAAGGCCTTCCCGCAACCAAATTTGGTGCCCTTCATCTCGAGTTCATCTCGCAACACCCAAAGCAAGGGCATTTCTGGATCGACATCAACTTGTCGCTGTTTTCCATTAATAGTCAAAGTAAATCTAGCCATGGTGATGATTTAAGTGAAATAAAAAGCTGAGTGCATGTTCAGTGAATGCTTTTGGCAAAAAACATGCACTTAGGCAAACTGGAGATTGCCTTGAATTCTATGTAATAAAAGAGGAGAGGTGGAGGCATTCCTGATGGTACGTTCAGGAGCTATCCTTACACATGCTTACGAAAGATAAGGGATTATTAGGTGCCATACCTTCCTAATTCGCGAATTAGGAATACTACTTTGAAATAAAGAAGTAAGATTTAAGCTATGGAATACCGTTTTCTGTATTGAGCAGGAGTCATCTGATTGCTTTTCTTAAAGCTAGCGTAAAAGGCAGAGATCGATTGGAAACCACATTCATAAGCCACAGCTTCGATACTCAGATGTTGAAACGCTGGATTCTCTAGCATTTCAGAAGCAGCTTTTATTCGATAGGCATTCAACAGCTCGGGAAAGGTTTTTTGAAAGTAGGCGTTAACAGCTTTAGAAACTTGATGACTTGGCGTATTGAGCTGCTTTGCCAATTTTCCAATGCTAAGTTGTGGATCCTGAAATCGTTTTTGGACTTCCATTTCTGCCAAAATACGCTCCCCCAGGTCTTCAAAGGCTCTATCTATGTTGCTTCCATTACTGACATCGAACTGATGATCCAATATCTTGCTCTTCCGCATCATCCAAAAAGACAAGCTATATAGTACTAGGGTTGCAATGGCCGTCACACCAATATAAGTTAGCGGGGTAGCAAAGTAGAGTTGAAAGGTAAATGCGCCCCAGATAGCAGCTACGCCACCAATCAACAGCAGAATCCAGGTTTGCCAATTTTTATCCTGCTCTGACTTATGCTGGTATTCATAAACCAGATAACCTACCGCTATGAGATAGATCAGAATCTGATAGACGGCAATTTCATATAACCCTCGGAGCTGCTCTACGAAAAAAACAGCGACCAGCATAAATACAGATAAGGAAAAATGTAGGTAGTGGAGCGTCCGAATCTTAAAATCCTCCTGCAATAGGGATCGCAGGTAAAGCCAAAGGAAAGGACCGATAGCTGCCATTCCGATCAAACCTAAGGACGGCCAGAAATCAGAAGCATTTGGGAAGGCTACAATAATGATCGACTTGCAGATGCGCACGGCCAAGGCCAAAAGCAGTAAAGCCAAAAGGCGGTTTGAAAGCGGTTTCTTAGAATTTGCTGTCCAGAAATACACTGCCAGGAAGATACTGTGTCCCATAACTAGGGCACTCAACGCAGAAAGGATTACAGCAAATTTCATAAGCGACAGTCGGTATGTATTCTATAGTCTCAAGCAATATATCAAACAAAGTTATATAAAATGTGTTGAGGTGGGGAGGCAAATATTGCCAATTTCTTGTCTCCATTTCCCCCTCCTCTGTCCTACCCGAATCTGCGGCTAGAAACATAAAGTCCCTTATCTTTACTGCATGCTAAACACCATGATCGCTAGTACCGAAGAGGAGGTTGGTCAGGTTAGAGAACTCCTTTGGGAATATGCGCGGATGCGAAATTTTGATCCAGCTATGGGCAACTATGAAGCCGAGTTTGCGGAACTACCAGGGAGATATGGTCCACCAGGCGGTTGCTTGATCTTGGCGCAGTGGGAAGGACAGGCAGCAGGCTGCGTAGCATTTAAATCTCTGGATAGTACCTATTGCGAAATGAAAAGACTCTATGTATCTCCGAAGTTTCGAGGAAAGCAGATTGGTAAAGCCTTGGTAGAGCAGCTGCTGGCTGAAGCACGAGGGCAATCCTATCGATACATGCGCCTCGATTCACACCCGTGGATGGCCAGTGCTCAAGGGATTTATCGTCATTTCGGCTTCGAACCCATCCCTGCCTATAATGATAACCCCACTCCGGGTATTCGTTTTTTCGAGAAGAGACTGTGAGTCCATCTTGCCTTACCTAAACGGTAGTAAATCAGGTTCTAGATAGGATTCCTTTGCCTTGGCATCGGTAAAGATATTCCAGCTATAATGTTGGGCGATTAAGTCCTTAAGATGAGTTCTAAGCCGGGGAGCCTGTGCTATAAAAGAGGGAAAATCATCGGCTTTTACCTTCCCCATAAAATGAGCTACAGCCTCCACCGCTACAACGGTTACTGTGCGATGAAACATGGTGCCATCGCCATGCGTCTGATCAAACACCTTGATCTGATCACATACATTGTTAATGGCTTGTTGTTTGCCATACTTTCGGACATGGATCCAAGCCAAGCGAAGATGTGCTTCATGGGAAAATAGTTTGGGTGGCAAGCTCGCCTCTGCAAACTGTTGCTCGAATTCAGCATCTAAAAGCGATAAATGTGTCATATGTAGTTAGTTTAGATATCATTTGCTTACCGTAATGGTGCTCTCGATCCAATGAAGTAATTAGCCTAATCCTATAGCGTTCCCAAGTATGAATTGATCGCTTTTGCCCAATCTTGTAAGTCATGTTGATACATGCGATCTAAACTTGCTTTATTCAACTCATTCCCTGTCGCATTCAAGCCAGTAAAGGCATAGGTAACGGTAGCTTTAGTCTTTTCGTCACTACCATTTTTTTGGCACTGCACGGTTATTGTCCAGAATCGATTAGAGGTAGTAACTAAGTACTGAATCAAATACGTTTGTGGGTTAAATTTAGTTACTATCCAAAGAAGCTCCGATTCATTTCCGTGTCCATGCCCATGTCCATGCGTCTTAATTTTAAAGGTGGTTCCTTCTTCGATAATTTCCTGTTCTGGATAGATTAAAATCGGTTCCCAATTTGGCTCCCATTTTCTTTCTTCAAAAGCACCAAACAAGGGAAATACCTGCTCAATACTTGAATTCAAAGTAAATGACGCCGTTTTCGATACTTTTTCGGACCTAAAGCTCTTTTTCTCCAAATCAACGTTCTGATGGCAACTGAGCAGTACAAAGGCTGAAAAGAACAATATCCTTCTGACTTCCATATCGTGTTAGATTTTTTCTGAACACAAATTTAGGCGGCCATCATTTCCTTTTCATTTACATTTGTTGATAAATTGTTTTCGTACTCTGCTTAATTGTGTAGGAGTAATTCCCAAATATTGAGCGATATAGTAGTGAGGAATTCGATTTAGTAATCCAGGGTAATCCTGTAGAAAGCATTCATATTTTTCTAGCGCATCCTGATCGAGCAAGGACACTAACCTAGATTGCAATTGTTCATTTAACTTTTGAAACTCCCGAGTAATAATGGCAGTAATTTCCAGGTCTTTATTAATCTGTGACATCACCTTAGCATAGTTGGCCACTGAAATTTCACCATCCTCCAAGGCTTGAATTGTCATTGGGATTGTGGCATTAGGGAGATAACTAGCGACGATCATATCTCCTTCCTGGTAAAAATGAGTTGTTATTTCATTCCCATCATTGTCATAAACAAAGCCTCGCATCACCCCCTTGACCAATTTGCCGATCTTATTACAAGGTTTTCCTTGCTCAAGGAAAAAGTCTCCGCGCTTTAAGGATTCAATGCTATGCAAGGATTCGTTAAGAGTTGGATTTTGATGCATCTGCTACAGATTGAAAAGATTCATTTAGTTGATAAAGAGTATCCGTAAGAAAAGTTTAATTGGCTTATATAGATCTTCTCCGAAATAACTGTACATTCCCGTTCATGGCAGGTATTTATATCCATATCCCCTTTTGCAAGCAGGCTTGTCACTATTGCAATTTTCACTTTTCTACTTCTTTGAAGCAGAAAGAACCTTTGTTGCAGGCCCTCTTGACTGAGATCGAGCGACAGAAAGATTACTTGGATGGGGAAGAACTGGAAAGCATCTATCTAGGTGGAGGTACTCCTTCCCTGCTGTCTGTCGAGGAATTGGATCAACTTTTTCAACACATTCAACGCTTTCACAAGATAGCCAATCAAGCGGAAATCACCCTGGAAGCCAATCCTGACGACCTAAGTCGTAACCAGTTGAAAGCACTGCGGGAAACGCCTATTAACCGCCTAAGTATTGGTATCCAGTCCTTCCTAGAGGAAGATCTTCGGTTTATGAATCGAGCCCATTCCGCCGCTGAAGCAGAGGCTTGCATCGACTTGGCTTTGGAGCAGGGTTTTACCGCATTAACCGTTGATCTCATTTACGGCACCCCAACTCTAAGCCATGCACAATGGGAACAAAATCTTCAAAAGGTATTTGAAAAACCTATTCAACATCTGTCTTGCTATTGCCTTACCGTAGAACCCAAGACGGCCTTGGATCATTTCGTAAATACGGGCAAAGCCAAGCCAGTCGATGAAGAACAAGCTGCCTTACAATTTGAGCATCTCATCAAGTTTAGTAAAGCAGCAGGCTTTGAGCAATACGAGATATCCAACTTTGCTAGAGATGGCTACTATGCCGTGCATAATTCCAACTATTGGAAAGGGAAAAAATATCTAGGAATCGGCCCCTCCGCTCACTCCTTCAATGGAGAAAGTCGCCAATGGAATATCGCCAATAATGCTCAATACATTCGTTCTATTCGGGCCGGAGAACTGCCCCACGAAGTAGAAAACCTGGACCTCGATCAACGCTATAATGAATACGTAATGACTGGCTTACGCACCATCTGGGGGTGTGATATCCGTAAGATCCATGGGTTCTCCACTGCGCATGCCCTACATTTTAAGAACAAGGCGCAAGCTTTTATTCAGGCGGGAAACATGGAGGAAAAAGGGGGGAATTACTGTTTAACAGAAGCCGGTCGACTCTTAGCCGACCATATTGCCATGGAATTGTTTGTCTAGTCGCTCAACTTCTTCTTTCCAATATCTTTATTTGTTAACTTCATAGCTCAAAACAAAACGAGCTACCATATGGATACCAGCAATCGCTATCTATCCTTTCTCACCCCATTGGGTCGCTATAGGAAACTGCTTCTCTTTTCTGGCGTCCTGCTACTAGTCCTATTACTCCTAGGAAATTGGAGTCGCTTCTTTGCTCCAAAAATAGATTACAATACCCAAGTCAAGCCGATTTTAAATAAACGCTGTATCCACTGTCATGGAGGAGTGAAGAAAAGTGGAGGATTTAGCCTAATGACCCGCGCACAAGCATTGGCGCCTACCGAATCCGGTAAACCCGCCATCATCCCTGGCCAACCTGACCGAAGTGAGCTCATGCGCCGCATACACTCGGACGACCCCGAACTTCGAATGCCCTTTGAAGCGGATCCCCTGCCCGCCGAAGAAGCCAACATTTTACGCAAGTGGATAAAACAAGGGGCAGAATGGGGAATTCACTGGGCCTACCAAGCCGTCGAGGAAGTGGAAGTTCCAAGCAGCAGCAATACTGCCATGGGAAGTCTCGACAAAGCCGCGGGCCCGTGGGAAAAGAACGAAATTGACCATTTTATTGGTGAACAGCTGAGTATTCAAGGCTTGAGTCCTTCTCCCAGAGCAGATAAAAGTACTTTGCTGCGCCGCGTGAGTCTAGACCTAACGGGAGTTCCCGCTCCAAAGGAGGTCGCAACTCGATACCTAGCGGATGATTCACCAGCTGCCTATGATCGCTTAGTAGATGACCTTTTAGCTAGTCCACAATTTGGGGAAAGATGGACTGCAGTTTGGCTCGACCTAGCGCGCTATGCAGATTCCAAAGGATACGAACGCGATGCTAACCGAATCATCTGGCCTTATCGCGACTGGCTTATCCGCGCCTTTAATGCCAATATGCCCTACGATCAATTTCTCACCGAACAGATGGCTGGCGATCTACTCCCCAACCCCACCGATGCCCAATACATCGCCACCGGTTTTCACCGCAATACCAAAACCAATGATGAAGGAGGGACAGACAATGAAGAATTTAGGGTAGCAGCGGTGATCGATCGGGTAAATACTACCTGGGAAGCCATCATGGGAACCACCTTTGCCTGTACGCAATGCCACGGCCATCCCTACGATCCCATCGAGCATGAGGAATACTATGAATTTTATGCCTTCTTTAATAATACACGCGATGAAGACACCTACGATGATTACCCCTGGATCAAACAATTCACAGGGGAGGACAGCTTGTCTTTAATCGCCTTGAATAAGTGGGTAAACCAAGTAGGTGGACCCGAAAAGGCCACGGAAATCTCCACCTTCCTGCGCACTGGCCAACCAGCTCACAACTCCCTCAAAACCGATAGTCTAGTCAATGCAGCGCTCTACGACACCAAGTTCTTGGGTCTTCGAAATCATGGTTCCGCCCGTCTCCCCCGTGTTGACCTAAGTGGCAAAGAACAACTCATTTATCGATATAGCACTGGTCGGGAAACAGGCAAGGCGCAAATCCGGCTAGATGCGCCTGATGGACCTCTACTGACCGAACTTTCTATTCCAAAAACCAAAGGCAATCAGATCACTAGCATCCCTTTACAACCAACAGAGGGTGTTCATGACCTTTATTTCACTTATGAAAACGCAGAACTAGAGAATAGCAATGCTCGCGGAATTAGCTTCGATTGGTTTCATTTCGGGGAATTCTTCCCTGGTGAAGGGCAGCAAGGTTATGAAGAAAACAAGGCTATCTTCTGGCAACTACTCAATACCTATCCTCCTTATTCTCTCATCATGGTGGAGAATCCAATGGATATGCAACGTAAATCTCATGTCTTTGATCGAGGCAATTGGCTCGTACACAAGCAGGAGGTTCAGGCGGATGTACCCGACATATTACCCGACTTTCCAGACAAGGAGCCCAAGAACCGCCTAGGGCTCGCCAAATGGCTGACCAGCAAGCAACATCCATTGACGTCTAGGACCATGGTCAATCGCCTTTGGGAACAAATCTTTGGCAGAGGGCTCGTCCTCACCTTGGAAGACCTAGGTACCCAAGGCGAACCACCCACGCACCCCGCTCTTCTGGATTGGCTAGCCCACAGTTTTATGCACGAACATGAGTGGAGTCTCAAATCGCTTTTAAAGACCATAGTGTCGTCGGCCACTTATCAGCAGTCTTCGATTATGAGCTCACCTCAACAGGAAAAAGATCCCAATAACATCTACTATGCCAGAGCATCTCGGGTACGCCTATCCGCCGAACAAGTACGTGATCAATCTTTGGCCGTCAGTGGGTTATTAAGCAGTAAAATGTTTGGGCCACCGGTTAAGCCACCGCAACCTGACGGCATTTGGAATATTCCCTATAACAACGAAAAATGGATCTTAAGTGAAGGAGAAGATCGCTATCGACGAGCGCTGTATACTCACTGGAAGCGTTCTGCCCTTTATCCCTCCATGGTCACTTTCGACTTGGGTAATCGAGATCAATGCTCCGCCCGCCGCATTCGGACCAATACGCCTCTGCAAGCCTTGGTGACTTTAAATGATCCCGTATTCATCGAGATCGCCCAATACTTTGCTAAGCGGATGCAAGATCAAACCAAGGAGGTTGACAAGCAAATTGCCTGGGCGTACCAGGAGGCCACCTTACAAGAGATTGGTTCTGAAAAGCAAGAAATACTGCTCGAATTGTATCAGGAAGCTTTGCAAGATTTCCAAAAAGATGAGGCAGCGGCTCAGGAAATGCTAGGTGAATTAAATGAAGTTGCACAAAAGACAGAGCTGGCAGCCTTAGTAATCGTAGCCAATGCTATTCTTAACCTCGATGAGTTCATTACCAAAAGCTAAGTCATGGCAAAAAAGCAATCAAGGCTAGTACAGGAAGCCTTATTACAGCAAGGACAGTTGGAAACACGTCGGCTTTTCCTGAAGCAACTAGGTTTAGGCTTGGGGGCCATGTCCTTGGGCGGTCTATTGGGCTGCCAAACGGGAAACTCAACTTCGAGCATAGGGGGGCTTACCAGCCAAACCTTGGATGCCCTCAAGCATCCGCATTTTGCGCCGAGAGCCAAATCCGTAATCTATATCCACTTGGCAGGTGCACCCTCCCAATTGGAATTATTCGATTATAAACCAGAACTGGAGAAATTAGATGGCCAACCCTGTCCTCCTAGTCTGCTAGAGGGCAAACGCTTTGCTTTCATTCGTGGCGTACCAAAGATGTTGGGGCCGCAAGCCACATTCAAGCAGCATGGCGAATCCGGCGCCTGGATATCCAATCGAGTGCCGCATCTTGCTTCCCTAGCGGATGACCTTACTTTCTTCAAGGCAGTCTATACAGATCAGTTCAACCACGCCCCTGCCCAGCTCCTGATGCATACGGGTAGTCCACGTTTAGGACGGCCGAGTATGGGCTCCTGGGTGACCTATGGTTTGGGCTCAGAGAATGAGAACCTGCCAGGCTTTGTTGTTTTGACTTCTGGTGGCAGTAATCCCGATGCCGGAAAATCCGTATGGGGTAGCGGCTTTTTACCTTCGCTATATCAGGGCGTTCAATGCCGATCTAAAGGAGAGCCTGTCTTATACCTCAGTGATCCTAAAGGAATGAACAGAAATCTCCGAAAAGCCTCTATCGAAGCCATCAATAAGGTGAACGAATTAACCCACCAGGAATTCCAAGATCCAGAGATCCTATCTCGCATGGCACAATACGAGATGGCCTTCCGCATGCAAGTGGCCGCGCCTGAGGTAATGAGCATCAATGATGAACCAGAGTATATCCACCAGATGTACGGCACCGAGCCGGGCAAAGCTTCCTTTGCCAACAATGTGCTTCTAGCGAGAAAATTAGTGGAAAAGGGTGTGCGTTTCGTGCAACTCTATGACTGGGGCTGGGATTCTCATGGGACCGGAGAAGGCGGTGCGTTGAACCTTGGGTTTGTACGAAAATGCGACCAAATGGACCGGCCCGTAGCCGCCTTACTCAAGGACTTAAAGCAAAGGGGCTTATTGGAGCAAACCTTGGTGGTTTGGGGAGGTGAATTTGGTCGTACGCCAATGCAAGAAAACCGCAATGGTGTTGATCTACCTTTCAAAGGCAGAGATCACCATCCCGATGCCTTTACGATGTGGATGGCTGGTGGAGGTATGAAGGGCGGCTTCAGCTATGGCGAGACAGATGAAATCGGATACAGCCCCATCAGCGGCAGAACCTCGGTTTTTGATTTACAAGCTACCATATTGCATCAGCTGGGCTTCGATCACGAAAAATTCACTTACCAGTTTCAGGGAAGACCTTTCCGCTTGACGGATGTGGAAGGACATGTGGTCAAGGATGCCTTAGCCTAAAAGGCAAGCAAGACATCGGAAGTTTTCATGGACAGTCCCCTGAAAACTTCCGATGTCTGAGCCGGAGGTGATCATTTCCGTTTCTTAGGAGCGGGGACAAAACCCTCCTGATAGTCAGGATTGGGCTCCTTTGGAACCGGAGCATTCATTCTGCCTCGCCAGTCGTTCAGCAGATCTAGCAGTTCCTCTCGCTTTTCGGGACGTTCGGCGGCGAGATTTTGCTGTTCCCCTAGATCCTCTGCCAGATTGTACAGCTCCAAACCATCATCCTCAAAATATTGATGCAATTTCCAATTCCCTAGACGGATCACTGAGCCCGGTCGGGTGCGAAAGAGATCATCTCTACTCTCATCTCCACCTACTCGATAGGCTTGTAGATAGATCGGGAAATGCCAGATCAATGGGCGTTCAGGCAGTGCTTCTTTCTTCAGCAATAAACCCGCCAGACTGGCCCCATCCAGTACTTTATCTTCTGGCACCTCCGCACCAACGAGCTCTAACAAGGTAGGATAGAAGTCTAGATTAGTGACTGGCGTATCCGTTTCCCAAGCTTCCTTAATTTTACTTTTCCAGCGAATCAACAACGGTACTCTAATACCCCCTTCATAGTAAGATCCTTTACCGGCTCGTAATGGATGCTGTCTAGAGAGGTACGAAATCCCCCCATTATCTGAGGTGAAAATCACGATGGTATTTTCTAATTCATGCTCATCTAATCGCTGCAGAATTCGACCTACACTGGCATCCATGGTTTCTACCATCGCTGCATAATGAGGGTTTCTACCCTGTCCGTCTACAGTGGGCTTCTCCTTGTACTTTTCCACCAATGCCTCCTTCCCTTGTAGCGGAGTATGAATAGTGTAAAAAGGTAGATATAAAAAGAAGGGATTTTCTTGGTTTTCATCAATGAAGCGTAAAGCCTCGTCCGTCAATCTATCGGTGAGGTATTCTCCTTCTGGCCCGTCTGGCAAAAAAGGGTTTTTGTAGGGGCTGAAATAGGATTTAGGATGCCCAAGGTTAGTTCCGGCCACGTTTTGGTCAAACCCTTGTGTTTTAGGATCCTTGCCCAGGTGCCATTTTCCAATAGAGATAGAAGTGTAGTCCTGTCCTTCTAGTACCTCAGCCAGTGTGATCTGCTCATCGGCCAGCTCTGTCGTATTGGTTGTTGGGATGATCCTTCTTGTCTTGGCATTGCCTCGAGCCGAATTACCGACGGTATAGATGCCATGTCTGGTCGTTTGCTGTCCCGAGATGAGGCAGGCGCGACTAGGGGCGCAATTTGCGGCGCCGGCATAAGCCTGCGTAAACCGAATGCTTTCCTTGGCTAATCGATCCAAGTTTGGTGTTTCATAGTAGCGAGAGCCATTGAAACCAACATCCTTCCAGCCTAAGTCGTCTACATTAATCAGGACAATATTGGGTAATTCCTGTTTTGGTTGAGAAGTACAAGATAAGCTGGCCAAACTCACCCATACTACTACTGCTTGTTTGATGAAATTCTTCATAAGTTGATCTTGTTCTGTTCGCCAACGAAGATAATGCGTATTTATCTGTAAGGAGGGCCAATTTATCTCAATATGCACCCCAAATTATCTCAAAAAGGTAAATCCAAACTTGGTATTCTTCATTTTATTGGGGGAGCATTCCGTTTATTGATGCTTTCAGCAAACATTTTATACGGAAGAGCAAAAAGAAATGGCCCTATTGCTTTCTTTTTACTTTGGAGGCAAAAGCCACAAAACTTTTCCGTTCTTTGTTTGGGAAAAAACGAAAAACTGGAATTATGAAACATAGACTGTTAGCTATTCTCCTACTGATGAGTTGTTGGGCATGCCAGGAGAATAAAGAAGCTCCTGCAGAGCGGTTAGATATTACTAAGATGGATCCCGTGCATTGCTATACAGGAGAGGCCTCTCCTTACACAGCTGTGGGGCTGATTCCCGCCTACCTACAAGAAGTGGAAGCCATGAAAGCGGATCCAGTTCAAGCACAAAGCATGAGCGGTATGGTCTGGGTAGAAGGTGGCAATTATCTAATGGGAGGCGACAACGAACAAGCTCGTGAGGATGAATATCCTGAACATCCGGCGACCATAGATGGGTTTTGGATGGATGAAACCGAGGTGACCAATGCCCAATTCCGAGAATTCGTTGATGCTACGAAATACATTACCACTGCAGAAAAAGAAATTACACGCGAAGATATTCTTGCTCAGTTACCGGAAGGAACTGTGCTACCAGAGGACCTTGACCTTTCTCCCTTCTCTCTAGTATTCCATAGCCCTCCTCCAGCCGATAGAGCCTATAGCCCGCAAGATTGGTGGTCAGTAGTCAAGGGAGCGAGCTGGCAGCATCCCCAAGGACCTGAAACCGATCTAACTGGCCGGGAGGATCAACCTGTAGTGCATATTTCTTGGTACGACGCAATGGCCTACTGCAAGTGGAAGGGAAAACGACTACCTACGGAAGCGGAATGGGAATATGCCTCTAGAGGAGGAAAAGAGGGTGGCATCTATCCTTGGGGTAGTGAACCTGTTTCTACTCAGATGGCTAATTATTGGCAAGGTGACTTCCCGACTAATCATGTGGTAGAAGATGGATTCGAAAGGCTAGCCCCAGTAAAAAGCTTCCCGCCAAATCCTATTGGCTTATACGATATGGCAGGTAATGTGTGGGAATGGTGTGCAGATTGGTATCGCCATGACTATTATCAAGCGGCGAAGACAACTCGTACTGTACAGAATCCACTAGGCCCAACCGACAGTTTCGACCCTATGGAGCCAAGTGTACCGAAGAAAGTAGTAAGAGGAGGATCTTTCTTATGCAACGACAGCTATTGCTCCGGTTACCGGGTCGCAGCACGTATGAAATCAAGCCCAGATACTGGCTTAGAGCATACCGGTTGTAGGTGTGTTCGCGACGGAAAAGAAAAAAGCTAAATCAACGAGCTCATTGCTCAAATATTAATCCGTTCTAGTAAGACAAACGAAAAACATGTGTGTAAACAAGTTACATCTCTTCTTGCTGCTATGTATCTGTAGCAGCTCCTTCCTCCCTGCCCAGACGCCCCTCTTCGAAGAAAGAGATGGAATTGTTGTTGTAGAGGCAGAACACTTTGTTGGACAAAGTATCGACAATGTTCGCAAATGGTACCAGCTTGATGAAACAGTCCATGAAGGTCCCAAACCCGATATCGACCCTTCGCATGCTAGTAGTGCTAGTGGAAAGGCCTATCTAGAAATTTTACCCGATACGAGAACCAATCATAGCGAGAAGTTAATTCCAGGTGAGAATTTCACCAATTCTCCAGGGAAGCTTGCTCAGCTACATTATTTGGTATACTTCCATCATCCTGGAAAGTACTATGTGTGGGTACGAGCCTATTCAACGGGCTCAGAAGACAATGGTATTCATGTAGGTCTCGATGGAGAATGGCCTGAAAGTGGTCAACGTATGCAATGGTGTCAAGGAAAGAATCAGTGGACTTGGGAAAGCAAACAAAGAACCGCCGAAAAACACTGTGGAGTGCCCGAGCAAATCTACCTCGACATCCCAAGGGTGGGCTGGCATGAAATCACCTTCTCGATGCGAGAAGATGGTTTTGAATTTGACAAATGGATCTTGAGTAAGGAGTATAAACTGCCAGAAGGAGCTGGTCCTGCTGAGACCCTACGGAAATTCTGAGTTAAGTCTATGAAGAAGGTAGTTCAACTTCTCTTTTGCAACTCAAATTTAGCCAGGAAAGGCTAAGTGTCCGCTAATAGCTCATTCAACAAGTCCTTAGAATATTATCAAAAGACATACTTAAGCCCCTACAAGTCAGTCACTAACAAAAACACCTCTTCTCATATAAAGAAAAGAGATGGTATATGTAGGTGGTTATTTGTCCTGGCACCTTATGCGAATTCATAGTACATTAGCTATAGATCAAAACACTGTGCAGCCCCCCCTTCTATTCACGGGCTTTTGGGAGAAAGCTCTTGAATAGAAAGAAATGATTATGAACATTATGAGCCCCAGTCGGGGCTCTTTTTTTTGCCTCCAGCATTCCCTTGCCGCTTCATTAATTCCCTATTTGTCAGAGAAGGTAGTATCTTGATCAAAAGTAAACCTCATCTCCTGTCAAATTGGCCATACATGAAATCCTTCACTAAGATTCTTGCTGCGCTACTTACCTTACTCTGGCTAGGTTACAGCTGTGGAGTTAAGGCCCCACCTACAAGTACAACTACTGACAAAAAAGAGTCTTTTCCTTCTTCCGCCCTAAGTGAGCGTACGATTCAGAGAGATTATCCCATTCAGCCCCTGCCTTTCACCGAAGTTCGTTTTACGGATGAATTCTGGGCCCCAAGGTTGCTAAAGCATAAGCACATCACACTAGATTATACTTTACAACAATGTGAAGAAACAGGTCGCATCAATAATTTTAGGAGAGCAGCAGACCAACAAGAAGGTGGTTTTTGTACCCAGTACCCTTTCGATGACTCAGACGTCTTTAAGGTATTAGAAGGGGCAGCATATGCTTTACAGCTTGAGGCTGATCCTGTCCTTGAGCATCGCATTGACTCAATCATTTCGATCATTATAGCGGCTCAGGAAGAGGACGGATACCTCTATTCCAACCGTACCATCGATCCAGATTCAGCTCACGAATGGGCCGGCGGCCAGCGCTGGGAACTCACCCACGATCTAAGTCATGAATTATACAATGTGGGGCATCTTTATGAAGCGGCGGCAGCTCATTACTGGGCAACTGGCAAAAGAACTTTGCTAGATGTAGCCTTGAAAAATGCGGACTTAGTAGATCGCGAATTTGGTTGGGGGAAAATAGAAAGGCCACCAGGACATCAAGTCATCGAAATCGGATTGGCAAAGCTATACCGAATTACCGGAGAGGAAAAGTATCTCAAATTAGCACAATTCTTTTTGGACGTGAGAGGACCTGATGGGGATAAATACAGTCAAGCACATGCAAAAGTCGTGGATCAGTCCTATGCCGTAGGGCATGCTGTCCGAGCGGGCTATATGTACGCGGGCATGGCTGATATTGCTGCCCTCACCGGGAATGAAGCCTATGTAAAGGCCATTGACCGTATCTGGGAAGACGTGATAGGCAAGAAACTGTATGTGACGGGCGGGATTGGATCTACGGGAGAAAATGAAGGTTTTTCGGAGGACTATCACCTACCTAATGCAGATGCTTATTGTGAAACCTGTGCTTCGATTGCCAATATCTTTTGGAATCATAGACTTTTCCTCATGCACGGGCAGGCGAAATACATTGATGTGTTGGAAAAAACACTGTATAATGCTTTGAGTTCAGGGTTATCTCTTTCCGGAGATCGTTTCTTTTATCCAAATGTGCTAGAAGCAAATAAAGATCAAGCGCGTAGCCCTTGGTTTAACTGCGCCTGCTGCCCCTCCAACATGGCGCGTTTTATCCCATCCATCCCCGCCTACCAATATGCCTTTAGGGACGATGAAGTCTTCTTCAACCTCTATATAGCCGGGACAGCCACACTGCCTTTGAAAGGTGGACAGCTTACCTTAAAACAAGAGACACGTTATCCTTGGGATGGCCAAATCGACATCACGGTAGAAACTACCACTACCGCAGCTCAGACTTTTAAGTTCCGAATTCCAGGCTGGACACAAAATCAAGCTATAGCAAGTGACTTGTATCGCTTTATGGATAGGAATGGAGATCAAATCAAGATCAAGATCAATGATCTAGAAGTGGAATTGCCGATTGAAGAGGGCTATGCTCAGATCAAGCGCAATTGGAATATAGGCGATAAAGTAAGCCTATATTTCCCAATGCCAGTACGTAGAGTACTAGCTCATTCGGAAGTGAAGAATAATGCTTATAAGGCCGCTTTACAACGCGGGCCAATGGTCTATTGCTTGGAAGGACAAGATCAAGAAGACGAACGTGTCCTGCATATGCAAATGGATATTAACGCGCCAGTGCGTTCTTCCTTCCAACCAGACCTCCTATCGGGCGTCCAAACCATTCAACTTAAAGGCCTGCTGTTTGAGCAAAAAAGCACGAGTGAAATCACCTCCAGCCCACTTTCTCTCAAAGCTATCCCCTACTATGCCTGGGCCAATCGCGGGAAGGACTTTATGACCGTCTGGATACCCTATGACGCCAAAGGGGTAACTCCAGCCGCCAACAATTGACTGACGTTAGGTTCGATCAAGTCGTGGAAAACCACCAAGTTTTCCTTTAGCAGTTTTTCAGCTGGTGCGTAGGCAGTTTGTTGAGCAACTTTGCGGTGTAAAAAACCAAAGGTCAACACGACAAACCCATTAACACCAATGAAAACAAATTCTATCAGCCTAACGACTCCCTTAGGCACAAGGACCACTGCTGGTCGCAAGCTTCATCCCAAGTATTATAGATGGTTGGGTAAAGCCCTCAATTTTGTACATGACTTCAGTCCAAAGCTCGGTGGACAACTAGCCTTCGGCTTGCTCTCCACCCCCAAACGTATACCGCTGAAGGTAGATGATCGGCTACTGCTAGAAAACGCTTGGCCACTAGATTTTTCCGACTTTGAGTATTCGGTAAAAGGGTATGTCTGGGGAGATGGCCCAGCAATCTTGCTACTCCATGGATGGCAAACCAATGCTACCCGCTGGCGCGCCTTTATCCCTCGGCTAGTCGAAGCAGGATATAGTGTAATTGCCATTGATGCCCCGGCACATGGACGCTCCAAGGGAACCTCTTTGACGCTCTTGCAATACATCGAGGTGGCGAAGAGAGTCTTGGATACTGTACCGCCCTTACATGCTATTATAGGACACTCCCTCGGTGCCATGGCTGGCGTCATCGGGCTATCCCAGAGTAAATGTCCCAGGCCGCACAAAATGGTATTATTGGGCACTTTTTCCAGTCCAAAAGGACTCTTAGATCAGTTCGCTAATTATTTAGGATTAAAACCCAGATTGATCGAATCCATTGAATCGGAAGTCAAGCGATTATCCGGCAAACATATTGATCAACTGGAACTTACCCAGCATCTAACGAAAAGTCAGGTTGATCAGATCCAGATCATTCATGATCAATTCGATCGAATTGCCCCGGTAGATCATGCCTATCGCCTGGCTGCGGCGCTTGAAAACCCAGAATTAGTTATCACGGAAGGCTGTGGTCATCGATTATTGAAGCCTAGGGTGGTAGACACCGTAATCGATTTTATTCAAAGAGGATAGAACCATGTAATTTAGTCCTAATAGCAACAAGTGAAAGTACATGTTCCTACCTGTTCCCCCGTAGGATACATCACTTGATATGCCTATTAAGTTAAGGATTGACTGGGCTGCCTCGAGACGCTAGCCTGGTCAATCCCTTTTCTTCTGCCAATTAATACCGTAGCACTCGCGTTGTCATTACCCGTTCCCCCTCCTTGAGAAGTTCTATGGCATATACTCCAGGAGAGATGGCTCCTAAATCTAGTTGACCTCGATTTTGATCAATAATGATTTGACGAGTCAAGACCTTTCTACCACTAAAGTCATAGATATTTGCCACCACTAATCCATCAGTCTGTACGTGGATGGTCAACTGATCTCTGGTAGGATTCGGGTACACTTTAAAAGTCAGCAGTAAATCACTGCCAGAACAATCCTCGTCAACTCCATTATCGGCTTCTTCTGTTGCGGATGGATAGACATTCCCATTAGTATCGTCACAATCGGTTTTATCCCAAACGTAGCCCGTCGGTGGAGCAGTTAAGCAAGATGAAATCGATTCAGCTGCATTACCAAATCCGTCTCCGTCTTGATCTCGGAAGTACTCTTGGAAAGATAAGGACTCATCTTCTTGCCCATCACAGTTATTGTCAATTCCATCACATATTTCATCCGCAGCCGGATTAATATTTGGATTCTCGTCATTGCAATCCAAATCATTGGTCACATAGCCCATCGGCGGTGCCATTAAACAGGTATCCATGAAGACGGCAGGATTACCAAAGTTATCCTCATCCTCATCCTTGAAGAATCGAGTAATCACCTGATTGGGGCCACAATTATCTGAACTCGGAGAACAGTTTTCGCTGTCCATTGGATTTACCGAAGCATTCGTATCATCACAATCTGCTCCGTTATTGGCGTAGCCTGCTGGAGGAGCAAGCGCGCAGGTATCTAGCGGAAAGGCTGGGTTGCCAAAACCATCCCCATCGGCATCAACAAAATAGACCATAATGGGTATGCCCTCATCAATGAGCCCGTTGCAGTTATTGTCAATCCCATCGCATATTTCTGGTGCCCCGGGATAAATACTGGCGTTGAGATCATTACAGTCGTCTTGCTCGAAGGCACCATCCTGATCCTGGTCGATAAAGAAATACTGAACAGCATGATGGTAGGCAGCAATCCCAACTTTCTCCCCAATAATCCTTCCAGGAATATCATCCACTGGCGGATGTATTCCACCCCAAATCCTCGACAAGCTGGTTTGATCGGAGGCATCTCGGTAAGTGGCCCACTGTAAAGTCACATCCTCACTTGGGCCCTGTTCAAAAACTAAGAAGTCATTCTTGGGAGCATGGAACTCCCCCATTCCACCGGGGAAGTATTCGTCACCGGTTATCAGGGTCAAGACCTCAGCAGCAGCTCTCGAAAAAGTCGAATGCCCAGATACATACCCGGCAAATGGCGGTGTCACAAATGTGGGCCGCTGATAAGGCCACCATTCTTCGGCCAAAACCCAATTGACCCCAGCGGTAGTAGTAGCGGGATCGGGTATTGCATCGGGTCCACGCCAAGCATATAGCTTTATTTTCCCTACATTTTCATCATTTTCCCCAGCCAGCGTTTCTCCTGACTTCACCAATTCTATGTATCCAGGGACAAGCGGTAAGCCCTCCGGGTCAAAGCTTGGCAGATTAGGGTCGCTGCTTTGCCCCTTCCTTCCCATATATCGGATGGCGGAAACGGGGCGTATATAATCATAATAACCTTTAATGCCCCAGGCGGAAATAGCTGCATCATGCATAGCACCGCCTAGGGTTAGGTAGGCTTTTACCTCCCATTCCAACTCATCCAAAACCTCTCCTTTACCCGCAAACTTTTTTTCAAAAGCAGGATGATCGTTTACGTAATTCAAGATGGTAAACCAATGCCCGGGAGGCGTTTCAGAATCAGGACCATCGGCCCAAAATTCTGCCAGCACTCGCGCATAATCCCCGCGCTTTACCAGTTGAGGTTCGTAGGGCAGTCCAGTATGCGGATTGATCGCATGCCCACGGCTGTTATCCCCTCCTGCAAAAGGATCATAAAATGCTTTGTATTCGTCCAAAGTCGTCGGCAAAGGACCTAAATTGCCAATTGAGGCAGGTGATATATCCCAAATTTCATCCGTAAATGGTCCCATATGTGCCGACCAAAGTGCCACCAAAGAGAAATTCCATTTGTAGGCCTCCATTGCGGATAAGGGGTCCTCTCTCCTTAAAAAAGGCGGTGGCCCTGGATCATGATATACCCAATACTCATTGCCATCTCTCTCATGAATAGTCAAATCATCTTCCTGCAAGGCGAAAGGTTGTACATACCCCCATTCTGGACTCAAAAACTGGGGCGTATTATCTCCTTGCTGACCACTCTGCCCAATGAAAATAGTAAAGGACAGAGGCTGCCAACGGTTAGGGTCTGACAAGGGAGGGCTATCGGTACCATCCACTTTCATGGGCAGATTGACCGGTTGGTAAAATCGATTACCGTGAAAGAATCGTTCATTTGACCCATCCTGCATTCCAAACGCAATCAGCTGCTCGGCAAGGTAATTACCTAGGGCAGCTGGAGAGCCTGTGGTGTAATCTGTATCCTCAAATTCTGGATCATAACCCAATTTAGCCATTTGCTCTGCCACGGGGCCGAACCCATTAAACCGCCTGCCATTATCAAACCGATGCTTCAGCAGATTATAACAAGCATAGCTAATGGCCTCCTTGATAGCCTCATCCACATTATCTGGCCTTGGCACTCCTTCGAACGGGCAGAAATACGCCCCATGCGTCTTTCCTAAAAAATAAGTCTGAGCGGTCGAATCATAGGCTGCCCAAACATCATACATAGCAATAGAAGTATGAAATAAATTCCTGGCGTGAACCGTGGGACGAGCAAATTCTCTTCGAATAGATGAGAGTAGCGTTTCATTCCACTCGCGGGCGATAGAATGCTGTGTCCAGCCAGAGAGTACGAAACTAAGACAGGTAATTAAGAGGAGCAATTTCTTCTGCATGGGTTACTACTTTTTCCTACTAAATGGGGCAATTCCATATCTGTCAAATCCTAGATGCCTGAACTGAATTAAACCTACAAAGGGCTCGTATTTCTCGATTACCCGGGTAATATAGTGATCGTCCCATAGATGCCCTATTTTTTTTCGACTAAGGCCGCATGGAAGGCAAAAAAAGGGACCCAAAGGTCAAGTGAACCGATCCAGCAAAACTAAAAGACATATAGTTAGGGACGAAAGATATCGATACATTCAAGACGAAGATGGATCCGCGGAACATAGGACCATGAGAAGGATCCGCAGGAATGGAAAAACCTAGCTCAAGAGAAGGACTTTGAAAACATCATCCAAAGACTCAAAACATGATTGCCAAGCAAAAATAGCAAAGAAGTCAGTTAGGTAGGCTAATAGGAGAAGTTGAAACCCCATTTCAAAGTTCCAACTTCCACCTTTCCATAATTCGAGCTTATAGCTCGTCAATTTGTAACCGAATTTCGTAATCTTCATTTGGCACCTGAACGGTGCTGACAGGATATGGGTTAACTTCAAGCAATCGAATAATATAATTGCCTAGCGTATCGGCTTTTGGCCCTTGTCCCATTCGCTCATGCGTAGATAGTGTCAAAGGCGTATTAGTTCCATCTACCTTGAAGTTAATCTTAACAGAGGACTCTCCTTCCCAAACGCAGGTTACATCGGTCGGGCAGCGAGAATCACTTAATACTTCAAAGAAGTTGACCGTGATATTGTCTTCCGTAGATTGATTTGTTGCTGCGAATTGCAGGGCAAAAGGAGTATTGAGTTGAAATCCTACTTCCGTAGATTTCTCTTTTTCACAACTCAAGTAAGTAAATAAGACTAGACTGAAGATCGCTAATTTTCTAAACATAACAGCGGGATTTATAACAACGACAGATAGGTTCTTATAAATAGACGGAGTGCACGGAACCAAAGGTTGGGGTCCTGAATAAAAAGATCTATAAATATAGCAAATCGTCTACCCATAGACCTTTGAAGTCCTCGATTACCAGATTTACTGGACCGAATTCATCCGCATCATGCGTTGTAGTAATCGCTATTACTTTAGCTCCAGCCGCTTTCCCCGCTTGCACGCCTGAAATGGAATCCTCAATAACAATGCAATCCTCAGCATATTCATCCAGGGCTTCTGCAGCTTTCAAGTAGATCTCAGGATCGGGTTTGCCTCGTTCCACGTCCGCAGAATGCAGTATAGCTTGAAAGTAGGATCTGATATTCAATCCGTCGAGTATAAAATCCACATTCTCTAGCGGAGCTGAAGTGGCTACGGCTGCCTTGATCTTGCGCTTTTGAAGTCTTCGCAAAAATTCTATAAGTCCTTCCACCGCCTGCAAATGTGGTGCATAGAGCTCGCGAAATAACTGCTCCTTTTCTGCCGCCAACTTCTCGATTTCCGAGGGTTTCAACTCGCCAAATAAATTGGGGATCCACTCTTTATTGACTCGACCATAGACTTTTTCTCTCAAAAATTCGTCAGAAGTCTCAATGCCATGTCGTTTACAGAATTGCTGTATAGATACTTTGTGAAAGGGATTGGTATCAGCGATCACCCCATCCATATCAAATAAAATGCCCATAAATATTGCTCTGTTAATCCGAAAGCTTGCAATATCGTTCTTTCCCATAAAAATTGCGGGAAAGGGCATCGGGTACTTTATAAGATTCCTTACTTTGGCAGTGCTTTTAGAAATTAGAACTAAAACGAGATGACCAACTCAACCTACGTAATAGGATTGGACTATGGTACCGATTCTGTTAGAGCTGTGATTGTAGACACCAGTAATGGAGCCGAAGTCGCCAGCGCCGTTCACTATTATCAAAGATGGAAAGAAGGGCAATTCTGCGATCCTCCCCTTAATCAATTCCGCCAACATCCCCTCGACTATATAGAAGGATTAGAAAACACCATCAAGACTGCATTGGCCGATGCGCCCAATGGGACTGGCGAGGCCGTTAAAGGTATTGCCGTTGATACAACTGGATCCACCCCGGTAGCAGTAGACGAGACGGGTACCCCTTTGGCTCTGACAGCGGGATTCGAGGATAATCCCAATGCTATGTTCATTCTTTGGAAAGATCATACCGGCATCAAAGAAGCAGTGGAAATCAATGAGCTCTGCAGCCAGTGGGAGGTTGATTACACTAAATACGAAGGTGGTATCTACTCCTCCGAATGGTTTTGGGCGAAAATATTGAGAACCATACGGGTGGATGAAACCGTCAGAGCCAAGGCTCACTCCTGGGTTGAACACTGCGACTGGATTCCCTTCTTATTAACGGGTGGAGAAAAGGTGGTCCACATGAAGCGCTCTCGCTGTGCCGCAGGACATAAGGCACTCTGGCATGAAGATTTTGACGGCCTTCCTCCAAATGATTTTTTCGTAAAGCTAGATCCTTTATTAGATGGCGTAAGAGATCGCTTATACCAAGACACCTATACTTCTGATGTTCCTGCCGGACAGCTAAGTGCAGAATGGGCAGAGCGATTAGGTTTGAGTACAGATGTGGTGGTAGGAGTAGGCGCTTTTGATGCCCATATGGGAGCAGTGGGAGGAGAATTAGAACCTTTCTTTCTAAGTAAGGTGATGGGCACTTCCACTTGTGATATGCTAGTTGCTCCTATGCAAGAGGTGGGAGATAAATTGATCCGAGGGATCTGTGGACAAGTCGATGGCTCCATTATTCCAGGAATGATGGGATTGGAGGCCGGCCAGTCCGCCTTCGGTGATGTATATGCCTGGTTCAAAAAAGTATTGGCTTGGCCATTAGAACAAGTATTGAGTGAAAGTAAGTTGATAGATGATGAAGTAAAGGCTGAACTCATTGCAGAAAGTCTAGATGCATTGATCCCTAAACTTACCGCGGAAGCGGAAAAGCTAGATCCCGGTGCCTCTGGGGTTGTGGCCCTGGATTGGCTCAATGGCCGACGTACTCCCGATGCCAACCAATCGCTAAAAGGAGCCATCATGGGACTCAACCTTGGCAGCGATGCTCCTAGAATCTTCAGAGCTTTGGTCGAAGCTACCTGTTTTGGGGCTCGGCAAATTGTTGAACGATTCCAGGAAGAGGGCATCCCAATCAAAGGGGTGATCGGGCTTGGTGGAGTGGCAAAAAAATCCCCTTTTATCATGCAAGTAATGGCCAATGTCTTAAATCGTCCTATCAAGATTGCTCGATCAGAACAAACGTGTGCCTTAGGAGCTGCCATGTTCGCAGCCACAGCAGCAGGTCTTTATGAAGATGTGAGTCAAGCGATGGAGCAGATGGGAGCAGGCTTTGATGCAGAATATCTACCGGATCCTGCTACTGCCGCCACCTATGATCAGATTTATCAGCAGTACCAAGGTTTTGGCACGGCTATCGAAAAACTCAGTTAATCATGTCCCAATATCAGTCGATAAAAGAAGAAGCCTATTTGGCTAATATGGACTTACCCAAATTGGGATTGGTCCTATTCACCTTCGGAAATGCCAGTGCAGTAGATCGAGATCGCGGAGTCTTTGCCATCAAACCCAGTGGCGTCCCCTACGTTGATCTTCGCCCCGAAGACATGGTCATCGTAGATTTTGATGCGGAAGTGGTTGAAGGGACTATGCGTCCGAGCTCAGATACCAAGACCCATGCGGTCCTGTATAAGCATTGGTCACATATTGGAGGTATCGTTCACACTCATTCCACCTATGCCACGGCCTGGGCCCAAACGCAAATGGATATCCCGATCTTCGGCACTACTCATGCCGATCATCTAACCGTAGATATCCCTTGCGCGCCCGTGATGTCTGAGGAGATGATTCAAGGCAACTACGAACATATGACTGGCTTTCAGATCATAGACGCTTTAAAGGCCAAAGAACTAAGCCCCGAAGAAGTGGAAATGATTCTAGTGGCCAATCACGCCCCATTCACTTGGGGGAAGACCGTTAAGAAAGCAGTATACAATAGTGCGGTGCTTGAAGAAGTCGCCAAAATGGCTTGGTTAACCCGTCAGATTCGCCCCGATGCCCCACGACTACCGGATGCGCTGATCCAAAAACACTATGAGCGTAAGCATGGCAAAAATGCTTACTACGGACAGGAGTGACCTTTCCTGACCTCCAGACTTCCGAAGTCTTCGAAACTTCGGAAGTCTGGAAAAAAAGGTAGTTTTACGGCTGCCCTACCTATGATTTTCGCGACTAAGAAGGAGATTCAATAACCATCTATACCTTGTTACTATGCAAAGTATCAACACACTTGATTGGATTGTCATCGGTGGGGACTTCTTTATTTTATTGGCCATTGCCTATTGGGTGATCCGCCAAAAGACAAATAACACTGAAGACTATTTCCTCGCTGGCCGAAATGTAGGCTGGTTTGTCGTGGGAGCCTCGATTTTTGCCTCCAATATTGGCTCAGAGCACGTGGTCGGTCTAGCCGGCACCGGTGCATCCGATAAGATGCCGCTTTTAATTTATGAGTTGCACGCGTGGTGCGTGCTCATGCTGGGTTGGGTATTCTTGCCATTTTACGCTAGAGCAGGCGTCTTTACGATGCCAGAATTTTTAGAAAGACGCTATGGGTCCAACACACGCTGGTTTCTGTCCATCTTTTCCTTGATTGCCTATGTCCTAACCAAAGTCTCTGTGACGGTTTACGCAGGCGGTATCGTAATCGCCACGCTCCTGGGGATTGATTTTTGGGAAGGCGCCTTGGCTACGGTGGTACTTACTGGTGCCTATACAGTGTTGGGTGGAATGAGAGCCGTAGTATATACCGAGGCCCTACAAGCAGTCATTCTTCTGCTGGGTGCAGGTTTACTCACGATCTTGGGTCTTCAAGCCGTAGGAGGATTTACGGAACTAAAAGAAACAGTTGGGCCAGAATATTTCAATATGTGGCGCTCCGCTAGCGACCCTGAATTTCCCTGGCCGAGCTTGGTCATCACAAGTTCTATTGTAGGTATATGGTATTGGTGTACGGATCAATACATTGTGCAACGCGCACTTACCGCCAAGAACATCACTGAGGGGCGGCGAGGAACGATCTGGGGCGCTTTACTTAAGCTATTTCCGGTTTTCATTTTCTTAATTCCTGGCGTGATTGCCCTGGCCTTGAAGCAGAAAGGACAATTGGATTGGGACACCCCTGATCAGGCTTTTCCAGCTTTGATGACGAGTGTTCTCCCACACGGATTGAGAGGATTAGTAGCAGCAGGCTTGATGGCTGCCTTGATGAGTTCTTTGGCATCCGTTTTCAACTCCTGCTCTACGCTATTCACGGTAGATATTTACAAAAAAATTCGCCCGGAAACCTCGGAAACGCAATTGGTTAGAGTTGGACAGATTGCCACTTTATTTGTGGTAATAGCAGGTATTGCCTGGATTCCGGTAATGCAGAATATTTCCGGGGTCTTATACGAGTACTTACAGTCTGTGCAGTCCTATATTGCTCCTCCAATTACCGCAGTATTCCTATTGGGTTTATTCTCCAAACGAATCAATGGTAAAGGAGCTATGGCCACCTTAGTTAGTGGTTTGGTGGTAGGTGCCATTCGCATTGCCTTAGAGCTAAGCAAAGAAAGCCTAACGCCTGGTTCTTTCTTGCACACGCTTGGAGACATGAACTTCCTGACTTTCGCAGCCTGGTTCTTCTTATTCTCCGTGATTGTAACGATTACTGTGAGTTTAGTTACAGATGCTCCGGCAGTAGAACGCCTAAAAGGCCTTACTTACAGCACGTTAACAGATGAACAAAAAGAAGCCAATCGCAATAGTTACACCATCTGGGATATTATCTTCTCTCTCATCGTTGTTGCGATCGTAGCTTATATTATGATTTCTTTTAGCGGTTGATGAAACGCTTATTTATCCCTTTCTCCTAGCAGGCCAAAGGCTGCCATCTATAAAGTCATTGGCCTGCTAGACACAAATAGTTTAACATGATGGATCTACATACTTATGAGACCTGGTTCATTACTGGGAGTCAGCACCTATATGGTGAAGAGACACTTAAAACAGTGGCTGAGCATTCGCAGCGCATTACCCAGGCGTTGGATGAAGCGACTGCCGTCCCTACTAAGGTAGTCTTTAAGCCCGTGCTTACCACCCCCGATGCCATCGCTGAGCTTTGCCGAGAGGCAAACGTTACTAAAAACTGCGTAGGCCTCATAGCCTGGATGCATACCTTCTCACCGGCCAAGATGTGGATCCGTGGTTTACAGCTATTGCAGAAACCGATGGTTCATTTGCATACGCAATTCGGTAGAGATATTCCCTGGTCGAAAATCGATATGGATTTCATGAATCTCAATCAATCCGCTCATGGCGGTAGAGAATTCGGTTTTATCAATACCAGGATGCGTCGCAACCGAAAAGTGGTGGTAGGGCATTGGCAAGACGTGGAGGTAGCAGAGAAGCTTGGCATTTGGGCTCGAACAGCTTGCGGTTGGATGGAGACACAAAACCTGAAAGTCGCTAGAATCGGTGATAATATGCGGGAAGTAGCGGTTACTGAAGGCAATAAAGTTTCTGCTCAAATTCAATTTGGTTATTCGGTCAACGGCTATGGCTTAGGGGATGTGGTTCAAATGGTCGATGCCGTCAGTGATGCAGCCATCGATCAATTGGTCAAAGAGTACGAAGACAGCTACCACATCGCTAGCAGTCTGCTAGAAACTGGCAATATGCGTACCTCCCTCTTGGAGGCTGCACGTATAGAACTCGGACTACGAGCTTTTTTGGAGGAAGGAGGGTTTATGGCTTTCACGGATACTTTCGAAAATCTTCATGGCCTGAAGCAATTACCAGGTCTGGCGGTACAACGATTGATGGCGGATGGATATGGTTTTGGAGCCGAAGGGGACTGGAAAACGGCAGCATTGGTAAGAGCTATGAAAGTGATGGGCAGTGGATTAGTGGGCGGCAATTCCTTCATGGAGGATTACACCTATCACTTTGATCCTGCTCGAATGCAGGTACTAGGTGCGCATATGTTGGAGATCTGTCCTTCCATTGCTGCAGGAAAACCAAGTTGTGAAATACACCCATTGGGGATTGGTGGAAAAGCTGACCCAGTACGATTAGTATTCGATACCGGAGCTGGAGCCGCATTAAACGCTTCCGTGATTGACTTAGGAAATCGTTTCCGTCTCTTGGTCAATACCGTCGATGCCGTTGCCCCCAAACAGGAACTCCCCAAACTACCTGTTGCTCGGGTACTATGGGAAGCACATCCGGATCTCAAGACCGCTGCTGCTGCCTGGATACTGGCCGGTGGCGCTCATCACACCTGCTATAGCGAAAGCCTTACAGCGGAATACCTCGAAGATTATGCCGAGATGGCCGGTATCGAATATTTACTCATCGACTCTGAAACCAAAATCCGTGCCTTTAAACAGGAATTACAATGGAATGAAGTATATTTCCAGATAGCAAAAGGAATATAAGTAAAAGACCAACTTATGACATTTTTAAAGAACATCTCCCTCTTAGCTGTCTTCGGACTGCTACTAGTTTCCTGTAATTCCGAATCTAAACCTGCCGATGCTGAAGGCCCAGCTGATCTTCCCGCTCAAACGGAAGGCTTGAGCATTAGCAAGGCGCCCTTCGGCGAAAGCCCGGATGGGCCCGTAGATATCTACACTTTTACCAACAAGAATGGCATCGAAGCCCGAGTGATCAACTACGGTGCCTTACTCGTTTCCCTCAAAACGCCAGACAAGAATGGACAATTTGAAGATATCGTTTTGGGGTTTGATAGCCTGGCGGGATATCTCGGCGATCACCCTTACTTTGGCGCCACTATCGGACGATACAGCAATCGAATTGCCAAAGGCAAGTTCACGCTAGATGGTGAGACCTATACGCTCGCTACTAACAATGGTCCAAATCACTTACACGGTGGGCCAGGAGGCTTTGGTCGACAACTTTGGTCCGCAGAAGAACTCAAGACAGATGATGCCATAGGCGTGAAATTAACCTATGTAAGTGAAGACATGGAAGAGGGTTATCCGGGTAAATTGACGGTAGAGACTTCCTATCTACTAAACAATAAGAATGAGCTTTTCATGCAATATTCTGCCACTTCCGATAGAGCCACGATCTGTAATCTCACCAACCATACCTACTTTAACCTAAAGGCGGAAGGAGATATCCTCGATCATCAATTAATGATCAAAGCCAATAATATCACGCCCGTCGATGAAACACTCATTCCCACCGGAGAATTGATGCCTGTAGAAGGCACCCCTTTCGATTTCAGAAACCCCAAACCGATTGGGGCTGAAATTAATGGGGAGCATGAACAGATGAAGATTGGTGGTGGATATGATCATAACTATGTGATTAACAAAGCCAGTTCGGGAATGGAGCTGATTGCTTACTTCAGTGAGAATACTACTGGTCGTGTTGTGGAGGTCTATTCTGAAGAACCTGGTGTACAATTCTATTCCGGAAATTTTCTAAATGGGAAAGTAAGTGGAAAAGGTAAGACTTATGAGTACAGAACCGGATTCTGTTTGGAGACTCAGCATTTTCCGAACTCCCCGAATGAACCCGATTTTCCAAGTACAAGATTAGGAGCGGGAAAACGCTACACAACCCAGACCATGTGGCGTTTTTCAGCTAGATAGAAAATACCCAAGTAAACTAAAAGGCCTGTCAAATTCGAATTTAACAGGCCTTTTTCTTAACCGGAATTACACCTAAAACCGAGCAATTCCCTTGTAAATATTAGAGTCTTCTAGCAGTTCAAAGTTCCCTCGCATCGTAAAGCGAGCTCCAAAGGCACCGGAAAATCGCATGACGGCAATGCCTTCTTCATTCACATCCACGTACACTCTAGAGGAACCAAAGGCAGGCCCTTGAACATCCATTTCAAAGCTCACACCGTACTTCGGCATTTTCTTGGGAAAGTTAATAGTGCGGACCTTTCCTTGATCCGTAATACCCCCCAAGCCATTCCATCCTCCGATCCGGCCCGGTAAGGCAAATTGGATAGTGGCTTCTGTACTATCGACCAAGACAAAATTCGTCACTGGCGATACCTGAAAAAAACGACCATATCTATCTTCCAATATGTAAGCTTCGATTACGAATTGGCGATCTTTGATGGCAGCTAGCATCTGTTCTTTTCTTTCAGCTCTTTCCTGAGCTTTAATCTCTTTGCGTTCTGCACGCGTAAGTTTCCTGTTATTGGTTGAATCCTGAGCGGAAAGCCCCACTACGATCAACAGGCCCAAAAGGCTGACGATTAGCTTTTTCATTTCTTCTGATTTTGGTTAGTTATTTGATTCGCCTGAAACCGTTGGAAAGTGAATAGGGAAAGAAAGGTGCCTATTGTTGAAGTAGTTACTGATAATTAAACACCCGGGGAGGTGCAATAAGTCTAAGGATGGTACTGGATTAACTAAACTTTAAGGAAACGATTGGTAATAAGACACTTAGAGGGATTTTTGGCCTTGCTTTTGAGTTAAAATGTTAAGAAAAATAACGGGCTAGCTGCTGCTGCAAACTAGCCCATTAGCACTCAATGATCAATCTGTTATTCTTTAGGCATACTACTTTAGGTATATAGACTCTACAATGCGCTGCCCTGGGGCTTGTTCAATAATGAGTCGATACGCTCCTTGAGCTATCGTACTCATATCAAAGGTTTTGCCATAGGTATTGCGATTGCGCACCTTAGCTTTGAACAAGATCTTACCTTGCTCGTCTTCCAGCCATATTTTAGTCGGGCGCTTCTGAAGATTAGAAGCCATGAAGCTGATTTTTTGGGGTGCCGTTTCAGCTTTAACAATGAAGGCAGGGATATCTACGGCATGAGGGTCGTAGAGTGTTCCATGTCCGCTTACAGCACGGCTCGTCAGCAGGCTAAGGGTCACCATAGTGACCGTTAGGATTAATTTGTACGTTTTCATTTTTGGTTTTTTGGTTTCTTGGGAGAAGCGTTGAAATCTTCCCTTTTTTGGTTATTTCAAAGGTAGGGGCAATAGCAGGAAAGGGCAATCTCAAATGATTGCAGGGAGTGGTTTATTGAGTAAATGGCCGATCTACGGCGTTATTGTCTATTCAAAGCGCAGAGGAATACAATCCTTGGAAGCGTTTCAACATAAAGGCATACTGCTTATGTATATCAGCTTTTTCCGTGCTCTCACAGCGCTTCTCTAGAAAGGCTATTATCTCTTGTACGCGGGTGGGACTCAACTTGAGTCGAGCACTGGCTAGCAAAGTATCAAAAGATTGCCTGGCCCCTTCATGATAGACGTCAAAGTACTTCGCCCCATCCCTCTCCAGTATCTCATTGGCAAATAGATGGAAATAGGTATAAATGCTGAAGGTTATCTTGCTGCTTTCGGCCAATGATCGGTAAATATCCAACAACAGGAGCGTGGAACATTGAGAGAGGTTTTCTCGATAATATTCACAAAGGCGCATCCGCAATTCATAATTAACATCGATCCGCTCCCCTTCAATTTTTTCAAGACTAACTTGTATCAAAGGGTAATCTGAAGCGCTGTAATGCTCAGCGAAGTAAAGTTCATCTGGATGTAAGGGTTGGGACTCGATAGGAAAAGATTAAGGGAAGAAAAAGGAGAACCTTTGAGAACAAGCAACTTCTTCTCAAAGGCTCTGCATGGGCTACTAAGAACTAGGACGAATATGTCCATCGCCTTTCACCAACCATTTATAACTGGTCAGCTCACGTAAGGCCATGGGCCCACGGGCATGTAATTTCTGGGTGCTAATGCCTATTTCGGCTCCCATTCCAAATTGTGCGCCATCGGTAAAAGCCGTAGAGGTGTTAGCATAAACAACCGCGGCATCTACTTCTGTAAGAAAGCGAGCGATGGTATCTCCGTCTTCCGCCACAATCGCCTCACTGTGTTTGGAGCTATATGCTGAAATATGATCTAAAGCTTCATCTAAGTTGTGTATCGTCTTCACGGACATCTTCATGGACAAAAACTCTGTGCCAAAATCTTCCGCTTGGGCCGCTTCCAAAAGATGGTCAGGGTAATTTCCTTGCAAAACTTTCAAAGCGTCTGCATCCGCCAAAACTTTGCATTCATGTTTCTCTCCCAGACCTTGTAGGATAACGGGTAAATCTGCCAATCGATCCTGATGAATCAACAGCGTATCTAAGGCATTACAAACACTAACCCTCCGGGATTTTGCATTTTCTACGATCGCCTTCCCCTTTTCGAGATCTCCACTTTTATCGAAATAAGTATGTACGATTCCGGCCCCTGTCTCAATCACTGGCACTTTAGAATTGGCGCGTACGAAATTGATCAAACCCTGGCTGCCCCTAGGAATAATCGTATTCACGTATCGATCAGCTTGTAAGATGTGGGGTAAAGCTTCTCTTTCGCTGGGTGCCAAATAGCAAACGTTTTTCAATCCTCTTTTCTCCAATACTTCATGGATCAGCTTCACAATAGCAATATTGGAATAATGGGCATCGCGACTGCCCTTCAGCACAGAGGCATTGCCCGATTTCAAGCAAAGCGCAAAAACGTCAAAAGTCACATTAGGTCTTGATTCAAAGACGATTCCAATCACCCCCAAGGGCACACTCACCCGAGTCAGCTCAAGGCCATTCGGCAAGCTGCGTTCCTCCAAGGTGATATTTAAGGGAGAGGGTAATTCCGCCACCTTCCGCAAGTCAGCGGCAATACCTTGTAAGCGCTCGGGGTTTAACAGTAGTCGGTCATATTTTGGATTGCTCGGGTCCATCCGCTCCAAATCCTTTTCATTCTCTGCAAGGATATAGGGCGTTTCCGCAATGGCTAAATCCGCCAATTCATTCAAGATCTTGGCAATTTCTTCATCACTAAGCGTTACCAAAAGACGACTTGCCTGATTTACTGCCGTCAATTGCTCAAGAATACGCTGTTCCAAAGTATCTACCTCCTGTACCATACTGTACAAATTCAAGTAAAAAAATAAGTGTTTAAAGTACTGAACTGATTTAAACCTATTCATCTGGACTGCGACCTAAAGCCTTGAATCTCCTGATCTTCAGCTTT
>ENA-UENT01000258-UENT01000258.1-marine-metagenome-genome-assembly--contig:-NODE-258-length-37390-cov-4.943331_pt1 | contig 37390 bp, 68 predicted proteins | sample MGYA00237879_ERZ529330 | MGnify/ENA primary metagenome ERZ529330 (study PRJEB26372, sample SAMN05368345) | marine metagenome | biome: cultured habitat; feature: ocean water; material: water; isolation... | reverse complement strand
CGGCCGTCATGGGCTCCTCCGATCTCGATGCACCTACTTTCGGCAGCCGTGGAGCCCCCGGCAATCAGCTGTCGTGCTCATTGCCTTCTGGGGCAAAAAAGTCGATTGTGGAACCGACGTGCCTTGTGCTGGGACCAATGCGATGCGCAAGTTGTGTTCGGACGGCCAGACCTGACCCAAGGCTTGTGTTGAGATCCTGACAAGATTTGTGTGTTTTTGATCCCGCGACAGAAAAAGGATCCCAAGGTCAGTTGACCCAACAAGGAGGGTCACATGTACGAAGCTTTCAAAAAGCCTGTCGATTGCACCCTGAACACCTGCATGAAGTGGGGCGCAGACGGAACCCTGTCTCCCCATGACCAAGACGGCTTAATGAGGCATCTGTGCTCTACCGATCCGGCCTTGGCTGATAGCGAGGCTTGCAAGCTCTACAAAAACGACAGCTGAACACAAAAGCCATTTGCGCTCTTCTCCCCCTGCTCTTGGCGGGGGGTTTCTTTTTGCCTGTGGTTCAACGCTGAGGGTCTCGTCTTTCTAGGACACTCCGGGATGGCGGCAAACCTTGGCTTACGTCGGCTGCGCGCATCAAGAAAGGTGTTCCCGTGACTCCCACCAAACTCCCCATCAATGCAGTGATTCTGCAGAGGAATGGATCAGGCCAGGCTCAAACCACCCACTCCAGCGCAGAAAAGCACCAGCTCAAGCAGCACCCAAATAACACTGTTCAAAGACACGAATAAGCCTCCCCAACCATTGATCTCAACGTCGCCTCGACAATCGCCAGGAGATGGAAGCCAGCCAAATCACCAACACCAGCAGAGCCAGCATCGAAACAACCAAGAGGAAAAAGTGAACTTTGGATAGGGCAGAAAACCAAAGCTTCTGCCCAACAACTCGATCAAGCAGCGACCAGAGCGGGGGTCGAACAGGAACGAACCCAACCCAGTTTTCGCTCCACTTCCTGAATCATTTGGCCGGCAAGATCCTTACCCGTCGCCGTTTCAATACCCTCAAGGCCAGGGCTGGAATTCACCTCCAACAGCAAGGGCCCCCGCTCCGAGCGGATGATGTCCACTCCGGCCACATCAAGGCCTAGAGCACGCGTTGCTGCAACAGCCAGCTTGCGCTCCTCAGGCCGGATGCGCACCGCCTGGGCGGAACCGCCCTGATGAATGTTGGAGCGGAAGTCGCCCACGGCTGCTGTCCGCTCAATCGCCGACACCACCTTGTTGCCAATCACGAAACAACGCAGATCCTTCCCGCCGGCTTCCTTGATGAATTCCTGAACCAGCAGGTTGGCGTTCAGGCTCTTCATGGCATTGATCACACTCTCTGCAGCCTTCTGGGTTTCCGCCAAAACCACGCCACGTCCCTGACCCCCCTCCAGAAGCTTGAGGATCAACGGTGCACCGCCCACCATCTTGATCAGATCTTTGGTGTCGAGCGGAGAACTGGCAAAACCGGTGACCGGCATGCTCAGCCCATGGCACACAAACAGCTGTGACGCCAGAAGCTTGTCGCGGGATCGTTTGATCGGCTCAGCGGCATTGAGAACACGAATGCCCATCGACTCAAACTGACGCGTGATCGCGCATCCGTAGAAGGTGACGCTCGGACGGATGCGAGGAATCACCGCATCGATTCGCTCGAGCACATTGCCGCCCCGGTAATGCATCTCGGGGTTTTGCGGATCGAGCCGCATGTAGCACTGCTTGACGTTGAGAAATTCCATCCGGTGACCGCGCTCCTCACCCGCCTCAAGCAATCGGCGGTTGCTGTAGAGCTCTGGATCAGAAGCCAACAGTGCAATGCGGAGCCCCGTGCGTTCGGTGCGCAAGGCCGCATACATCGCTACCAGCTGGGCCGGTTCAACATCACCCAGTTGATGGCTCCCCTCAGGATCCACAAGCACGCGCCCCACCATCGCCTCACGCCCAAGCAGCATCCGGTAACCCATCGCATCCCTGTTGGTGAGGGTGAGTTCAATCGGCCAACGCTGCTCGCCGAGTACCAACTCTTCCCGAATCACATAGCGGTTTTCCGAGATGCCGCTGGTGTTGCGCACGCTGCGTTGCTCCAGCACCGGCGCCTCATGGCGCACCACCACACTGCGGTCGTTCTGGAGCGGATGCACCTCAAAACTGATCCACAGCTCACCATCCGTCTGGAAGGGGACGATGTTGAAGGCATGCAACGACGACGTCGCCGCGCCGGAATCGACGCGTGCCTTAATCGCCGGCAATCCAAGCCCTGGCAGGGAGCACCACTCCTCACTGCCGACGATGAGTTTGTTGGTCAAGGCCGCTGTGGGTCCTTATCGAGAGAGCGCGAAACCCTAGATCAGCTGAAGACACCTCAAGTCACCCACCAGCACCATCGGTCCATCCCTCAGATGAGGGAGTGTTCAAGGCGGCGCCCTCCCTCAAGGGAGGGAGTGAGAACGAACAACCTCACCTACGTTTCCATCAACAACCAGAACGCGTGCCAAAGGAAGGGGTCGAATTCAGCGGCGATTGGAGGGCTTGGAGTGACTGTGTTTCGACGACAAATGCAACAGGTTGGATGCCTTGTCTTGCTCTTCCACCTTGGTGAGCTTTTTCACCAGAGTCCAGGTGTCTTGCGCAGACATTTCCCCATCTTTCTCCCATTTGATGCTCGACAATTCAGCAGGAGACATCAAGGGAACACGTGGGTTTTCAACTTAAGGAACCTGATATCGATGTGGCCGTTGCCACCAAGTGATGTCACTTAAGACAATCGGAAGTTGGTTTGCCTTGATACAATGTCGCGCAAAGAGACAATAAAAAAGCCTCAGCCGCATGGGCTGAAGCCAGGTGATGGGGAACAGATGAAACATACCGGCCCTGCACCCACAATCAAGGGCTGAAGACACCACATCTGGTGGCTGGCGCAGCCTTGCCATGGCAATGAACACCAATGAGCTCCAGCTGCCAAATCGAAAAGGTCAGTGCGAACCGAACCAGGAGCAACAGGTGCCAAGACGGATCGTCAACAACGCCAGAACGCCGAGCGCTGCAGCCACAAACGACACTCCCATCAGCTGCTGACGGCGCTTCTCACTCCTGGCCTCGACCGATTGGCTGCCGTTCAACAGAAAAATCCAGACACGCCAACTTAACCGTTTTCAGTAACTTGCGCTACCAAAGGTGTTCTACCGGCGATGCTGCGGCGGCTGCGTGCGCTGAGTTGCGTGCGCGCCCTGAGATGACGGTGACGGCGACAGGGCCTTTCATACAGATCGGCGCTGTTTTTCCACGAGCGCGGGTAAGGCCAGCTGCGTTTGACCGCAGGCGAATTGGTTGTTCTGCAACACCACCAAGCGTGGAGCCACAGGGCGGTCATGCCACAGATCAAACCAGTCATGGCTGCATAATGAAACCCATCGGGGCGGCGTCAAGCGCAGCCCAGCAACCTAAGCAACGCCGAGTCATTCCCCCGCAGCTCTGCGTGAATGAGTGATACGGCCTGTTGCCAAGTGGCCTAAGGCCGATGCAGAACGGGTGCATCGGATCAGCAGCCATGGCCAAGCGTCGCTTTCTCGAAAAGCAACCGCTCACCGAAGCGGAAGGACTGACCGCCCTGATCATGATGGGGGTGGGGCTCACCCTGGGTGGCATCAGCGTGACCATCCTGATGGCGCTGAATGCCTCAGCCGCAGGGTCTTGGCAGGAACTCTGGCTTTCAGGTCAACTGAATTTCTGAGCTCAGGCCAGCCAAGGCCAACGGATCCCGAACGCCTCCAGGGGATCCATCACGAGCTTGTTGAGGGCCCGGCCCAAAAGCACCTGGGGTTCTTCCGGACGGATCGGCCGCACCGGATGTTCTGGGCGGGTCGCAGCATTCGCCCCTCTCACCACCTCACTGCGCATCAAGGCGTTGGCCGCCTCAAGACCGCAGACGTAGGCCCGTTCCTGGCACAGGCCCTTGGCACCGTGCTCGCGTTCGCCCATCCGCACCCAGTCGCCAGCGCAGACCACAGAAGGAAGTGCCGTCTGCAGCGGGGGCCTCTGGCTGAAACTGCCGGGGGAGAACAACGACACCGAGCCCGGGTAACGCCGCACCTCAAACTCCAGCACCTGGGCAAGCCGGAAGGCCGGCACCGCCTGGGGCAACAGCTCCTTCAGCAGGGTGTCGACGATCTCCTGATCACTCAAGGCTGCGATTGCCGTGGCGTTGTAGAAGTCGCTGGCCACCACGGATCCCTGGGGCTCGCTGCCGCCCCAGAGCGCATCAAGATCCGCGTCCTGCAGCTGGTCGAGCATGAAAAATGTGGCGCCCGCATCCTGTAAAGCGTCGAAGCGCGAGAAGACATTGGCGGGATCGGCGACCGCAATGGTGCGATCCAGCCACAACCGCACCGACACCACATCAATCGCCCCCAAACCGCCGGCAGCGGCCAGCTCCGGCAGCACATCACTGCAACGCGGCGACTCCGCCATCAGGGCATGCATGCCCTTGGCACCCACCGCCAGCACAACCGCATCAACGTCATCAACAACGCTGGAGCGGCCTGTTGCTTTGCAGCAGACCTCCACCGAGCGAATCGCTTCGCCTGGCTGATCAAGATTCAGGCGCGTGGCCAACGTGCCTCCCAGAACAGTGAGCAAACCGGAGTCCAGCAGGCGTTCCGCCAGGGGAGCGATCAGCTGCTCGGCGATGCTGCCGGAACGAATCCAGCGCACATCAAAGGAATCTTGATGCGCCAGGGCGTAGTAGTAGAGCAGCTCCATGGTGACGGCTGCCGACAATTCCTCCGGTGGCTTGAACAGACCCACCAAAAGAATCGGACGCAAGAATTCGTCGATCATCCGCTCCGTGATTCCCAGTTGGCGGAACAGGGTCAACGCATCGATGGCGTCGTAGCACCGGAAGGTCTCCTCGTTGCGGTTCAGATCAAGCATCGCCACCAAAAGGCCGGCAATGCTCAGGCGATCGGCAACAGGCAGGCGCTTGAAGTTCTTGATCGTTGCCAAGGCCTGCCCCAGGGGGCTGGGCAACTGCAACCCGTCACCGAACACCGGGGCCGTGGCCTCCAGACCGGCGGGAGACCAGAAGGCGCTTGTGGTGAATTCCGTGAACACATCGGTCAGCCCAAGCTCATCGGTCAGCGCATTGATGTTGGGGTAATCCCTCCAAAAGCCCCGGGTGCCCGCTTCGAAGGGTTTACCGCTGGCGGTGCGCATCGGCGTTCTCCCCGTGGGATCCGGCATCCCGTCAACCAGGGTGACGCGAACACCGGCTTCACAGAGGGTTTTGGCTGCACCCCAGCCGGCCCAGCCTCCACCGATCACCACCACATGGGAGGCATCAGCGTTAGCGGCCTTGGAAAGCTCAGGCATCGACCAAACAGAGATGCTGGGAGAGGCTTCACATCATGCAGCCATGGCACGAAAAAGGTCGCCATCGCCAAAGAGAAGAGGGAATGAATAGCGTTGTCTGGAGATGAAACCGTTTTATGGCTTCCGATTCAGCCGTCAGCTGGCCTGTTTTTCTTCCATTGGTGCTGTTCTTTGGTGGCATCGGTGCCGCAGCAGCGATGACCCAGTTGCTGGGATCGTTCTGAGCTTCAGGGCGCGATCAGACCAGATTCAAGGCCTCAAGCACTTGAGCTCGAATCCCGCCGAGACGAAACCAAGCTTGAACGGCATCGGCCTTGCTGGTGTAGGGCCGCCATTCGTCCTCATGCATCCGCAGTTGGATGTGGCGCAACACCCGTTCTGCGACGACACGATCGCTGGATGCCTTCAGAACCTGCCGGCCATTCAGCTCAAACGTGTCACTCATTTTTTGGAGGTTTGATCAGCTCACCGGTCTGCAACGACACCAAAGCAAAGCTGCCCACAAAGACCACCGCCACCAGAGCGAGGAAGGCCGCTGTGAGATTGCTGATCTCAAGCTGCCCGAGCATGAAGGCAAATGAGGTGACCATCAAAAGCAGCAACGGCTTCTGAACTTAAACGGGCTCGTCGTTGTTCAAATTGCCAAGAACCACGCCTGCCATCGACAAACCAATGGCAAGCATCACAACGGCTTCGATCATGCGGCCTTGGTGGAGATGCTCGGCGTCTTGAGCAGAACCGCCGCAGCGGATGCAGTAACCGTCGCCTGTCCGGAGGAAGCGGATTGAGCCTGGGGCTGCCAGGTGGATGCTGCTGAGCAACGGGTGGGATTCTTCAACCAAGAACTGCGACCCATCAACCTTCAATCAACTGAGTTAAGGATTGCGGCTGAAGCTCAGAAGATCTGTCTGATTGGCGACCAACGCCAAAAGTGAGCTGTTTCTTGATCAAGCACTAATGGCGTCAGGCGTTGCTGCCGACAAGCGATCACGGATCTGAACAGCAGCCTGGCAATAGGCCGCCCATCCCCCCATGCGCCTCAGATCGGCACGGCCACGGTCATCGACGGCATTCGACACACAAACACCCTCCACTTCTGCTTTTTCAATCGCCGCCAACAAGGGGATTTCCGCCTGCATCACATCCACATCAAAACCCTCCAAAATTTGGCGTGCTTCCTGCGCAAGCCGTTGTTTTCGGCTGTCCACCTTCACCATCAATGTGGCATGCATGGTGTCCATCTGCCTGAGGATTGAGGAGAGTTCAACAGTGAGCTCAACCGATCTCGCCTGCGGCGTAGTGGGCAGCAAAACAAGATCTGCTCCGGCCGAAAGATTCTTGAGTTCATCTTCGTGGCTGCTGGCCTGCCCGTCGGTAATGATCACTTGGGCATGGCGGGTGGCCTTTGCTGCAGCCTCCACAGGCACCACTTCAAACGGAAGCATCCCCCGGGCTGCGTAGGCGGTTGCGATCCGCATCAACAACACACACCGACAGGTCCTGCTAGGCCCAGACACAAGCCAAATGAATGCTGGTGCAGGTTTTTGCCACACCACCCTTCTGGCCAAAGACAGTCAAAAACATGGCTGAGGTTCAGATGCGCGGAATGATCGCGTCGTTGGGGAAGAACTCTTCAAACACACAGATGCGGTCGGCCCAACGGGCCTCCACTTCCAAACGCATCAGGCGATTGCGCACCCACATCAAGGTGTCTACATCAATCGGTTTATGGAACTTGTGCTGCTGTGCCTTCACCCAATCATCCTTGCTCTGAGAGCTGTTCATGACCGCGAAAACTGACCTGCCCACACCGTACGGATGGCGTCCTTCGGCGCCATGAGCTTCACACTGAGTAAGCATCAAGGATCACTCAATCGCAGCCGAACTGTTCAGCAGAACAACGAATTAATGGAAGCTTTGAGTCCAAGCCAGAGCGATCAGAGCCTGAACCTCGTGATCGGTAGCCGATCCATCATTCCGACCATTCAAGCGGCGACAGAATCGATTCAATTCACCTTCAGCCGTGATGACCCAGAAAGCACCTCAACTCAAGCCACGCCCGGTGCACACACCACCCAAACGCGCTTGAGGCACTTGAAGGCTTGAATCAACCCATCGGAGCTGAACAGATTTCCTGTTCTGTAACAGCACGAACGACACGTTGACTGACACCACCCTTATAAAGGATCTGTAACAACTGCTACCCAACCACGTTCACCTCGTTTTCAGCGAGGCGCAGTTCGACTCAGGCCATGGAACGGGGACCTGAGCTTGCTTCGAGGAAACAGTTTCTCAAGCAAAGAATCAGAGAACCGTTGGCAATACAGGGATTTCAGAGGCTAAGAGATTCTCTTTTGTCCACTGTTTGTTCCACTGAGTGATCCACAGTTCTGAGGCTTGGATGAGGGCTCTCTGACCCAACTTCACGCCGGGTCGATTTGTCGCCACTCTGAGCAAGTCAACAAACACGAGCCCCTTTATTCAGAGCTGGGGGGCTCTTTTTTTATGCAAGCGAAGCCACTGCCCTCGTAGAGGTGGCCTCGCCGCTCCAAGGTCAGTCGTCCAACGGAGCACTTTTGTCTTAACCCTGCTTCGACAGGGCAGAACGCATCACCTGACACCAATCAGCAGATGGGTGTCCTGAATCCAGGAAACAAAGATACACAGCTGCTGAACGCATCTACCTTCTGGCTTCACTCTGAGAGCCATTCTCGGCATGTACTTCATCGAACGCCGAGGTCCTGATCATCAATGGATCAGGGAATTGAACTTTAAGACTGAGTTCAAGGCCTTGATCGGTGCTCGACGCAAGGCAATTTCAACCTTGGCTACCTATCGGATCGTCCATGCGATGTGGCCAAACCAAGCGGTTTGCTACGTGGATGGACCTGAATTGGCCAACGAGGTGGAAACAAAGGGGTGACCGCTCTGTAAAGCACACCCCCCTGAGACCGAACTCATCTTGATGAGCTCAGGCAGAGGTGATGGGACAAATCAATCCGATATGCAGGATCGGCATACCGAGGTCAGGCCTACATCCGAACTACTTGTGACGCTTTGCCTCTCTTTCGCTTCTCACCACCGAAGGTTTCAACGGGCAAGCCAATGCGCGAAATGGCGTGTGTCGTCCATCCAGGATGAGTTCGCCGAGTGATTGGGCGTGGTGAAGGTGAATCTCCATCAGATCTCCTACCAACCTCCTCGGTGTAACCAGACCTCATTGCGGGTCAAGTGTCATTGGCTGCCATTTCGGCATTGCTTCTGGTTTGCCTCGTGCACCGTGGTGAGGTGTCGTCGGCACCGTGTGGTGAAGATTTGGGGGTGAGCCTGGCTGCGTCCTTGGGATCGCGAGGTGGCTCTTCCTTCCCTTTCTTCCTCAAGGCGACAACAGCGCCGGTCAGTGCATCCAGGCCTGTCTCCATCCATTGTTGACAGTCACGCTCGGTTCTGTCGAAAAAGCAAGAGTCAACAAAAGAGACACCAGTCAGTGGCCCCAATGCTTCTCGGTGTCCACTGTTGTCAGCCAGCGCCGGACCATTCTCAACAAGCCTGCCGAATCCACACCTGGCAGGCCATGGGAAAAGAAAAGACCACCCCCTGGCAGGCCTCAAGCCACAGACTCCGGACACCCCCATGGGGTCGTTTTCGTCCCTGGCGTTTCGATATGGGGGTTTGCATTTTTCTGTGGTGAAAACGGGCTTGACCTCAGAAACTGGTTTTGTTTCTTGTGAGAAAAAGCCAGCCAATAAATGTGGTCACGTAGATAACACCAATCACCAACAGATTCAAAGGCAAGAACAGATCCCACAGGAAAGAAATTCCAACTGAAATCACTCCTGCCCAACCCAAGCCATCAAGCCAGTCCATGACTAACAGCAAGCATCTTCATAGTCGTCAAACTCTTGAACAAGAGATTCAGCATCGACTGGCTGTATTTGCCCGAGCAGAAGCTCTGTCCTTTGCTTCAACCATCTCGACACCTGAATCTGCTGTGCTGGTGGCACCTCATCCACAGTGATTAGCTTGAGATTCCTCCTCCAATTCTGCTCCCAATAGCTCATGACATTCAGAGCGGAGCTTTTGAACATATCTCTATTGGAGCTGTGGTTCTGTTGCGTAGACAACCATTGGCCCTACAGCAAATCCGCCAAGGCCATTCAGACGGCACTCAACAGACGCCAAGACCAATCCCACACAACACACAATCAACAGCCCACACAGACGCTCTCAGGGCTCATGCAGAGCAGGCCACGTCAATCGTCGTCATCGAGAAAATCCAGCGTAATCAATCCGAGCGGATATGGAGGAACAATCTGCATCGATTTTAGTCGTTCATCAATACGCAACGCGGAGAAAGAAAAGGATCTGTTGACACCACTTGGACGTGATTTCTTCATTGCAAAGTGACGCTTGACGCAAATGATTTGGGATTGGGATTTCACGAAGGAATTGGGTCTGGGAAGTTGTTTCGTCAGCTCTCAGTTTTCAATTGCCAACAACGGGAGTTGCACCCGTATGTTCAAGAAGAGGGTCGAGGTGATTGCTTTCAATCAATGTTGGAGGGATTGCCAATGCGCGTTCCATCCCCCCCCCCTGGGAACGAACCTCCGACAATCCACCATTGACCACCACCCGCCCCAAGAGCCGACCAAGGACCATCGGATGACGAGATGGACCAAAAGCCGCCTCAGAGGTCAACTGGTATCGAAGAGATACATTCAGCAGGATTCATTGTTGAATTCATCACAGCCAAGAACCCAGACCCAGACTGAGTTCATCAATTCACGAGCAACCAATTTCCCTGGTTTGTATCGGCGTGAACGACACAGGGATTGACCGCATGGATATAACCAATGTGTAGCAACCGCTACCCACTACGTTCAGTCAGCACTCGTGTTGACCGCAGTTCGACTCAGGCCATGGAACGGGGACCTGAGCTTGCTTCGAGGAACCCATCATGACCCTGACCTATCGCGGCCAGAAGTACAACCAGAACAACGCTGCTGCATCCAACGTTCAGCGCCCGGTTCTTGTTTATCGCGGTCAGAAAGTCGCCCGCTGACAACAGCACGACGACCTCTTGTAAGCCCCACCTCGGCGGGGCTTTTTTTATGGCTTATTTGCCTTCAGGATCGGGCTGTTTTGCCTTCCAACGTTCAAACCAAACGGCGACGGCGAGGGACACACCCACGGCAAAGCCAGCACCAATCAGCACCACACCAACTTCCACCGGCATTAACACCACCTGTTGCTACCCCAGATCATCGGACAAGAGCGTCACTGAACCAACGACTGATACGCCTCATTGACGCGTCGAAACGCCTCAGCAGAACCACCGAGATCGGGATGGTGCTGCTTCACCAGTTTTCGATGCGCCTGCTTGATCTCAGCGAGGGACGCGTTGGCCTCCAAGCCCAACACCCTTAAAGCGGCACGGCGTGGATCACGGGCATGGCCATCGTCCTGACGATCCGTTTGACGTTGGTCCGTTCGGGTGCGGCGACCCTGCCGCCTTGAACCTGATTGGTCCTGCCGCTGACGCAACTGCTCCACCACACGCTGTGGATCCTCATCCAGCCATTCACTGGCGCGAACCCCAAACAAGGCAAACGCCGCCAGAACGGCCGTTGTTTGCTTGTTCGGCTTGGCTCCCACCGCCGCCATGAGATCTGTTCCCAGCCCCCGAACCAACCGATCCAACCGCTGTTCAAGGGTTAAGTGGGCAGGAAAACCACTGCGGTTGAGCTGCTCGATCAACAGCTCCAATCCGCGCTGACGCAGTGCCGTCCATCCCGGCTGCTGAGCCAGGGCCTGCCCCCAGGCCCGCACCTGTTGGCTGCTGATGCGCGGTGGAGCTTGTGCCGATGGCTCACTCCAGGGGCGATGGGATCTGGGCTCCGTACGAATGCGTTGGCGTTGCTGACGTTGCAGTCGCTCCAACTCACGGTTGAGCCGCAACACCTCGCGACGCAAAGCGTCGTTCTCCGCCAGCAACGCCTCAACATTGCTGGTGACCCGTTGTTCAGGGCGTCCGCCTGACCACTGACGCGGATCAAAGCCCAAAGCGTGTCTCCCGCCTCACCATGGCAACAACTCACCATTGGCATGCCAGAAGCTGCCGCTGGTGGCCATGGTCAAGCCATCGATCCGGGCCAACAGCCCCTTCACCGACTGCTCGGGGGGGATCCCGCTGGGATTGAAGCGAATCATGCGAGTTCGCACCAATCCGGGATGCAAGATCGCCACGGCGATGCCCCGCGGTTCCAGATCAATCGCCAACGACTTTCCGGCCATGTTGAGTGCCACTTTCGACATCCGATAGCCATAGGAGCCTCCCGAGCTGTTGTCGTCGATGGAACCCATGCGGCTGGTCATCAGCACCAACTTGGCTCCGCTGGGCATCTGATTCACCAACGCCCTGGCCAGCAGCAAAGGAGCAAGGGCATTCACCTCAAACTGGCGGCGAATCCCGGAGGGATCCAGATCCATCAGGCCCATCGACTGCAAAATCCCAGCATTGAGGATGACGCCATCGAGGGGCAAACCATCCAGACGCTGCACCAGATCATCAATGGCTTGGCTGTCGCTCAACTCAAGGCCGGCTTCCACCCGCACCCCCAGGCACTCCAGTTCATCACTGGTTTGACGGCAAATGGCCACCACGTCATCGCCACGGGCCTTGAGCTGCCTGCAGTATTCCAAGCCGATCCCACGGTTTGCGCCGGTGACCAGAAACGTCGCCATCGGGATGTTTCAGCAACCGCCATCCTGCCGGCTCTTGCGTCGATCCCCTCAGGGATCACGCCGGAAAATCGCCCTCGACGCCGTACTGATGCAAACACTGTTTCACCGTGAGCACGGAGACCGTGCTCACGGTCTCTGCATCCACCAGCAGATAAGGACAGCCTCGGAGCACGCAACGCCGCCGTGCGTCGATGTAGGCATCAAAAGCGTTGGCATGGGAACACTCCTCCACCCAACCTTCACTGCTGAGATACCGCGTGAGGATCATGCACAGGCGCCTGGGCCACCGGTTATGGCTCAGGACATTTCGTATCCCAGAAAGAGCCTTGAAGTCTTCGGGATCGCAACGGCTCGGGAAACGCCGAAGCAAGACAAATCAATGGGGTTCCGCTGATCCCTGCACAACGGTGACCACCTGGTTCCAGGTGGCATGCACCACGCGATAGGTCTTCAACGTGGCGCGTGATTTGGTGCGGGCATTCACAAAGGCTTTGAACTCCGTTTTGAAGCAGATCTCCTGGATCCACTGCCCTCCTGTATCAAGCCTCTCGATGCAATACATCAGAGATCTAGCGGTTAAAAACATCACAACCGCAAAACATTTGCTGAGCACAAAATCGAAAGGTGCTGTTCGGGATCACTCAAAAAAAAGCCCCCGCGCTCGGCGGAGGCTCAGGTGGTGTGAGGAGTCGACGATTTTGCAACTGCCGACCCCGATTTCATAGCTCGATTTCAGATCAGCAGCGGCCCCAGCCACAAAGCTTTATCCACTACAGATAAAGAACACTGGCGCGACATCGCCGGAGCGCATCACGCACGGCCTCAAGCCTCGATTCGTCCGGCCGATGCAGCCCGGCAGGCACCACCATCTCGTCATCCGCATCGAGATGAACCCGTGCCGAAAACCAGGTGCCAGGTCCTGGCACAGACGCACGGCAGATCGGATCCTGGTTTGCATCCAAACGTCGCTCGATCAACCAACCCTCCACCCGATCCAAGGGCTGAAACGAAGTGGAGGCGGAGGCGTCAGGCGCCATCAGGGTGAGCAGCAACAAACGCAGGGCCTGCATCACAAGGCTGGGGCGAGCGAAGCGCACCCCCATCGTCACAGAGAACACCGGTTCAACCGCGCCGTTGCGTTAGAAGGGCTGCGTCGCGGAGCCGCCGATGCCGTTATTTCGCTGTGAAGGATGCTCCATGCGCATCGAGCGCTCGATGGCGGCCTACTGGCGCAACAAGGGGAAATTGCTGTGCTCCTCATGTCTCGACCGTCAGGAGATGCCTCTGAAAACGGCCGAGGGCGGCCGAAAGCAAGGTTCTTCCGAATTCCGTGCCAACAGCAACAAAAGCTGACGCCAGCTGTGGGAATGATGACTTGGTTGTTCCCTCCCCCCTGATCCATGGGTTTCCTCGCCGTCGCCGGATGCGTGCTCCTGGCCTCCGCCATGTCTGCTGCACTCACCACCAAGCCTTCCAAAGCCTGAGCGTTCAAAACGCCATAAAAAAACCGGGCCACGCCCGGTTTTTTTATGGCTGTGAGCTTCTAGCCATGGATCTTTTCTCCCGCAAGAGAGATTTAGAACTGCAAATCAGATGTGCATGGAGCCCCCTCACGGCTGTAGATCCTTGATCCACTGAGCGAATCCCATGGAGAGCATCAGTCGCATCTGTGCCACCTCCAAGGGCACAACAATTGATGCCATCGGCCAGGGCCGCTACCGCGTCTGCAATCGACATGCGGTGTGCTCTGAAGTCGAAGGTCTTTGGCAGGCCTATGAGATTCTGCGGCGTCAGGAACAATCCTTAAGTTGATCGTTGCGCCAAGGAATAAGTATCAACACCTACAGCGGCTGGGTGTTCGGCACGTAACACTTGATTTACCCCGGTGAGGGGTAATGCGTCGACTCCGGGAGGGCTTAGGGAACCCTCCTTTTTTATGCGGGTTGCTCAGAAACCCAGCGTTCCTGCACTGTCCTCCCCGAACTCCAGGTAAAGGCAGCGGGCATCCTCAGCCCGGCCGCAATCAATCAGGTGTTGAACCCGTTCGCGCCACCACTGCGACACACCAGAACTCAACTCTTTATTGGGCAGACCACCGAAGGATTCACTCACTGCAATCATTCGTGTTGAGCAAACGCTAAGCAGAACGATTGACAACGCGAATTGGCTTGTTACCTGCTGTTAGCAGCTGTTGTTACCCAACAGCCATGTTCTGCAAAACCAGCCACACCAATCATTTGTAGCGGTTCACACTCCACAGAGCATCAAAGCCGCAGACAGTGAAATTGCGGATGAAACCTAGGGTTCCGATCTCTTCACAGAGATGCCTGGTCCAAGAGGTTTCCACCGGCCTTGCCGGTTGCACGGAGGGACAAAAGCCCGGGAGACCGCCTCAACGCACACTCCCTTGTTTGATGTCATCCCCATTGGACCCTTCAGGGGCCTTCCAGCGTTCGCATCCCAGCGAAGGCATGCAGGCACTCGAGAAGGAACGCAAGCTTCCACTTACTGGCTGGCAGCAGGAAGTTGACCAGGCCAAACGCTTCGGGCTTGAAGCCGCCGAAAGCATTGTTGACCGCAATATCTCCACCTTCTCCAGAGGTGAGCTGCCGCATTTCGCCGGCATCAACACCTTCATGAAGGCGCCTTACTTGGAAGATGTGAATCAAGTGGGCAACTACGACGTTGCCATCGTTGGTGTACCCCACGACTGCGGAACCACCTACCGACCCGGAACGCGCTTCGGCCCCCAGGGGATCCGACGGATTTCAGCGCTTTACACCCCTTACAACTACGAAATGGGGGTCGACCTGCGTGAACAGATCACCCTCTGCGATGTGGGTGACATCTTCACGATCCCGGCCAACAACGAAAAGAGTTTCGATCAGATCTCCAAAGGCATCGCCCACGTGTTCTCGAGCGGCGCCTTCCCGATCATCCTCGGTGGCGACCACTCGATCGGTTTCCCCACGGTGCGTGGCGTGTGTCGCCATCTCGGCGACAAGAAAGTGGGAATTATCCATTTCGATCGCCACGTCGACACTCAGGAGATCGACCTTGATGAGCGGATGCACACCTGCCCTTGGTTCCATGCCACAAACATGGCCAACGCCCCGGCAGAAAACCTGGTGCAACTGGGCATTGGGGGTTGGCAGGTGCCGCGTGAGGGCGTCAAGGTCTGCAGGGAGCGGGGCACCAATGTGCTCACGGTGACGGACATCACCGAAATGGGGCTGGAAGCCGCAGCCCAGTACGCCATTGAACGAGCCACCGATGGCACGGACTGCGTCTACATCTCCTTCGACATTGACTGCATCGATGCCGGCTTCGTGCCGGGAACTGGCTGGCCTGAGCCCGGTGGCCTGATGCCCCGGGAAGCGCTCAAGCTGCTCGAGCTGATCGTGCGCAACGTTCCCGTCTGCGGCCTTGAAATCGTTGAGGTTTCACCTCCCTACGACATCAGTGACATGACCTCCCTGATGGCCACCCGGGTGATTTGCGACACCATGGCCCACCTTGTGGTGAGCGGTCAGTTGCCCCGCAAAGAGAAGCCGGAGTGGATCAGCGACACCTGCAACATGAACGTTGATCAGAAATGGAGATAGGCCATGCATGAAGTCGACATGACCAAGTGCCTGCTGATCTCCCTGAATGAATGGCGCGACCGTCGCGAAGACAACTCTGCGATGGTCGAGACCGTTCATCTCGATGTGGGGCGATTCACCTGCGTTGAACCCGATCAGCTGGTGACCACCTACAACGCTGCGGTGCAGGGCACCTGGCTGGATGGATCCCGGCTCACGATCACGGAAATCCCCTTTGTGGGCCGCTGCTTGATCTGCAACGGCACCTACGACCCCCTGCCCGAAAACGCCTACCGCTCTCCCTGCTGCGATCACCCGCTTGAGGAGATCGTCAGCGGTAGGGAATTGCGCATCCGCAGCATCGATTACCGCAGCGATGCCGCCGCTGCTCTTGAGTCCGCTCCAATCCAGCGTCAGCGCTGAAACCAATACCCCCCTTTTGCCATGCATATGCCTTTTGAGGACACCCTCGGCCTCAATCTGCTTGCCGCCAACAACCATCAGGCCGAACACAACAACGAGCATTTCCAGAGCTGGGATCTGCTTTGTCTCAACCTGATGAGCAGCCCAGGCGCAGGAAAAACCGCCCTGCTCGAACGGTCCCTCCCAGCCTTGGCTCGCGAACTCAGCATGGCCGTGCTGGAAGGCGACATGACCACCCAGCTGGATGCTGACCGCTTGGAAGCCGTTGGCATCCCGGTGGTGCCCATCACCACAGGCAGAGCCTGCCACCTTGATGCCGCCATGGTGAGTGGTGGCTTGAAGTTGCTGCAACAACGGCTCGATCCTTCCGCGCTGGATTTACTGCTCGTGGAGAACGTGGGCAACCTTGTCTGCCCTGCGGAATTTGACGTTGGGGAACACCACAAAGTGGCATTGCTCAGCGTGACCGAGGGCGATGACAAGCCGCTCAAATACCCCCTGATGTTCCGCAACGCGGATGTGGTGCTGATCACCAAGGTGGATCTTCTGCCCCACCTGCCTGTGGATGTGGCAGCGATCCGCCGCAACATTCACAGCATCAACCCCAACGCCACGGTGATCGAGGTCTCCGCCCTGACGGGTGAAGGCCTGGATGCCTGGCACAACTGGGTGCGGCAAGCCCTCGCCAGCCGAACCACCACAACCCCTGCTCTAGCCACCGCCTAAGCAGATCAATCCAACGTCTTGTTCCTCCAGCCCATGCCATGACCAAACAACTGCGCAACCTTCTCTTCGCCGGCCTCGCCATCGTGCTGGCCGTCGCTTGCTCCAAGCCCTCCACACCGACGGTGGGCGGCACACCGATCGTTTTGGGCTACAGCAACTGGGCCGGATGGTGGCCCTGGGCGATTGCCGTGGAGGAAAAGCTGTTCGAGAAGAACGGCGTGAATGTGGAGATGAAGTGGTTCGACGGCTACGTGCAGTCGATGGAAACCTTCGCTGCTGGCAAGATCGACGGCAACTCCCAGACCTTGAACGACACCATTTCATTCCTGCCGGGTGAGAACGGCGGTGAAGTGGTGGTTCTGGTGAACGACAACTCTGCTGGCAATGACCAGATCATTGCCGATGCCTCCATCACATCCATCGCCGATCTCAAAGGCAAGACCGTTGCCGTTGAGGAAGGCGTTGTGGATGACTATCTGCTCAGCCTGGCCCTCAAGGATGCGGGCATGAGCCGCGACGACGTGGTGATCAAAGGCATGCCCACCGATCAGGCAGCCACTGCATTCGCAGCCGGTCAGGTTGATGCCGTTGGTGCCTTCCCTCCCTATACAGGCACCGCCATGCAGCGAGAGGGTGCGCGGGTGATCGCCAGCTCCAAGGAGTATCCCGGTGCCATTCCTGATCTGCTCACCGTCAGCGGTGATCTGATCAAGGAGCGTCCCGACGATGTGCAGAAGATCGTGAAGACCTGGTGGGACGTTCGCGAGTTCATGGAGAAGAACCCGGAAAAATCCGAGGCGATCATGGCCAAGCGTGCCGGCATTCCCACTGAGGAATACGAGCAGTACAAAGACGGCACCCGCTTCTTCTCCATCGAGGAAAACCTCGAGGCCTTCAGCACTGGTGAGGGAATGAAGTTCATGCCATTCGCCGCTGAGTCGATGGCCGACTTCATGGTTTCGGTGGGCTTCATCCCTGAGAAACCGGACATGAGCAAGCTGTTTGACGACAGCTTCATCAAGAAGGTCGCCGCCTCCTGATGACTGCCACGGCCGCCGCTGCCAGCAAGGGGAGAAGCAATGGGCTTCTTTCCCTGTTCACCCTTGGTGCCATGCCATCCAAGGCCGTGCGTGGCGGCCTGCAGGTGGCATCACTTCTGGTGCCCCTCCTGCTCTGGACCGCCATCGCCTCCCTCGGACTGGTGGATGAAAAATTCCTTCCCTCTCCGCAGGCCGTGTTCCGCTCCCTGGCCTCCATGGCCGCGAGCGGAATCCTGTTCCAAGACATCGTGGCCAGCACAGGCCGCGTGTTCGGAGGATTTCTTCTCGCCACACTTCTTGCGGTGCCGATCGGCATCTGCATGGGGGTGTATCCAGCGATCTGTGCAATCTGCGAGCCGCTGATCGCCATGCTGCGTTACATGCCTGCAGCGGCGTTCATCCCTCTGCTGATCATCTACCTCGGCATCGGTGAGGAACCCAAGATCGCTCTGATTTTTCTCGGCACGATCTACTTCAACATCCTGATGGTGATGGATGCGGTGAAGTTTGTTCCCAAAGAACTCATCGAAACCACACTCACCCTGGGTGGTCGCAGCCGGCAGGTGCTGGTGCAAGTCGTTGCCCGCTACAGCCTGCCCAGCATCATCGACACGTTGCGAATCAACATCGCAACCTCCTGGAACCTTGTGGTGGTGGCTGAGCTCGTGGCCGCGGAAGTGGGCCTCGGCAAACGCATCCAGCTGGCTCAGCGCTTTTTCCGCACCGATCAGATCTTCGCCGAGTTGATCGTTCTCGGCTTGATCGGCTTCGCCATCGACATGGGATTCAGGCTGTTGCTGCGTCTCAGCTGCAAATGGGCGGTGTGAGCCTTGGAACTGATCGTTAACAACCTCAGCAAGCATTTCGGGGAGAAATTGATCCTCGATCACCTGTCGTTTTCCATGCAATCCGGAGACTTCATGGCCCTTGTGGGCAGCTCCGGGTCCGGGAAAAGCACGATTCTGCGGCTGATTGCTGGTCTTGATCAACCGAGCAGCGGCAGCATCAGTGTTGACGACACCCCAGTCTCCGGTCCCGGGCCAGACCGCGGCATGGTGTTTCAGAAATACAGCCTTTATCCATGGCTCAACGCCGCTGAGAACGTTGCCTTCGGGATGCGACTTCAGCGGATGAAAGCAGCAGAGATCAAGGAGCGAACCGCCTATTTCCTCGAAGTGGTTGGGCTCAGTGACGCCGCCACAAAATTGCCGCGCGAACTGTCGGGCGGAATGCAGCAGAGGGTGGCCATCGCCCGGTCCCTCGCCACCAACCCCAGCATCCTGCTGCTGGATGAACCCTTCGGGGCTCTGGATCTACAGATCCGCGAATCGATGCAGGACTTCCTGCTCAAGCTCTGGCAACGAACGGGCCTGACAGTTCTGCTGATCACCCACGACGTGGAAGAAGCTTTGGTGCTGGCCCAGCGCGTCCACGTGCTTGCCCCCAATCCAGGGCGAATCATTCGATCCCTCGATGTCGATCTCGACAAAACCGATCTCGATCAGCTGCGCCTAAGCAGCGACTTCCTCGCCTTGCGTCGTTCCCTCTCCGCCACCATGCGGGAGCTGGAGCCGGCACTTTCCTGACTGAACTGTCTTGAGTGAAGCCGTGTTGAATCAGACGTTCCTTCCTGCATCGCTGTACCGCGGCGACGTGATGCATCAATGGGACATCCACACTTATGCCAACCACTACTGGCATCCGGTTGCAGCCACCAGCCATCTTCAACCGGGAGAGGTGCTGGCCATCACCATGCTGAATCAGCCACTTCTGCTCACCTGGCCCACTGGAGAGCATCCCCGTGCTTTTCGCAACCGCTGTCCCCATCGCGGTGTTGCATTGCGGCAAGGCGGAGGAACGGGGCAGTCCTGTCGACGCCTGGTTTGTCCTTACCACGGCTGGACCTACAACCTGCGCGGAGAGCTGCTGGCCGCGGCGCGTGAAGCCGATTTTGAGCAGGACTTTGACCGGCAGGGATGGGGGTTGCAAGAGCTTGCCTGCCGCATCGATGGCCCACTGATCTGGATCGCTTTGAGCGACCAGGCTCTAACGCTCGAGGAGCAGCTGCAGCTGGTTCATACCGAAGCCGGAGCAGCCTGGAACACTGCATCCACCCTGCTGCGACAGAGCCGAAGCAGCCTGGCCTGCAATTGGAAGATTGCCCACGACAACACACTTGACGACTACCACGTCGCCATTGCCCATCCGACAACGCTGCACCGCGAACAAGGGCCGGTGAGGGATTACCGCTATCGCTTCAGCCAACACAACAACCTTCTCGAGACACCCCACCCGGACGGTGGTCGATTCCTCACCTTCGGGCTGCCGCCATGGAGCCATCTTCTGGTCTGGCCAGACGGGCGGTTGGCATGGCTGGAATTCATGCCCGAACGACCCGACCGCTGCACGATGCAATTGCGCTTGTTCGCCACCAACAACGCCATCGATTCAGCATCTTCGGACGCCTGGCTGATGCAACTGCTCACCTTCCTGGAGGAAGACAAGGCTTTGGTTGAATCAGTTCAGCAGGGATATCAAGACGAGTACACGCCAGGACCGCCGCATCGGTTGGAACGGAGGATCCTGCATTGGCAGGGTCTCTACCGAGAACGATTGGGATCAGCAGGAATCAGCATTGAGGAACGCAGCCAGGAGGCCATCTCCGCATTGAGCAGCTGAACATCAGCAAGGGGTGCAGCTGTGAATGGCTGAAGCGGCATGTAGCCGTCGGGACCAAACTCAGGCGTGATCGTGACCGGCCGTTCGGGCCTCGCGCTCTGATCGAGAAACAACTGCCAACAGCGACGATGGCTCTCGAGAGCCTCAGCCCATTCCGGTGCGAAAGGGTGGCTGACGGAGGGCCCCTGAGCATGGCCGATTCGGGCATGAATGTGATCAACCCGAGCGGCCATCGCCTGAATGGGGGGGAGTTCAGGTGTCATTAACCGTTCCGATACCGCACACCAGTGACTGAGATCCGCTGTGAGCCGAAGCCGTGGATGGCGGGCCAGCCAGGCGGGCATGCGCCATGGGTCGAAGAGAGAACGACTGCGATGCGTCTCGAGCGTCACCGGAATCGCACAGGCTTCAATTTGGTCCAGAAGTCTGTCGAGAAAGCGATGCTGCTCGACTTCATCCCAGCTGTCGCTGCCGGTGATCAGAGTGATCTTGAGCGGGGCCAGCGCCATGGCCCGCTCCAAGCCGCGCTGGACTTGATCAAGATGCTGCGATGGAGAGCAGTTGAGATCGGGGGTGTAATCCCCCCCGGTAACAATTTCAACAATCAGATGCTGTTTTGCATCGGCGAGGCAGCCTCGGATCGCTTCAGGCTGAAGAGCGTTAAGACAAGGGTGATCGAGGTTCACCTCAAGGCCATCAAAGCGCTGGCCGTCAGCAGAGGAGCAGGCCTGTTCGAGGGACGCAGTCCAGCCCCAAAGTGTTTTGAACAGCAGCAACCCTGGGCTGCTCAATGGATTTCCGTAAACACCTGCGGCTGAATGCCGAGATAGATCGCTTCGCGAAAGAGAGCCTGCTTCGCCTTGGCATCACGGTTCTGTTCCGCCAAGCGAAACCTTTCACGCAACGATGCGATCAACGTAGTCTGACGTGGGTTGCCCGGAGTGCCGGGAGGAGAGCTTGTCACCACCAGAGCGCGATCTCGGCCTCAGTATGGGAGAGGATCAGCCAAAAGTGTTGCCGTTCCATCCCCAGCAGCTGGCCTGCACATCCTCAAACCCGATGTACACCCGGTTGGCGGGGATTCCCGTCCTCGCCTGAATCAGCTCACAGAACGCAGCTGTCATCGCAGACGGACGCAGGGCTCCGATCGATTTCACCTCGACATAGGCACAGGGCTCATGACTGCCGGCGAAGGTCATCGGCACGCCTGTCTCCAGAAGCGTCATCACATAGGCCTCCGGTTTGCCCGTCTGATTGGCCAACTCAGACGAAAGCTCCTGCAACAACGCCGATCCGTCTTTCAGTGCTGGAAGCGACGTGTGCACTTTGATCAGAGGCATCGGCTCAAGAATGCTCGGAGAAGCTTGGCACTCTCAAGCCATGAGTGCCAAGCCCTGGATGTTGATCTAATTGAAATATTTCGAAAAGCAAAGACCATCAACCTGAACAATTTGAACAAGAAAAGGCTCATAAATTTCACGCAAAAGTGATCAGCTCAATGATCCTTCTTCACTTCTTTGGCCTTGGAGACGTTCTGCGTCGCTTTGAACTCGAGCAAATCACAGGTCTGACAATCATGGGATTCAGACCACTGAGCCTGGATGAATTGATGCACTGGTCGCAAAACATGGCCGACCAGCACCACTGGGATGGGGAGGCGATTCGTCACGACGTGATGAGCACCTGGCTTGATCAAGCCGAAGACATCACCCGCTGGAGGCATCGGCTGAATCAGGCCCCTGCTGAGGTTGAACTCCTGGCTGGCATTGGCGATCAGCGCAGCTGGCGCGATCATTGGGAAGGCATGCTGCGCCAAACACCGCTTGCCGGCTGGTGATCACGAGCGGAGTGCAATGACAGGCTGTCCCCCGATCAGCGGACGAGAAGCGGACATCGCCGCTGTGATGCTGACCCCGCGTCATGTGTGGGCCAACAGCGCGATCGATCTTGAACAACTGCGTTCCGGATTTGCCTGTGCTCTTCACATGCACCAACCAACGGTGCCGGCGGGGGCGAACAACAGCTTGATCTCCCATCTTCAATACATGCTCGATCACCCCAACGAGGGTGACAACCACAACGCAGAGCCATTCGCCCACTGCTATCGGCGTCTTGCCGAGCTGCTGCCTGAACTGATCAACGAAGGCTGCAACCCAAGAATCATGCTCGACTATTCGGGCAATCTGCTCTGGGGAATCGAGCAGATGGGGCGCGGCGACATTGGCGATGCACTCCACCACCTCGCCTGTGACCCTTTGATGCAGAGACATGTGGAGTGGCTTGGAACCTTCTGGAGCCATGCCGTGGCTCCATCCACACCCATCCCAGACCTGAAACTACAAATCAGCGCCTGGCAACAGCAGTTCGCGGCCTGTTTTGGCAGCGCTGCCCTGGAGCGAGTGAAGGGGTTCTCACCGCCGGAGATGGCTTTACCCAACCATCCCGACACCCTGTTCGAATTCATCAAAGCCCTCAAAGAAGCTGGATATCAGTGGCTTCTGGTGCAGGAGCACAGCGTTGAACGCATGGACGGCAGTCCACTGCCGCGCAGCCAATGCTTCATTCCCAATCAACTTCTCGCCAGGAACAGTCGAGGCGAGGAGATCAGCATGACGGCACTGATCAAAACCCAGGGGTCTGACACCAAACTTGTGGGCCAGATGCAGCCTTATTACGAGGCATTGGGTTGCGAACGGCAACGTCTTGGTGACGTTGCGCTGCCATCTCTGGTGAGCCAGATCGCCGACGGAGAAAACGGTGGGGTGATGATGAATGAATTCCCAGAGGCGTTCCGGCAGGCCAATCGCCACATCCGTGACAACCCCAACGGCACCGTGGCCATCAACGGGAGTGAATACCTTGAGGCCCTGGAGCGCAAGGGAGTGAATCGCCACCACTTCCCCAACATCCAGGCGTTACAACAACACCGCCTTTGGCAAGAGCTTGATAACAACGCCTCAGCCGAAGCGATGGAAGAGACCATCAGCAAACTGAGGGCCGACGACACCAGCTTCAGCATGGAGGGTGCGTCCTGGACCAACGACCTGAGCTGGGTTGAGGGTTACGCCAACGTGCTGGGCCCGATGAATCAACTCAGCGCTCAGTTTCATGCGCTGTTCGACCGCTCAGTCGCCGCAGACCCCACCACCACCGGAACCCGGGCTTATCGGGAAGCGTTGCTACATGTGCTGCTGCTGGAAACCAGTTGTTTTCGCTACTGGGGTCAAGGAACCTGGACCGACTATGCCCAGGAGATCCATCGCCGCGGAGAGGAGCTGTTGAATCAGAGAACGGCAACGACTCCAACCAGCTGAGAGATGCTTTACAGAGCGTTACATTCGTGTAACGTGATGAGAGTTGGACGCACCTGATGGGTGATTACACAACCGCAATCATCGCCATGGTGGGCATCGGCATCGTGTTGACGGCTGCTGTGGTGTTTGCCCTGATGCGTCCCAGTGACATGCCACCCATCGACGAGAACCGCAATTGAGCATGGGAATCGTTACCGAACTGCTGATCGCTGCCACGGAAATCGGAATCGCCCTGCTGGTGGCTGTTTCTCTGCCCGTCGCTGAATCCCAGAACTGATTTCGAGTCAGCCGATCCCCTTTAGGCGAAATTCCATATAAATCGAAGCGGCATCGCCCTCACGATCGAGCTCCTGCAGGTCGCTACATCGCGCTTGCATCCAGTACACCGTTTCCCTCCAAACTTCCAGGTGATAACGGCGCTCGAGATTTTGTCCGGAACCGTCCAAAGCTCTACCTGCATCACCCACAAAATTTAAGCAATGCACAACGGCATCGGCTTCGATGTCAACATTTAGCGACCGGCGCTTGCTTCATATCACGATGGCAAGAACGAGGGTCAATGTTCTTTCATCCAGACCAAGTACGGAACAGCACACAGCGGCGATAAAACGTACCCGTTGTTACGACAACGCAGGATCGAATCAATACATTGAGCTGTTCCTGCCGACGTCACCATGGAGCCCATCGCTCTGACACTTGGCCAACAATTCGATATTGAACAGTGCAGTCGCGATATCAATGCAATGACTGACGTCAAACAGCTTCAGGAGATCAGCAAAGATCTGCTTCTGGCTTGGCAGAAGGAGATTGCCCGCTCAAGGGCGGCAGCCAGCCCACACGAGAAATAACGCTTCGTTACAATTGGTTGACCTGCTTGGAAGTCATGAACCTGAGCTTGCCTCAGCAGTTCGAAGCTGAAGCGATCAAGCGGTCCATCAACGAAACCGACGATCTTGACCAGTTGAAAGCTCTGGCACGGGAACTCGCAGACCTCTATGTACGTCAGAGAGCTGCAACGGCCTGGGTGATCGCCGAGAAATAAACCTCACACTTTGCTGTCGTTTCTCCAGCGTCGTTCCAAGCGTTGGCGTGCTTCGTCAACGGTTTGCTCACGGGAAAGGGCTGTTTTGTCGCGATAGGGGCGCGTGATCGACCAAAACTTGATGGCAGACGCCAGCGCCACCACCAACCATGCGAGCACAATCCAACCCGGATTCGTCATCGTTGCCCAGCAATCCGCTCCATGATGGCGAACGGGACGCGAGTCTTGCCTGCATGTCCCCAAACCAGCGCAACCGTGGATCCTGAGGTGCGCCAGTTCGTGATCAGCCAGTTGGTGGTGATCGCCTTACCAGTTGGAACCCTGTTCGGCATCTGGCTTTGGATGCTGAACTGGGGCGGTCGTTCCCGCAGAGACCAGTGACCTTCCTTGCCGGCCTACTGGCCCCCGTGTTGATGCTCTTCCATCTTTCTGGCCCCGTCCCTGGGGATCTCGGCGTGCGCAACGGGGCGTTGCGCGACTGCCCGACAACAGCTCACTGTTCCAGCCAAACCTGGGCGAGCTCCGACCCGATGGCGGACTACAGCAAGCTGAGTGGGTTGGTGCAGGAGTCGCCGCGGACGGTTGTGATTGATCAAACCGAGACCTACCTCCACGCCGAGGCCAGCAGCGCTTTCTTTGGCTTTGTGGATGACCTGGAGCTGTTCGCTGATCGCGACAACAACCGGATCCAGGCACGGTCCGAGTCGCGCCTCGGCGACTCGGATCTTGGTGTGAACGCCGCACGATTGGCGGCGTTGCGATCAGAACTGGAGAGCTGAAGGCGGCTTAAACCTTGGCGCGACGCATGTTGCTCAGATCAATGATCATCTGCTTCATGCCAACGACAAATCCGATGGCACCCAGGGCCACGATGCTGACGATGATCACTGTGTCGAGCAGTGAGCGTGGATCGATCCAATCGGGCATGGCATGAACCGTGATCTGATCTCGTGTTAGCCAGAGCCCGATAAAATCCCAGCACGTAGCGCGTACGTTCAACACAAATCGTCAGACATGCACGACATCATCTGCCCTCACTGCAACACAGCCTTCAAGGTGGATGAAGCCGGGTATGCCGACATCCTCAAACAGGTGAGGGATCGAGATTTCGAGCAGCAACTGAACAAGCGACTTGCCCTCGCCGAACAGGACAAACGCAATGCCATCGAGTTGGCCATTGCCAAAAAAGACAGGGAGATGCAAACGCTTGAGGCCCAACTCAAACAAAGTGCAATGCATCAGGAACTGGCGATTAAAGATGCCGTGAACAAAGCGGAGAAACAGCGGGATCGCATTGCCGCTGAACTCCAGCAAATGCGTGAGCAGCAGGCCACAGAACTACGCCTGGCTGAAACCAAATTCGCCAAAGAAATGCAGGCGATGACGCTGCAAAAAGACAATGAGGTGAGAGATTTGCAAGCGCAGCTCCAGGCCGGGGCCATGCAACGCCAGCTGGACGTGAATGAAGCGGTGAGTTCCGTGGAGAAACAACGGGATGCACTTCAAAGCGGCTTGAAGGAAGCAGAACTTAAGCATCAACTGGAATCTCAATCACTGAAGGATCGCTACGAAGCCCAGCTCAGAGATCGGGATCAGGCCATTGAACGCTTGCGTGACATGAAGGCGCGGCTCTCCACCAAGATGGTGGGGGAAACCCTCGAACAACACTGCGAAACCGAATTCAACAGGATTCGTGCAGCCGCTTTTCCAAAGGCCTATTTCGAAAAAGACAACGACGCGCGCAGTGGAAGCAAGGGGGACTACATCTTCCGCGACCAGGACGACCACAACAACGAAATCATCTCGATCATGTTTGAGATGAAAAACGAGGCCGATACAACGGCCACCAAGAAGAAAAATGAAGACTTCCTCAAAGAGCTGAACAAAGACAGGAACGAAAAAAATTGCGAGTATGCAGTGCTCGTCTCCCTGCTGGAGCCTGAGAATGAGCTTTACAATTCAGGAATTGTTGATGTGTCTCATCGCTTCCCTAAAACTTATATCATTCGCCCACAATTCTTCATTCCATTCATCACATTGCTCCGCAATGCAGCCATGAAGTCTCTGGAATACAAGGCTGAGCTGGCTCTTGTAAAAGCCCAGAACATCGATGTCACCAATTTCGAGAACGACCTGGAAACCTTCAAAACGGCCTTTTCACGCAACTACGACCTCGCCTCCAGACGTTTCCAAACGGCAATCGATGAAATCGATAAGTCGATCGATCACCTCCAAAAAACCAAGGACGCACTGATGGGTGCCGATCGAAACCTGCGGCTCGCCAATGACAAGGCACAGGATGTAACCGTCAAAAAGTTGACCCGACGCAATCCAACGATGGCGGCCAAGTTTGCTGACTTGAACAACGCTCCTGACCAGAAATCGGCCTGAGCGATGCCATCCAGTCCACGCATCCGCATCGGCGAGGTTTACGGGAAGCTCACCGTGGTGCGCGCATCCGAACGGCGAACCAAAGCAGGAAACGCCTTCTGGTGGTGCCGCTGCAGCTGCGGGGCTGAACGGGAAGTTCCCAGCGACAAGTTGTCTCTGAACACGGCCCGCCGCAAGCCCACCGTGAATGCCTGTGAAACCTGTGCCCGCGAGTTACAGATTGAAGGGGTGTATCGCAAAAACGATCGGGAAGAAAAACAACGCCGCCAAGCAGCGCTGGAAGCCAGATCACAGCTGAAGGGTCAAGTGCCTGATCGCTGGCTTTCCCTGCCGCTCACTGATGCCCACGCGCGCGAACTGGGACAGAAACTTTTTTTCCGTGGCACAACCTGTCTTCGTGGACATCTAGCGCCATACCGCATCAACGGCGGTTGTCAGGCTTGCTCCGGTCAGACCCCATCCGCGGCAGATTCGCAATCAACCAAGCCCAAAGGGTCATAACTGCGGCACCAAAGGCCAACATCGCCAGGAGCTTGGCTTCCATTCAGAGGAAATCGAAATCGTCTTCCGAATCACCGGAAAATGCATTCATCACGAGGGCAGAAAAGGGCACAAATACGGCCGCCATCACAAGTATTTCCACGGGCTTAAGAACAGCTAACTGAACCTAACGGGTTTGACTCTACAAAAAGTCATCAGCACTACCGTCCCGCTAGGGTGAGTTCAAATACTCATTTGTGCTCCAGGCATAGGCATTTCACTCCGTTGTCAGCCCAGACGACCGAATCAGACTGAACTGAGTCGGACAACGACGATGCCAAAGGTGCTGAAGGCGGCCTCACAGACGATTCGCAATCTGCTCAAGCCGGCAACTCAACACAGCTTCTCCGAAGACCGGCTGCGCAACGACCGGCAGAGCTACATCGCGATGACGCGGGCACTGGTCGATGCCCAGCTCAAATGGCGTGATGCGGAGCTCAGCTCACGCCTCTGGAAAGATGTGGCCGACCGTGGCATGGACCGCGGCCGCCTGCTTCACCTCATCTACAGCGTTGACGCTCATCACGATGATGAAGCCCTGCAGAACGCCGACACGGCTTATCTGCAGCTGGTTGATCCCAGGGATCCCTGAGTCGAAACTGCTTCAGAGCTCAAACAGAGTGCCCAGAAGCATGGCGGGATGGGTTGACTGCCCTGCCGTGCTGCGTTCGAGCTGAACGGCCATCACGCAGTGGGCCATGAATCGAACGGCCGAAAGAACAGCCAGACCAATGCACAGGGGGCAGTGCGTGAGGGTCAAGACAGGGGCCTGCCGGAGTGATGGACCTATCCCAAAGCAGAAGCCGGGACGCGCCACGATCTCTTCAACAAGCGTCATGCAAGAGACCCATCCCACCCCGGGCAGGGGGTGGGGGATGGGGTAGAGGGCGGCTGGTAAAGTTGTTGTTTATTGCTCTCTTTCGGGGAACGGATGAGTCAGGTCACAGTCGGCGAAAACGAAGGTATTGAATCCGCGTTGCGTCGCTTCAAGCGCTCCGTCGCCAAAGCCGGCATCTTTTCAGATCTGCGTCGGATCCGTCACCACGAGACCCCCGTTGAGAAATACAAGCGCAAGCTGAAGCAGCGTTCACGCAACCGTCGTCGCTGAGCTCGCACACACGTCAGCTGCAAACGGGCCCTCGGGCCCGTTTTTTTGTGCCCATCCGTCGCGCTCTTCACGGTTCTCTTTTCACGGTGCGCTCTGGTTTTCGCCAGACTTCACAAGTGCTTAAGAAGACCAAGACCAGCCAATGGTGTTGATCAATCCTTTTTGCCCGATCAGTGCGGCAAAAATCGCTGGCTTGAAGACCACCGTGGTCTTGCTGTTGGTGTTGTTGATGAAGTCGAAATTGCTGCGAATCAAGATGTCCCTCCTGGGATCTGTTCTTGGATTCGCCATGTTGGTGAGCTTCTTACTCACCACAGGCCTCCTCACTGTGATCACTGGCGGAGCCGTTGCTTACGCCGCCATGCAAAACCGGAGCAACTGAGCCATGCGCAATCGTCTTCCTTTCTTAAGCGGACTTGCATTGGCAACCCTCGGAGTTTCAGGTCTTGCCGGCGGTGGTTTGCTTTGGAATTTCCAGGGCCGCACTCTGGGGCTTGGCAGCACGGTTACGGCATTCGTTCTGCTGGGAATCAGCTTTGTTCTGCTTCGGCCTGAACCACGACTTTCACCCGTTGAAGTCCCTGAAGCAAGCCAGCCGCTCAAATTCAAGGCACCACAGGCATCCTTCCTCGGCCTGATGCTGGCAATCTTCGGCACCTTCGGCATGGCGGGTTCCGGGTTGCTGTGGAATTTTCAGGGTTTGGCCTTTGGACTCACCGGCACCCTCACGGCCGCCGTCGCTCTTTTGCTGAGTCTGGTTTTTCTGTGGCCCCTCGGCACCTCCAAGGCCAAAACATCTCTTAAGACCGAGCCGTTGGAGACCACCGAAGCTGTTTCGGAGAGCGCAGCTCCCGCACAAACCACAGCAGAAGCCATTGCCGAATTGCTGGCAGCCGAACAGCAGCAGCGCCCAGAGCTGACGTTGGTGAATTTCGCTCCGTTGAACCTGTTGCCGGGACAAAGTGTGCCCACAAAGTCTCGTCGTGCAGGCAGTTCTCTTGGTCGTTATCGCTCAATGGCGAACGACCTGTTCAAGAGCTGAAGTCTCTCCAGAGATTGCGAATCTGTCGGTGCCAGGGTGTGATGTTGAGATCAGGGCGCTGAACATTCGACCTGGATTGATCAACACTGAATCCAGCCTCTTCCATCTCCTGTCTCAGCCGACGGGTGATTGGGATGAGCGCGATTGAAAGCACCAAGGCTGCGAGAAGCAGAAAGGGGAGCAACGACACCAGCCAAATGGTGGCAATCACGGTGGTTGCACCTGCCAGGACCGTCTTCAGCCATCGCGGCAGGCTTCTGCTCTGTTGACCTGGAAGTTGCTTCATGGCTCAGGACAGTCCGTTCGCTCTTGAGAAAATCCGCTGGAGTTCGCGTTGAAATGCTGTGGCACTGAGGGGTTCCCCCAGGCACCTGCGTTGGTTGCGCCGAAGCACAGCTCCAATCCAACAAACCTGCAGAACAATCAACAGCGAAGCAATGATCAGAACCGGAGATTCAAGATCATTCCACTGCATCTGAGTTCAGTAACTGGATTGGGGCAGGGTGAAGCCCGACTGCATATGACCAACATCAAGCATCACGTAGGTGAGCCAAATCAGCACTGCTGCAACACCAGCCCCTGCTGCAACCTTTGCCAGAGAACGGCCAATCATCTCGAGCAGGCTGACCTCTTTCATCGCGTTGATCCAACTTCGATGATTCTGACGTGCCTTTCGCCCATACCGTCGCCAGCCATGAAAAAAGCCCCGCGATGGCGGGACTTTTAAATCTGATCACGCTGGTGTTCAGCTCACGCTGGTGTTCAGCTGCTGGCCACGCCTTCTTCCAGAACAGCGGCTTCGCCAGCGGCGAAATCCGTGTCTTCCGCAGCGGAAAACTGCATGTCGGGCTCAAGGCGGCGGGCGATGAGCTCGTCAATGGAAAAGACGCCTGGGCCACAGGCGAGAACGGTCACGGCAGCCGCGAAATAAAGGCCAAGAAGCTCCAACAGATAGATGTTGAAGCCCGCTGTGACGATGGCGTGATAGATGGCGACGGAGATGGTCCCTGCGACTGCCAAGGCTCCCATCCGCGTCAGCAACCCAGTGATCAACAGCCAGCTGCCGATCACCTCCGAGAACGCTGCGACGTAGGAGAGAAGGATCGGGAAGGGCAGATGCAGAGGGCGAACGAATGCATCTGCAAAATTTTCGATATTGGCGAGCTTTTCGTAACCGTGGTGAATCAGCAGCGCGCCGGTGAACACCCGAAGCAGGAGCAGACCGAGATCGCCAGCAATGGGGCGGGTCAGAATGGCGCGAATCACCACAGAACAGATCGACTACACACAACTTAAATAAGTCGCGTGTAGTAATGCGGCTTCGCGCCAGGGCGGAGCAAGGAATGGGTACTTCTACTCAGTCGTCGTAGACCAGGCACTCGGGCTCATCGGGGTTCTGCTCGCAGAACAGCTCAAGGGGTGAGGGGTCATGGGGATCATCAGGAAATTCCTTCTTGTGATCCAACAGCCACTGCAGCTCCTCCGTGAGATGACGCACCTTGCCTTCGTTGTGCTCAGACAGGGCCTTAAGGAACTCCTCCTGGTCCTTCTGAATGTGCTCGTCAATCGTTTTCATGACTGAAACTGTCATCTGGCTGACATTCGGTTGTTAGCGAAGACCACCCCGATCGATCAGTCGGTAGATCTACCTTTGTGGCCGAAACCACACAACAGATCTGCTCCGGGCCCCATCACGTCCTGTGACACCACAGTGGCCATTGGACGATGGCCGCAGGAAAGTCGGGTTGGCTGATGTTGAGTGGATGCAATTTTCCGAACGCAGCGTTCTGACGGGGCTGCTTGTCTTCGCCGTAGGCGTTGTGGTGGGACTCGGAATTGGCTCAGCCACTGCTGTTGCCGCCCTGACCCAAGGCGCACCTGACGTTCTGCAGAGTTGGTCGGGGGTGGTTGCACTGCCGTGAAGGTTGACTGGACAGCCTTTCCCGCCTATCAGAAGCGCAGATCGGGTGAGTCGCGCGATGCTGTCAGTTGAACGGCAGATTTTTAGCCGTGACAAAAAGCCCCTGCGGCAATTCCTGAAACGGCTTCAACGCTTTTTGTTCGGATAATCAACGCGTTCCAACACTGATATTCCCTGCGCCAATCAACTGTTCAAGCCGTGCAGTGAGTTTCTGTTCGGTTCGATCAAATTGCTCCTGATGGCCGGCCACATAGGCAAGCTCTTCACTGGTGATCACCTGGTGGGTGACGGCATCAAGGTAGATCTGAACCAGGGACATCCACATCGGCATCAACCGGCGTCCATCCTGGCAACACTGGAACGCAAACGGTGAATCGGGCCACGCGGAACTGAGCTATGGATCGAGAGACCATTCAGAGCCTGATCAAGCAATGCAGCTTGGGGCTGTTCGATCTGGCCTGTGCCGTCAGCGGACATCCAAGCTGGGATCTCAATCTGCCTGTGGGAGTGATCGATGCACGACGCTCCAAACCGAAGCTGATGGTGAGTGCCATCGGCACGATCAACTCAACCCTGAAGGCCTCATCCACCATTGCCCACCCGTTGATGGTGCGCCTGTTCGAACGGTTCGAACACGTGGGCCTGGAACAGGCGCTGACGGAAATGAAACATGGTGAGGATGGGGAGGCGTTCTGCGAGGTCTGGCAGGCCTACAGGGATGAACGCCGTTGTGGTGATGCCCCGATGTGGAGCATCGAAGACGCCACAGCCTTTGTCATGCAGTCCCGCGAGGCTCACGCTGATCGTGAAGTGGCCTGCGTCGCCATTCTCCCGGGGGATCCCCACCGCATCGTCACCTTTTCAGTTCCCATCGCCTTCCTGACACGAGATTGAGTGTGTCCGAACTGCTGATGCAAATCGCCCTGCTGGGCATCGCCATTGGCGCCAATGCCCTCTCGGCTCTGGCGGGAGGGGGAGCAGGACTGGTGCAACTGCCCGCCCTCATCCTTCTGGGCCTTCCTTTCTCCATGGCATTGGCCACCCACAAGGTGGCCAGTGTTGCGCTGGGGCTGGGAGCGAGTGGGCGTCATTGGCGTGCCAGCAGCCTTGATCTCAAACGCTCCGCGCTGGTGTTGGCCGCCGGTCTTCCAGGGGTGTACGTGGGGGCCAGCATGGTTCTTGCGCTGCCCGATCAAGTGGTCACCGCCAGCCTTGGGCTGCTGACCCTGGGGCTGGGGTTGTACTCGGCCCGGAAACCTGATCTGGGAACGACAGACCAGCCCCGACCGCTGACAGCCCGCACCGTCGGACTTGGCAGCTGCGGGCTGTTCATCATCGGCATCCTCAACGGCTCACTCACCTCAGGAACGGGATTATTCGTCACCCTCTGGCTGGTGCGCTGGTTCGGGCTGAGCTATGCCAGAGCCGTTGCTCACACCCTGGTGCTGGTGGGCCTGGGGTGGAATGGTACCGGGGCGCTGGTGCTGGGTTTGAGCGGCGAAATCCGTTGGGACTGGCTTCCACCGCTGGTGCTGGGTTCACTGATCGGAGGCTTCCTGGGGGCCCACTATTCCCTGGTGAAAGGAAGCCGCCTGGTCAAACAAGCGTTCGAGATCTTGGCGCTGCTGATGGGCGGATCACTCCTGATCCGCAGCCTCTGAATCGGCATCTGCAAGGAAACGCCCCGAAAACCGCGTGGCCAACACCACTGTTGCGGCCCCGTAGGCGATGAACGTCACCGCCTGACCAGAGCTGGCCGTTTCGTAAACCTCACCCGTCAGCAGCATCCAGTCCATCAAGGACGCCACCGTTCCCCAGATCACCACCCAGACGGACACGTAGGCAACACCGCGGAAGGTCCGATTCACAAGGCCATGGGTTGAGCGAACCCGACGGTAAGGGAAGCCGCTCGAACGAGGAAGGCCTGCGGCTCCCGTAATGTCGCTGACTGAACCGGTTGAGGGGATGCCGAAGAAACGCCGCAAGCTCAACAAAGAGATGGAAGCGGAGATGGCCGCTGCCAAGCGCAAGATTGAGCTGGTGGGAGCGCTGATCAACGACATCCGCGATGAAGACATCCAGGGTGAGTACCTCGGCGCCTTCACGCAGATCCGCAGCGCCGTGGTGAATCTGATCGCGAAGTACACAACAGACGGTTTCTGCGAAGAAACCGAGGGCCTGCTGGCGCTCTACAAGGGTCTGATTCAGCAGTTTGAAGAGGAGTACGAGCTCTGAACGGGCACCAACGCCGTACAGCGTTTAGGTTCACTTGCCTTTGTGCCTTGCCATGGCTCTTCGAGAGACCAAACCTCAGGTATCACCGCTGCGCCTCAAGATCACCGTGTTGATCGCCGGCTTCGGACCCCTGGTTGCCATTGGCCTGTGGCTTCAATCCAAGGGGTTTTTCAGCTGACGCCATGCATCGTTCCATCGCCACGGCTGGACTTCTGTTCCTCTGCCTGGCTCCCGACCTGAGCTGGGCCGAGAAGGTCACCTTGACCCTGCGCAACGGCGACAGCCTGCACGGGGAGTTGATTGAGCGAAATCCAGACAACGGGACCACGGTGCTGAACCATCCCCAGCTGGGACGGCTGGAACTCACTGCAGACCAACTCAAGCCAGCCGCGACCAAGCGCCTTTGGGCCAGCTCGGTCTCCGCCGGTGTGATCGGCAATGAAAAGGATGGAGACAACTCGCTCTCGATCAGCTTCAGCGGAAAAACCCGCTACGAAGACGAACAACAGAAGCTGTCGTTGAGCGGCAGTTTCAACGCCAGCAAATCGAAGGATTCTGGCGAGCCAATCTCGATCGATACAGAGAAAGGATCTGCAGAACTCCGCTACGACAAACCGATCGCAGCCAACCTCGATTTGTTTGCTCTGAGCAACTACCAATACAACGGCACCAATGATTCCGGGGTGAACACCGTTCTGGGGAACATCGGTGTGGCCTTCCCATTGTTGAAATCAGAAAAGACTGCACTCACCATTTCCATCGGTCCCTCACTGCAATGGAGTGGGGGAGGCATCAGCTGTGGCAGCGACGCGGTTTGCGGCAACAGCTACGGCGGCGCAACGCTGTCGGCCGATCTCAGCTGGAAACCCTGGCCTTCGCTCCAGTTCGGACTTCAAAACCAGTTCACAACGGTCTGGGCGACTGAGGTTCAACCGTCCAACACCCTGACCGCTGAGGTGCGCTATTACCCAGCAGAGAACAGCAAGTTGTTCACAACATTGCGGGTGCAATCGATTTACCAAAGCATCAACACACCCGAGTTGAACAACACCATCACCGCTCAGGTGGGCGCCGACTTCTGATAACCATTCCCATGCTTCACCCCCCGCTGGACGCCGAACAGATCCGTGCCCTGTTCACCAAGCCGTACGGCACTCCCGGCCCCACCGCTGCGCAATGGAAGGCCGTCTACGCCGACGACGTGCATTTCACCGATCCAACCCAGGAACGGCAGGGGATCGACGCCTACATCCTTGCCCAGGACGGTCTGATGAAACGCTGTGATGACGTTTTCCTGGAAACGGAGTCGGTGGTGGTGAACGGTGAAACAGCCTTTGTTGAATGGCGCATGGGCCTCAAGATCAAAGGAATTGAATTCATCTACCCGGGAGCGACCCGACTCAGCTTCAATCCAGACGGAAAGATCGGGGACCACCGCGATTACTTCGATTTTGTCGGCCCCACCTTCGCTCCGGTGCCCGTGATTGGTGGACTGGTGCGATGGCTCTACAAACGCTTCGTTGCCTGAACCCCGGCCCCAGGCCCATCTGTTGATCGGCCCCCCGGGCAGCGGAAAGTCCACCCTCGCGGCGATCCTCGCTCCTCTTCTCCATGCACAGCTGATCGCCACTGACGCTCTGAGGGAGCAGCTGTGGGGGGACGCAAATATTCAGGGCCCTTGGTCTGAATTGGAGCCCCATCTCCATGGGGCCATCGACCGCGCCATTGCTGATGGCGACAACGTGCTTGTGGATGCAACCCACGCGCAACGCGACTGGCGCCAACGGCTGATGCACCGAAGCATGGGGGGCCAACACGCTCAATGGACCGGCTGGTGGTTGCAGACACCGTTGAATCAGTGCCTGGTCTGGAACCGCTCCCGCCAACGGTCCGTTCCAGAGACCGTGATTCATGCGATGCACTTCAGGCTGAGCAGTCCCCCTGACAGACCCGAACTCAGCGAAGGATTCACAGAACTGATACGCCTCAATCCCGCCGGCTCACACCTGGACACTCAGATCCACAGGGCCCTCCAGACCATCCTTGGTCCTCGCCATGAAGAAAGGTGAGCAGGTCATGCAGCCCCGGTGGAGTCCCATCAACGTGATTCCAACCACATCCGTGTCATGACGCTCGGCGAACTCTTTCTCGAAGCCATGTCCACCGGCGTGATCACCAACGGTGAGATGGCGTGGGTGACCGCCCGCCAAGATCAATTCACACGAACTGAGGAGGCTGCCGCTCAACGGCTGGGCCGGTTGATCGACGAAGGCACGATTCAGCTGGGTTGTCGCATGCCCATCGCCTGATTGAAGGCCTAGTGATGGTGTTTGCGTCGCCGCGAGTGACGACGCATCCGCTTCACCAAGCGGCCGCTGACGGAGCGGCTTTCAGCACACTCCAGCTGATTCCAACGCCATCCCAGCCAGGACAGCAGCACGACGATGGCAACGGCGATCAACCAACCCACGGGGACAACGGCTTAGGAGAACAACGCAGGAGACACAGGCTTCTGCAGCCCTGCTCTTTCCCATCGTCGATGCAACAGGTGGGGATGCAGTCCAGGCAGGCCTGAACCGACTCAATGCGTTGTAGACCTGCCAACGCATCGCTGTCGCTGCTGCACCGCTCAGGAGTGATGGGCGCACGTTTCAGCGCTGACCGTCCTGATCGAGGCTGAACTCAAGCAACGCTGCCGTGAGCAAGGTCTTCATCGACTGCAGGGCCTCCTGCTCTCGGGGATCTGGCCCCCCGGGCCATTTCTCAAGGTGAAAGCTCACCGAGCGATGGAGCAGGCGAACAGCTTCAAGATCCAGATCGAACTGAAGGGTTGGGCGAGGCTCACTCATGGCTCCATTCTCCCCAACACCACGTTGACAGCCAACACGAGCGCGAGTAGTACGTATTTACCAATAAGACGCGTATGGGCATCGTCAACGCTCCGCCGCCAAGCGCCTGGCCACCGATGGGATCAGGGCAGCTCCGACCCAGCCGATCCCTCATGGTGTGCCTTACCTGCCAGCACTTTAAGCACACCCTTGCTGAGGCGGGGGTCACCCAGCCAGCCTGCGCACACCACCAACAGCGCATCCCCCAGGGGGCACACCTCACACACCGCTGCCATCAATGGATGCAACGGCTGGAGAAGCAGATCGGCTGGTGCCCTGAAGGGGCCTGATGCGCCGCCCAACCTTCACAGCCAACACAGCAACAAAAAGCCCCCTCCGAGGAGGGGGCTTTC